>RRYU01000504.1_pt1 | contig 27134 bp, 28 predicted proteins | sample 2162651 | NCBI WGS metagenome assembly RRYU01 (sample SAMN10267283, study PRJNA491782) | microbial mat metagenome | isolation source: biomat in the production well | place: Japan: Minami-Kanto gas field, natural gas well KTG3 | collected 2017-06 | reverse complement strand
CTGCATCGGATAAAAGCAAATATCTATTCAATAAAAATGGCGCGCCTGACAGGAGTCGAACCTGTGACCCCCGCCTTCGGAGGGCGGTACTCTATCCAGCTGAGCTACAGGCGCTTGATTTTATTAATACTACATCTCTCGCCTCTCTTTATCCATCCGGTTGTCCAGTTGATAGCAAGACGATGAGGCGGCGTATGTTAACCCTTGGTCATGACTACGTCCATCCGTTGTAATTGGTGTAAGAGTCGTCATGGTTTAGCATAATAACAAAATGGTTTTGGCGGTTCTGAGTCGATCTTTTCTTATTCTGCCGCTATACTGCGGCGGTTTATTGAATTTTAGATATTCCTGATGGAGGTGATGGCGGTGGGTCATAAAAAGGTTTCCTGTTTCAATAGTATTGTGGCTTTAGTGGCTGCTTCACTTATTATCGCCGGTCCGGTATTTGCGGATTCACGTCCCGAGGTTTTGGAGCGGATCAAGCCGGTGGGGGAGGTCAATGTTGAAGGTCAGGCTGCACCTGCCGCAGAGGCCGCAAAAGCCGAGCCAGCAGTGGCTTCTGCGCCAGCCAAGCCTCAGAGTGAAGGTGAAGCTCTGTATGCTGCCAAAGGTTGTGCTGCATGCCATGGGCCTGATGGAAGCAAGCCAATTCTGCCGGTTTATCCAAAATTAGTTGGGCTCACGGTTCAGTATGCTGTGAATCAGATGAAGGATATTAAGAGCGGTGCTCGCAGTAACGGTCAGTCTGTTGCAATGAAGGGAATTGTCGCTGGTGTCTCAGAGGAAGAGATGAAAAAGATTGCCGAGTGGTTGGCGGGTGACAGTGGCGAGAACCCCAAGAAAGCTGGCAAAGCCGAGGCGAAGCCAGCCCCGACACCAGAGGCTCCTAAGCCTGCTGCTCCAGCCGCCAAAGCCGCGCCTGCCACGTCCGCTGGTGGAGATGGAGCCGCTCTGTACACGGCTAAGGGTTGCGCAGCATGTCATGGTCCAGATGGAAGAAAGACCCTGCTGCCGGTCTATCCCAAGATCGCCGGTCTTCCGGTCCAGTATGCCTTCAATCAGATAATGGATATAAAGAGTGGTGCCCGTAGCAACGGCCAGTCCGCCGTCATGAAGGGTATTGTCATGGGCGTGGATGATAAAGATCTGAAAGCCATAGCGGAGTGGTTGAGCGCTCAGTAAACGCATCGGTCTCAAGGTTAATCAAAAAAGCCCCGGTCTTTGGTCGGGGCTTTTTTTCTGTTTCAATTTTTCCTAATCGGTTTCAAGTAATGCCCGCATGCTTGCCAGGTGCGATGTCCCACGTTCCTGCTTCTCTTCTTCTGATAGCTGATGTTTTCCACCTTCCATCTTCAGGTCATCCTGGGGTAGCTCTTCAATGAATCTGCTCTGAGAGCAGCCGATTACCTCTCCGAATCTTTTTCTCTTACTGGCCATGGTCATGGTCAGGCTGCGCTGGGCACGGGTGATGCCGACGTAGGCAAGTCGGCGTTCCTCTTCAATGTTGTCCTCTTCGATGCTGCTGCGGTGAGGCAATAGTTCTTCCTCCATACCTACCAGAAATACGTGGGGGAACTCCAGTCCTTTGGCCGCATGCAGGGTCATCATGTGTACCCGGTCTCCATCCTCATCCTCGTTTTGACGCTCCAGAATATCCTGTAGTGCCAGATGACTGATGATTTCAGATAGATTTTCTTTGGCAAATTCTCCCCGGTGCAGGTTTTCTATCCAGTTCACCAGTTCATTCACGTTGTCCATACGATACTCGGCCACACTGTCGCTGGAGCTTTTGTCGTATATCCAGTCTTCGTACTCGATATCCTTGAGTAGCTGGCGTACTGTTTCTACTGGATGTCCATGTTCTGCGCGGCGCTGAAAATTCCCGACCCAATGGGCGAATTCCTTCACTCTCTCCAGCGGTCGTCCCGATACTGTTTGTGATAGCCCCATCTCGTCGCAGGCATCAAGCAGGCTTATGTTACGACCGGTTGCATAGTTGCCAAGACGCTCCAGAGTTGTTGGGCCTATCTCGCGTCTGGGGGTGTTTATGATGCGAAGGAAGGCTGAGTCGTCATTGGGATTTGCCAGTAGACGCAGGTAGGACATGACATCTTTAACTTCGGCTCGGCTGAAGAAAGATGTTCCTCCGCTGAGAAAATAGGGAATCTGATGCCGACGTAGGGTGGTCTCAAACGCCCTGGCCTGGTGGTTGCCACGATAGAGTATGGCGAACTCTCCGAAATTGGCCTCGCCTTTTAGGTTGCGCTGTAGGATCTCGGTCACCACCGTTTCCGTCTCGTGGATGTCATTCTTGCACTCGATGAATCTCAGCGGATCTCCAGGTCCAAGTTTACTCCAGAGCTTCTTTTCGAAAACATGAGGATTGTTGGATATAAGCTGGTTGGCTGCGCGTAGGATTCGGCTACTGGAACGGTAGTTCTGCTCCAGCTTGATCGCCTTTAGGCGGGGGAAATCATCATTTAGTTTGATCAGATTTTCAGGCCTGGCACCACGCCAGGCGTAGATAGATTGATCATCGTCGCCCACTACTGTTAGGGCTTGGCGTACTCCTACCAGCTGTTTTACCAGTTGGTACTGACTGGTGTTTGTGTCTTGATATTCATCCACCAGCATATAGCGAATACGGTTCTGCCACCGATCTAACACCTCTGGCTGTTGCTGGAACATCAGGGTAGGGAGCAGGATCAGGTCGTCAAAATCAACTGCATTGTATGCCTTCAGACTACGCTGGTAGGCTTTGTAGAGCAGGGCTCCTCTCTTATCCAGATTATTTTCAGCCTGATCCAGGGCCTGCTCCGGGTTGAGCATGGCGTTCTTCCAATCGGAGATGCGCCATCTAAAACCGGACAGCAGACTGTCGTCGATCTTATCTTTGCGCAGCAGCTCCTTTAACAGGCCCTCAGTGTCCTGGTCATCAAAGATGGTAAAGCCAGATTTATAACCAAGAGATTTTATTTCTCGACGAATTATATTCAGTCCCAGGGTGTGGAATGTGGAGATATTAATCTCTTCGCTCGTCTTGCCCTTCAGTAACCTTCCTACGCGGTTACGCATCTCTCTGGCCGCTTTGTTGGTGAAGGTGACGGCGTAGATGTGCTGGGGCTCCAGATCGCAGCTTTTTATCAGGTGGACAATCTTCTCGGTGATTACACGAGTCTTGCCGGATCCAGCACCCGCCAGCACTAGCAGAGGGCCGTCAATATAATGGACGGCCTCGTGTTGTCGTGGATTAAGTGCTGGCATACAAGATGTTTGTTCAGTTATTGGCAGAGAGGCGGTGTATTATGCGGATACTCTGGAAACTATCAACTACGGTAAATGGCATGTGTAAGGACCTTTTGCCATAATCCGTAGTCGAAACAGTACTGGGAATAAAGCCAGCCCCTACGGGATCGTGAGCACCCCCGCATTTTGTGATATAGGAAAATATGGATAATCAGAATAATAGAAGAACCGCAGACCAGGTGAGGCACGCTAGCCAACTAACCCGCGAATCATGGAAGATATTTCAGATAATGGCGGAGTTCGTAGAGGGTTTTGAGCGTCTGGCTCCAATCTGGCCAGCCGTCAGCATATTTGGTTCCGCCCGAACCCATCGCGATGATCCCAACTACAAAAAAGCAGAGGAGATATCACGGCTGCTGTCAGATAGTGGTTTTGCCGTCATCAGCGGCGGTGGCCCCGGAATAATGGAGGCCGTCAACAAGGGCGGATTTATGGGGAAATCCCATAGTATTGGGCTGAATATACAGCTTCCCCATGAGCAGTCAGATAATGAATATCAGGATATTGCACTGCATTTCCGTCACTTCTTCTCCCGTAAGGTGATGTTTGTAAAGTATGCTTCGGCCTATGTTGTGCTTCCAGGAGGTTTTGGGACTCTGGATGAGTTGGCGGAGATATTAACACTGGTGCAGACTGGAAAGACCAGGAAGATACCCATTATTCTTGTTAACGACAAGTTTTGGAAAGGGCTTTTGGACTGGTTTCGGGAAAGCTTGTGCGAAGAGGGTACAATCAGCCCGGAAGATCTGGATCTGATGCATATTTGCAACGAACCGGCAGAGGTAGTGGATGCCATCTTTGCCCATTATGAGGACCGTGGATTTGAACCTTCTGCAAAGGAGAAGGAAATCCTGCTGGAACTGTAATAAGATATCCATACATAACCGAGATAAGCTACCAAATGCCAGTACTGATTCATTAGGCTAACTGGGCATTAAAGCAAAATTGAACAAAGGAAAAACTTATGAATAAGATCTTGCTAGCCCTCTGTCTGTTGGTCGCAGCTCCCATGGCTGCAGTGGCGGCGGATAATAGTAAGCTGACGCCACTGCCGGTTCCGCCGAAGATGCCGCCACAGGTACAGAGCGGTGAGGTGCTAGAGCCGGAAGTGACCATCAGAGAGACGGATAAAGGCAAAGTGCATCGTTACAGTGTCAATGGTCAGGTCTATATGGTTAAGGTAGTGCCAGCTGCTGGCCCTGCATACTACTTTATCGACTCAGATGGCGATGGCAGGCTGGACGCCAGAGTGAACGATATTCACAACATTTCTGTTCCACAGTGGGTGCTGTTTAGCTGGTAAGAAATTCTATAGAGGCAGTCTGGTTTTAGCGATCGCCAAAACCGGACTGCCTCATGATTGTTTCGATCCACGCAATATCAACGCGCAGTCTTCAGAGTTTGCCAGTCGGCGATTCGAATATTCCACTTCAAAAACCTGTTCCTCGCATTCCAGTGTGTAACCATTCGCGGCATATTCCAATCTTTTCACTTGCAATACAGCTGGTGGTTATATGAAATTTAATAAAAATAGTGGGTCGCTTAACGCATGAGAGAAGTTGAAATTTCAAAGGAACCTGTTGAGCTCTATAAAATCCTCAAATTCGAAGGCATGGTCGCCAGCGGTGGAGAGGCCAAGAGTGTAATCGCAGAAGGACTGGTTCTGGTGAACGGAGAAGTCGAAACCAGAAAACGCAAAAAGATTGTTTCCGGCGATATTGTAGAATTTGGACCAGAGAAGATTTGTATTCGGCTTAAATGATATCCGGCCAGATTTGAGAGGAACCTTACATGGGTAGTTCACTGTTCGACCAGCTAAAAAAGACCGGACTGGTAGATGACAAAAAGGCCCATCAGGCCAAGAAAGAAAAGCAAAAACAGGCCAAGCAACAAAAGGGCAAGAAGGCAAAGCCTCTGGCCGAAAGTAAGCTGCGGGCACAACAGGCATTGGCTGAAAAGGTGGCAAGAGATCGTGAGCTTAACCAGCGGCGTAAGCAGGCGGCTGAGCAAATTGCCATCGCTGCGCAGATAAAGCAACTCATCCAGATGAATCGCATTGAAGATTATGAAGGTGAGATTGGTTATAACTTCACCGATGGTAACAAGGTGCAGCGTATACACGTCACGGAGAAATTGCAGAGCCAGTTGGTTAGAGGTCGCTTGGCTATCGTTAAGCTAGGCGACGGCTACGAATTGGTTCCAGCTAGGGTGGCTGAGAAGATCGAACTACGAGATTCATCCTGTGTGATACTTTGCAATGAAGTACAGTCGCATGAGAGTGATGAAGATGATCCCTACGCCGACTTTCAGGTGCCGGATGATCTGATGTGGTGATATAAATGAACCGACACTTGTATATTGATTCCTAGATGAATGTCGCGGTTATAGGTGGTGGCGCAGCCGGGTTCTTTGCGGCTATTTCGGTAAAGGAAAATTACCCGTATGCCAATGTTGTCATCTTCGAAAAATCACAAAAGCTGCTATCTAAAGTAAAAGTATCCGGTGGTGGCAGATGCAATCTCACCAACGGTTGCACCTCGATAAAAGAGTTGTGTGAAGCCTATCCCCGCGGCGGGAAGGCCTTAAAAAAGGCCTTTCATACCTTTAACACCAAACATGCCATGCAGTGGTTTGAGTCCAGGGGAGTTCCTCTGGTTATTCAGGATGATAACTGTGTCTTTCCGGCATCCCAGAATTCACAAAGCATAATCGACTGTTTTTTACAGCAGGCGAGATTATTGAATATTGAGATCGAACTGGGGCAAGGAATAAAAACCATCAAACCAACAGGTGACAGGTTGGAGTTGGGATTTATAGATGAAGGGACTGCATCGAGAATCTTCGATAAGGTAATTATTGCTACCGGGGGTTGCCCGCAAAGAAAGGGCTTGGCGTGGTTGGAAAGACTAAACCACAAGATCGAAAAGCCTGTTCCTTCACTGTTTACCTTCAACATGCCAGCAGAGCCAGTGACTGAGCTGATGGGGGTCGTGGTGGAAAATACCCTGGTGAGCATACAGGGCACAAAACTCAAATCCACAGGCCCGCTGCTTATTACTCACTGGGGCATGAGTGGTCCGGCAATCTTGAAGCTATCGGCATTTGCTGCCAGGTTGCTGAGTGAAAGAGGATACGATTTCCGGATCCAGGTGAACTGGGCTGGGTTGCAGAACTGTGATGTTGTTATGGATGATCTGAAAACCATTGTTAGTGAACACCCGAATAAACTCCTCCCGAACATCAGACCCTATTTCTTACCTGAAAGACTCTGGCGTTACCTTCTAAAGAAAGGTGATCTCTCAGAAACCAAAAAGTGGGGAGAGCTTGGAAAGAAGGGGCTGAATAGATTGGTGAACCTGCTGACCAATGATATTTATTCTGTACAAGGTAAGACTACATTCAAAGAAGAGTTTGTGACCTGCGGTGGTGTTAGCCTGGAAAGTGTCGATTTTAATACCATGCAAAGCAGGGCGTGTAAAAACCTCTACTTTGCCGGGGAGCTATTGGATATCGACGGGATCACCGGAGGATACAATTTCCAGGCGGCGTGGACCACGGCATATATCGCAGCTAAGTTGAACTAACCTTGATAGTTAAATTGTTTGCATATCCCACGAGTAGTGAGCGGTCGCAAATTAAAAATGAAATAACAAACAAAATAAACAGAACACCCACCCAAAACTTTCGACGGACAGTGATTGCCCCAGGAATCTATTCAGCTTGAAAGTGCGTCTAATAGTTTGCGCAGGGCCTGACCTCTATGACTTAGTTGGTTCTTTATCTCCGGGCTTAGTTCAGCCGATGCACAGTTCTGTTCCGGCACGAAAAACAGTGGGTCGTAGCCAAAGCCATTTTCTCCGCTCGGGGCATGCAGTATTCGGCCCTCCCAGGTTCCCTGGCAGATGATGGGGGTGGGGTCATCTGCATGGCGCATGTATACCATCAGGCATTGGAAACGGGCGGTGCGTTCTTTGTCCGGCACGTTCCTGAGGCTGTCTAAGAGTTTCCGGTTATTGTCCTGGTCGTTACAATCAGCACCGGCGAAACGGGCGGAGTAGATGCCAGGAGCGCCCATCAGGGCATCCACTTCAAGACCTGAGTCGTCAGCAATAGCTGCCAGACCACTCTCTTTGGCGGCATGGCGTGCCTTCAGAATGGCGTTTTCCACAAAGCTGAGTCCGGTCTCTTCGATATCCTGAATATCAAACTCGCGCTGCGGGATAACCTGGATTTTCTGGTCGGATAGTAGTTGGTTGATCTCCCTGACTTTGCCGGCGTTGTTGCTGGCGAGCACGATTTTTTTACCCTGGTGGTTGTATGGCATTTTGGTTTTCTCGTTAAAAAGTTGCAGAATTCTACCTGTTTTCATGATCCCAGGCAGTTGTTAAGTCCAATTTAGCCGGTTTTTATCACATCAACACCAAGTGTTGTGGGAAACGGCACTCCTCATGTGTACAATTCTTGCTCCATTTATTAATAGCCTGAATAAATTCATATTAATGCTTGAAGTTGCGGATCTGGAATGCGTACGTGGTGACAGGAGGTTGTTCACAAATCTCTCCTTTTCCCTGGCAGGGGGGGAGTTGCTGTACCTCTATGGCCATAACGGCTGTGGTAAGACCACGCTTATGCGCGCTATATGCGGCCTGCTTTTGCCCACTCAGGGTGAGATCAACTGGGGCGGAGAGTCCATTAAAGAGTTGAGTGAGGAGTATACCCGTGATCTGGTCTACATCGGCCACAAGAACGGCATCAAAGACGACCTGACCGCACTGGAAAATCTGCGCATACTATCCACTCTGGATGGCGTTCACCTATCTGAAGAGCAAGCCTGGGATGCCCTGGATAGAATCGGTCTGAGGGGTTTTGAGGATCTACCTACACAGGTTTTGTCTCAGGGACAGAAACGTCGTGTGGCTCTAGCCCGTTTGCTGGCTCACAAGGCCAAGCTGTGGATTCTGGATGAGCCATTCACCGCCCTGGATAAAGAGGCGGTGCGGATGCTGCAGGATGTGATCAGTTCCCACGTGGACGCAGGTGGCATGGCCCTGCTGACCACACACCAAGAGGTGAATCTTACCAAGGGGCAGGTAAAACAGTTACAACTAGGTAAGGGAGGCAGCGAGTATGCTTGAGACCTTCCTTGCCATCGTAAGGCGCGATCTGCTCCTGGCTATGCGTCGGCGCTCAGACGTCCTGACCATACTGTTCTTTTTCGTAATTGTGGTGAGCCTGTTCCCTCTGGGCATTGGTCCGGAGATGAATACACTGCGCCTGATTGCTCCCGGCGTAGTCTGGGTTGCTGCTCTACTTGCCTCGATGCTGGCACTGGAACACCTGTTTGCGGTTGATTTTGCTGATGGGGCTCTGGAGCAGATGCTGTTAGCGCCACAACCCCTATCCCTGCTGGTTCTAGGCAAAGTAACGGCCCACTGGCTGGTTACCGGGCTTCCTCTGGTTTTGATGGCTCCTGTCCTGGGTATACAATACGACCTTTCTCTGGAGGGTCTCCGGGTTCTGGTGATCACTCTTTTGATAGGTACGCCGGCCCTGAGTCTGATTGGCGCGATTGGCGCAGCTCTTACCCTGGGTTTGCGCGGTGGTGGAGTGTTGGTTTCCCTGCTGGTTCTGCCCCTGACTATACCGGTGTTGATATTCGGTGCCGGGGCAGTTGAGGCGACCATATCTGGCCTGGGAGGAGAAGGGCATCTATCCATGTTGACAGCGATCCTGGTGCTGTCGCTGTTTTTTGCTCCGCTCGCTGCTGCTGCTGCCTTGCGTGTTTCTGTAGAATAGAGCGGCATCTATGGACTGGATCAAGGAGCAATCCAAGGAATCTGTTATTTTAGCCGTTGGTGGAACCAAGAGAGCCACCGGCAATCATATTCAACTAGAAGTTATATAACTGGGTTTATAAATGAGTTCCCGCATCATTAATTGGTTTAAGTTTTCGTCGCCTGCTACATTTTACCCTCTGGCTGGACGCATGATTCCATGGTTTACCGCAGCGGCGGTGATCCTGCTTGGTGTTGGTCTCTATATGAGCTTTTTTGTGGCTCCCACAGATTACAAACAGGGTGAAGGCTATCGTATTATCTTTGTGCATGTGGGTACTGCCTGGATGTCCATGTTCATCTACGTGGTTATGGCGGCCTGGGCTGGGCTGGGTCTGGTGTTCAATACCCGCGTATCTGCCATGATGGCGACTGCACTGGCTCCTACCGGAGCCATGTTTACATTTGTAGCTCTCTGGACTGGTGCCCTCTGGGGCAAACCCATGTGGGGTACCTGGTGGGTATGGGATGCCCGTCTGACTTCAGAATTGATATTACTGTTTTTATATCTGGGATTTATCGCCCTGCAATCCGCAATCGATGAGCCACGTCGGGCCGATAGGGCGGGTGCAATTCTGGCGCTGGTTGGTGTGGTCAATATTCCGATTATTTACTACTCAGTGCAGTGGTGGAATACCCTGCATCAGGGAGCTTCTGTGACAGTTAGTGGTCAATCAAGTATGGAGTCAATAATGCTCTGGACCATGCTGATCATGACTCTGGGCTTCTGGGCCTACTCCATTGCTGTGGTCCTGACCAGAGTTCGCTGCATCATCCTGGAACGGGAGCGCGATACCACTTGGGTGAATGAGTTGGAGGGAGGCGTAAGATGAGTGCCTCAGAATTTTTTCATATGGGTGGTTATGGCCTCTATGTATGGGGGTCATTTGGCGTCACCCTGGCGTTGATGATGATAGAACCGATTTTGTTAAAAGGTCGTAGACGTAACATTCTCAAACGAATTGCACGTATGGCTCGAGTAAATGTTGGAGAGAGATAGATGAAGGCAAGACACAAGCGATTTGGATTTCTTCTGGCAGGAATGATTGGACTGGGTATTGCATCCTGGTTTGTATTCAATGCCCTGGACAGCAATCTATCCTACTTTTTCTCACCGACAGATGTTGTTGAAAACAAGGCACCTAAGGATCACGTCTTTCGACTCGGTGGTCTGGTTGAGAAAGGCACCTTGCAACGCGGCCAGGAGTTGACCGTGCGCTTTGTTGTGACCGATGGTGACAAGAACGTGAACGTGGCCTACACCGGTATTCTTCCTGACCTGTTTGCCGAGGGGCAGGGCGTGATAGCCCAGGGCCGTTTGGGAGCTGATGGTGTGTTTATTGCCGATGAGGTTCTAGCCAAACATGATGAGAACTATATGCCACCTGAGGTGGCAGAGGCAGTGGGTAAGGCCCATGCTAAAGGTGTTGCTGATATGGCCGCCAAGGAGGCACAGAAGTGATACCTGAAATTGGTCAGTTAGCGTTGATTCTGGCTCTATGCATGGCATTGATCCAGGCTTCGTTCCCCATCGTGGGAGCACACAAGGGCATAGCCTCCTGGGTTGCACTGGCCAAGCCGGCTGCCTTTGGGCAACTGCTATTTATGACAATTGCCTATGCCTGTCTAACTTACGGCTTTTTGGACCATGATTTCTCCGTCCGTTATGTGGCGAGCAACTCCAATACCTCTCTGCCAACCCTGTATTTGATCTCCGGGGTATGGGGCGCCCATGAGGGCTCTTTGTTATTTTGGGCCCTGACCCTGTCTCTGTGGACCGGGGTGGTTGCTATATTCAGCCGCAGCGTGCCTGAAGTTATGGTCTCCCGCGTGGTGGGAGTTATGGGTGTGGTCAGTGTTGGCTTCATCCTGTTTATGCTGCTCACCTCAAATCCATTTGAACGGTTGATGAATCCTCCGCTGGAAGGACGTGATCTCAATCCGTTGTTGCAGGATCCAGGTCTGGCGATCCATCCTCCAATGCTCTACATGGGATACGTTGGTTTCTCCGTAGCCTTTGCCTTTGCAATTGCCGCCATGCTGGGCGGTCGTCTAGATGCGGCCTGGGCCCGCTGGTCACGTCCCTGGACAAATGTAGCCTGGGTCTTTCTGACCCTGGGTATAGTGCTCGGAAGCTGGTGGGCTTACTATGAACTAGGCTGGGGCGGCTGGTGGTTTTGGGATCCAGTTGAGAACGCATCGTTCATGCCGTGGATTGTGGGTACTGCCCTGATTCATTCTCTGGCTGTGACCGAGAAGCGTGGTGCCTTCAAGGCCTGGACGGTGTTGTTGGCTATCTTTGCCTTCTCTCTAAGCCTGTTGGGTACCTTCCTGGTACGTTCCGGTGTACTGACCTCTGTACATGCATTTGCTACCGATCCTGGACGCGGTGTGTTCATCCTGTTGTTCCTGTGCGTGATCATCGGCGGCTCCCTGCTGCTCTACTCCTGGCGTGCATCACAGATCCGCAGTTCGGTGCATTTCAAACTGGTATCCAGAGAGACAGGTCTGTTGCTGAATAACGTAATATTGGTGGTAACTGCATGCAGTATCCTGCTGGGCACACTGTATCCGCTGATCCTGGATGCCCTTGGCGTTGGTAAGATATCCGTTGGTCCTCCCTATTTTAATAGTGTGTTTATCCCATTGACTGCTCCATTGGCAGCTTTGGTTGGTGTGGGGGCGCTGGCTCGTTGGAAGAGCGAGAGTGGGATGGACCTTGCTCGTAAATTGGCATTACCTCTTCTGATAAGCGTGGTCGGTGGCTTTGCACTTACCACCTGGGCTCTTCCTTACTTTACCTGGGGTGCTGCCTTCGGTCTGGTGCTGGCGATATGGGTGCTCCTGACTATGACCCTGTGGGTCAAAGAGCAAGGCGGGGTTGCAGGTCTGGCTGGTTCATTTAAGAACATAAGCCGTGCAGGCTGGGGCATGTTTTTTGGCCACCTTGGTATTGCCATCTTTATTGTGGGTATTGCGCTCACCTCTATATATAGCCAGGAGAAGGACCTGCGTATAGAGAAGGGCCAGACTTACGAACTGGGTGGTTATGACTTCCTCTTCAAGGGTGCTAGCCGTACTGCTGGCCCCAACTATCTTGCGGATAGAGGTGAGGTAGTAGTGAGTCGTGACGGCGAGCATATAGCCACTTTGTATCCGGAAAAACGTGATTACCGCAGTGGCATGCCGATGACCGAGGCTGGTATCGATGCCGGTCTGACCCGTGATCTATTCGTAGCTTTGGGCGAGCCTCTGGGTAAGGATGGGGCCTGGAGTCTGCGCATCTACTACAAACCATTTGTACGTTGGGTATGGCTGGGAGGTCTGTTCATGGCCTTCGGTGGTCTGCTGGCGGCGCTGGATAAGCGCTACTTTACGTTGTCACGTAAGGCGCGTAAGGCACGAGAAGAATCAGAAAAGAAGTTGGCTGAGGGGACAGCATGAAGACACGCTACCTGATACCGTTTGGCATCTTTATGGCCATCATGGCCGTGTTTGTTCTGGGTCTTTATAAAATGAAAGAGGACCCAGGCTTTACCCGCCATGTACCTTCGGTGCTGATCGATAAGAAGGCCCCGGAGATTGTTCTGCCTGATCTGTTTGATTCCAGCAAGACAGTTACCTCAGCATCAATGCTGGGCAAGGTTTGGGTGTTGAACGTCTGGGCTACCTGGTGTCCTGAATGTTGGCGTGAGCATGGCTTTCTTAATCACCTGGCCAAGAATGAAGGCGTGAATATCTTTGGTATCGACTGGCGTGATGATAAAAAGGCGGCACTGAAGTTTTTGGCTGATAAAGGTAATCCATTTGTTGCTGTAGGTTTTGATCCTGATAGCAAATCCATCATGGATTGGGGTGTATACGGTGCACCTGAAACATTCGTGATCGACAAGCAGGGTGTTGTGCGCTGGAAGAAGGCAGGGGCGCTGACTCCAAAGCTGTGGGAAGAAGAGCTTAAACCTCTGATACAGAAATTGGAGAAGAGCTGATGAGACGCGCATGCTTTTTTCTGCTTTTATTACTTCCACTACTGAGTCTTGCAAATATTGAGGCGTATCGTTTCGACGATCCTGAAAAAGAGGCGCGTTACCGGGTACTGGTAGCGGAGCTGCGTTGTCTGGTGTGCCAGAATCAGAATCTGGCTGACTCTAATGCCGAGCTGGCCCAGGACATGCGTCGTCAGACCTACAAGATGATACAAGAAGGATCCAGTAACGAAGAGATTGTTACCTTCATGGTTCAGCGCTACGGGGATTTTGTTCTCTACCGGCCGCCACTGAAACCTTCTACGGCACTGCTGTGGGCAGGGCCATTCGCCATCTTTACTATAGGTGTTTCAGTTCTGATGTTGTTCATTCGCCGCCGCAACAAAGAGCCGGTAGTTGAGCTGACCAGTAAAGAGCATGAGCGGGCCCAGAGCCTACTTGATAACGATAACAGATGATAAAGATAAGTTCTGTCGCCATTGTGCGGTTTTAAAGGACCTTACCTGGAAACAATAGTATGACGACCTTCACCATTATTGCTGCAATCATGATTCTGGTTGCCTTGGCTTTGTTAGCCCCGGCCCTGCTGCGTAAGCGCCAGATTGCCGTATCGGACCGCGACGAACAGAATGTGATTATTGCAAGGGAGCGGCTAGAGGAGATGGAGGGGGATCTTGCATCCGGGAAGATAACCCAGGAAGAGTTTGATCAGGCCAAGGCGGAGTTGGAGCAGGGACTGTTGCTGGACCTGAAACAGGAAGATGTCCCAGAACATGCATCTACCGCTTCTGGCAAGCTGACTCTGGCTAGCATTGCAGTAGCAGTACCTGTCATCGCCATATCCATGTACATGTTCTTGGGTGCGCCTGAGATGGTTGAATTCGATGCCACTAAGCAGGCATCCCATAACACGGGCGGTACAAAAGATGGCATGCCATCTGTAGAACAGATGCTCTCCAGCCTTAAGCAGCGTTTAAAAGAAAAGCCAGATGATTCTGAAGGCTGGTTCCTGCTGGGTCGAACTTACATGGTGCTGGATCAGTATCCACAGGCGGTTCAGGCTTACGAGACATTATTGAAGCTGTCCGGTGAAGAGCCTAATACCATGCTGTCTCTGGCTGATGCCATAACCATGGTACAAGGCGGCAGCATGCAGGGGCGCCCGGCCGAACTGATACGCAAGTCAATCCAGACAGAACCGGATAACCAAACAGCACTATGGATGGGAGGTATGCTTGAGAGCCAGCAAGGGAACTTTGCCCAGGCTATTGCCCACTGGAAGAAATTGGAATCTATGTTGGGGGATGAGCCGGAGGCGCTGGAGAAGGTACGCTCGATGATAACTATGATCGAGGACAGGGCGAAATCGTCCACTCCAAAATAATAAACAGATATCCAGAAATAACTCCACATCACAATACCTCTGTGGCAACGGCCGTTTCTTTTACTGGACCATAATCATAAGCCGGAGTTTTTCTCTACATTTCCGCACAATCACATCTAGATATTTCTCTATCTGTTTTATGGCCTTTGTCATGAGTTGGGTGTCAGCTAAGCGCTAATAACAGTTCTTTCTCTAAAAATTAAAGAAATAGATCCAATTGGTCGATAGTGTCCAACTGATAGTCACAAAAAAGAGTGAGACCTTGCGCAAAATTCTGGTTGGTTCAGATTAAACAAGTGCTGAATAAAACCACTAGGGATTTCTCGAAGCGAGGACAGTAGCAGATATTGTTTTTACTGTTCTTTGTTTTTAAGTGAATCATCGTATATCTATGGTCTTAGAATTATTCAGGGTTTTCCGGAGGTTAGGTTGTATAGGCGTATAACAACATCTGCGGCTGCAGTGATATTTGGGTCTAATCATGAGTTTGATTTCCCACATGCATTTTACTGTTGGCTATGTAGAGGAAAGATATTTGAGGCTGCTAGAAAAAATAATAAGATCCAAGAGGCATAGTTTTATTTCTGTTTTGCCGTGTACTGTTGCCACAAGTTTTCTCATGGCTAATGAGTCGAGAGATAACGAACTGCTGTGTCAAATTCCTCATAAAACAGAACTTGATCCATCTCAGATGGGGTTGCCGAGCAGACTTTATTCCGATTACAGACTGCCACCAGATAACAACATAATGAGACATTACCAATTCGGAAGGGAGATCAAAGATATGGATGTTTCTAGGATTGTCGCACATCTAAATTCCATTATTGAAAAGCATTAGAGGATGCGGCAGTGAAGAATTGGCTTCCAGAATTTAAAAGCTTCATGCTGATAATAGTGATAGCACTGGTAATAGTTATGCTATTGCAAGTCCGGGATCAGGATGTTGAAACGCATGGCAACAATCTGGTGCTGTTGCTACAAGCCAAAGACCTTAGTGCCCGTCTTGACCGTGACATGATGCAGGCTGTCTCGTTTAGAATGACAGAGCATGACCAATTGGTATCTGTCATCTCTAAAATGCAAGATCTGATCATGACCTTGCAGAGCCAGGAACAGGGTCTATATAAAAATATTCATACCCAGGTAGATCAGGCGGTAGATGCTCATATCGAGAGGATAGAAGAAAAACTGTTGTTGCTGGAACAGATAAAACATACATCTGCTGTGGTAAGAAATGGCTTAAATTACCTTCCTAAGTTGGTTGCAGAGTTACACTCAATCGGCGGCGACAAGCAAAATCATATAGCCGAACTTATGAATAAGTTGTATCTATTTAATTTGTTCCCGAGTGAGGATGAGGCTAGCAGAATTCGTTCTTATCTGGATGGCATAGCGATCCCATATAATCTGAATAAGACTCAGGAAAGCCTGCTTCTAGATATCATCATAAACATACGCTCCAATCTGACGGACCTTGCACGTCTGGCAGAGTTGCAAAGCAGATATGATTTGGTTTCTAGTGCGCAGACCTATGATGAACTCTATTCCGTATATACAAAGTTCCACGCAAAAAGTATTCACTCCACTCGGTTATTCAGTTTTTTTATGTTGGGTTTGACTGCTGTCTTGTTGTTGGCCCTGTGGTTGCTGCTTGGTCGACTGCATGCCTCAAGTCGCAAAGCAGAGCAATCCTGGCTTAGGCTACATGATGCCGTGGACAGCCTGTCCGAGGCATTTGCTCTGTTTGATAGCACCGGTAAATTGGTGCTGCACAATCGCAAGTGGCGTGAGTTCTATCCCTGGTTGAAGGGGCACCTGGCAGTAGGGACTCCATTATCGGAACTCAGATGCCTGAGTGAAGGACATTTCTCCGCGGTAACTGCTGATGGTAGAGACGTGTCCAGAGAGATTCCACCAGGTAGGCATACCATTGAATATACCCAGAAGTTTGCCAATGGTAACTGGTATCTGGCAAGTGACAACCGTACCGCAGAAGGTGGTCTCGCTTGTGTGCGAGTTGATATCACGAATGCAAAACAGAGTGAGGTCGAACTTAGGAAGCTGAGTCAAGCCGTGGAACAGAGTCCGGTGTCGGTGGTTATTACAGACACCAAAGGTGACATTGAATATGTGAATCCGAAGTTTGTGCAGACATCCGGTTATAGCGTTAAAGATGTGTTGGGGAAAAAGCTTGAGTCGGGAGGCGTTGATGAGGGACAGAGTCGCGAGATGTGGGAGACACTAGCAGCCGGATTAGATTGGCGCGGCTATTTTCATAACATTCGGAAAGATGGAGCAGAATACTGGGAGTCTGCTTCTATCTCACCTTTGCGTGGGGCAGATGGTGAGGTGACCCACTACATTTCGGTAAAGAAGGATATTACCGATCAAAGAAGGAGGGAACTGGAACTACGCAAGCTGACCCGTGCACTGGAACAAAGTCAGGTATCCGTGGTGATTACAAACACCACTGGATGTATCGAATATGTAAATCCAAAATTTGAAGAGGTGTCTGGTTACAGTGCGATCGAATCCATAGGACAGAACCCACGTATGCTGAAGTCTGGTAACAAAAGCCAGCAAGAGTATCACGAGATGTGGGAGACGATACTTGCAGGTAATGTGTGGCGCGGTACCTTCTATAACGTACGCAAGAATGGTTCCGGCTATTGGGAATCTGCGTCCATATCTCCGGTTCGTGATGAGCGGGGCGAAACCACACACTTTATTGCAGTAAAAGAGGATATAACTCAGCGCAAGTTGGCCGAAGATCAATTGCGGATGAATGCCGCCGTGTTTGAGACGACATCCGAAGGCATTATGGTGACTGATGCAAATAATCGTATCAAAACGGTAAACCCGGCATTCAGCAGGATTACCGGTTACCTTGAACATGATGCCTTGGGAATGAACCCAAACATGCTTAGCTCGGGACGCCATGACAGATCCTTCTATTGTCAGATGTGGAATGAGATCAAAGAGAATGGACACTGGTCCGGTGAGGTGTGGAACCGACGCAAGGATGGCAGTGTATTTCCTGAATGGCTTTCAATAGTTGTTATCAAGGGCGAGTCGGATACAGTGAAGGAGTATGTTTCGGTATTTTCCGATATTACTAAACGCAAGCGTGACGAGGAGCAGATCAGGCGACAGGCATACTATGATGCGCTGACCGGACTTCCTAACCGTTCACTTCTAGTTGACCGTCTTGCTCAGGGCGCAATAGCAGCACGCAGGGAAGATTGGTTGCTAGCCCTGTTGTTTATAGACCTGGATCGATTCAAAGAGGTGAATGATAGTCTTGGCCACGTAATTGGGGACGAACTACTCCAGGATGTGGCCGATCGTCTTAAAGAGTGCGTGCGTGAAGTAGATACCGTATCGCGCTTTGGTGGTGATGAGTTTGTTCTGCTGTTGCAGGATCTCGCAGAGGTCAACGATGCGGCTGTTGTTGCTGATAAGGTTATTGCTATCTTGTCAAAACCATTTTTTCTGGCAGGTCGTGAGATATATATTGGTGCGAGCATCGGTATAACCCTCTATCCAACCGATGCCGATAATACTGAGGCCATGTTGCGTAATGCCGATATGGCTATGTATCGTGCTAAGGAAGCTGGACGTAATCGTTACCAGTATTTCACTCAGTGCATGCAGGAACAGGTCAAGGCCAGGGTCGATATGGAACATGATCTGCGACAGGCATTAGAGCGTAATGAGTTGGAACTCTACTATCAGCCAATAGTGGATGCAGTCTCGAACTCCCTGGCAAGCGTTGAGGCCTTGCTGCGCTGGAATCATCCGGCCCTTGGCATGGTTCCACCAGATAAATTTATCCCTCTGGCAGAGGAAAGCGGCCTGATAGGTGTCATAGGTGATTGGGTATTAAAGACGGCTTGCAATCAGGCAAAGACGTGGAGGAATTCCGGGATAGATATAGGTATGTCGGTAAACCTCTCCTGCGGCCAGCGCAGCATGGGCCTAACCTCCTGGAGTCTAGCATCCATATTAAAAGAGACAGGACTTCCAGGCGGGGCATTGAATCTGGAGATTACAGAAGGAGTGTTGATGGAGGATAGCGCTGAGGTTGTTGAGTGGTTGCAGGGTTTTAAACGACTTGGTGTTTCCCTGTCAATTGACGACTTTGGTACCGGTTACTCATCTCTAAGTTATCTCAAGAGATTTCCGGTCGATGTGCTGAAGATAGATCGTGCCTTTATCAAAGATATGGTTGAGAACCAGGAAGATGCTTCTCTGGTAAATGCGATATTGGCCATGGGCAAGAGCCTGGGTCTGCGGCTTGTGGCTGAAGGGGTAGAAACGGATCAACAAAGGAATCTGTTGCAGAAGTATGGCTGTGATTATCTACAGGGTTATCTGTTTGGGGAGCCCATGCCTGAGGAGATTTTTCAGAGCTGGATCTCTGGGCAGGACCAAGTAGACGCCTAATTCTGAGATAAGCACATCCATGTGCAGGAGGACATCAGCTAACCAGCGCATTGCGTTGGATGTTGATCAACTGCTCAATTCCATTCTTTGCCAGATCCAGCATCGCCTGTAACTCATGCATGTGGAAGGCGTGTCCCTCTGCCGTTCCCTGTACCTCGATAAAAGCGCCGGCATCATTCATTACCACATTCATATCTGTTTCGGCGTTGGAGTCTTCTGCATAGTCTAGGTCCAAAACAGGTACTCCGTTGTAAATTCCAACTGAAACAGATGCGATCATGCCAATGATTGGGTCAGATTTTATCTTCCCTGATTTTTTGAGAGAAGAGATTGCATCACACAGAGCGACGAAGGCCCCGGTTATTGAAGCTGTCCTGGTGCCACCGTCGGCTTGTATCACGTCGCAGTCCAGGGTGATGGTTCGCTCCCCGATTCCGGCGAGGTCTACGGCGGCCCGCATGGAGCGGCCAATCAGTCGTTGGATCTCCAGGGTGCGTCCACCCTGTTTTCCGCGACTGGCTTCACGTCCCATGCGTTCGCCAGTTGAGCGGGGTAACATCCCGTATTCTGCGGTGATCCAGCCCTGGCCTTTGCCCTTCAGGAAGCCCGGTACCCGATCTTCAATTGAAGCGGTACACAATACTTTGGTATTTCCAAATTCCACCAGAACCGCCCCCTCTGCATGCATGGTGTAGTTACGGGTCAACACCACTTGGCGAAGTTGGTCGGGGTTACGGTCGCTTGGTCTCATTTTGGCTCCTGGGTTTTGTTGGTTTCAAATTGCTCAATTGCGGATTTAAGATTATCTATTGCTTGAGAAAGATCTTCTTCTGGTGGTTCCTGCTGAAGCTTTTTAGAAATATCTAGATTATCGGTAGTGCTAATGTTCATGCTCCAGCGCAGTCCAATAGCAGAGACGTTGTCACTCTCTGGTGTTGCGTCCATAACGGCTTTTTGCACCAGAGTGTTTATGGCCTTGGTAAGTTTTGTATCACTGCATATCAACTCGGCCATATCTTTTTCTTTGGTGTGAGTCCACAGGCCATCACTGCATAGCATTATTACATCACCATCTTTGAGTCTCACCGATTTACTTACAGTGATCTCAGGGGATGAGATATTTCCGCCTAGACATCGCGTTACATAATTGCGCTGTGGATGTGTTTCTAATTGGTTTGGGGCGATTAAACCGTGCTCTTCCAGGTGCTGTACATATGAATGATCTAAGGTTCTGTCTAGAGTCTCTCCATTGCGGAATATGTATAAGCGGCTATCACCAGCATGTGCCCAACGTACAATCCCATCCTGAATAAGTGCAACTACCGCAGTTGTGCGTGGTTTGATCGCGGGTTTATGGTCTAGGCCGAAGGCGGTTATATTTTCATGGGCCTTCTGTAACAGTCGGTGCAGAAATTCTTTGGGGCTGTGTATAGGCTTTGGTGAGCGATGAAAAAATGTACTACAGGTGTCGATAAGTATCTGCGCTGCAACTTCACCTTTTGGGTGTCCGCCCATGCCGTCGGCCAGCCCGAGCAGAATACTCCCTTCTGACTCGATAGATATATATCTGTCCTGGTTTGCTCTGCGGTCACCTTGCTGTGTTGCCCGGGCTATCTGAATATTACTCATGGCAGTCTGTCCTTGGTACGCAGTAGCTGGTCCAGGGAAGATTCCCCGTCAGGTTTATGCTGATATCCGGTTTCACTGATTATTGCCTGCAGCATATCCCCGGCGTTTTGTGGTCTTAACAGAGGGTCAATCTCCATCGCCCAGTCGATAATCTCTAGAAGATATAAAGGGTAGCGTTTTTTAAAGGCTACTGCAGCTGGCCTCATGTGATCTTTGGCATGACGTTCCACGGCGGATTGAGGCGACTTGCCATCAATACAGGCGCGCATGGTGGCACCGATTGAATAGACGTCACTCCAGGGGCCGACATAACCCGCCGCATAGTATTGTTCGACTGGAGAGAACCCAGCAGTTACAACTTGCGAACTCTGGCGTCTTCTGGTTGTAGCAATGCGGTGGGCGGCACCAAAATCCAATAGCAATGGGTCGCCACCAGGACGCAGGTGTATGTTGTATGGCTTGATGTCTAGGTGGAGTTGGCCTTTTGAATGAATCAGGCTGAGGGCGTCGAGAATGGGGGGGAATACTGTCTTTAAAAATGTAGTACTTAGTCCGCCCTTGCGTCGCTTGATGTAGTGTCCCAGATTTTTCCCATGCTCATAATCCATCACCATGTATGCGGTGTCGTAGCAGAGAAAGAAATTACGTACGTTAACTATGTTTGGATGTTTTAGTGAGGCCAAGGTTTTTGCCTCTTGGTAAAACAGCTTGCGTCCGTTGTTCATTGCATTGCGTTGATCTTCGCTGGCGACACATACTCTCAAATCGCCGCTGTTGCGGGCAGCGAGTTTTTTGGGGAGATATTCTTTGATTACAACCTGGTCCTGGGTATCCTCATCTTCAGCTAGATAAATGAGACTGAATCCGCCGCTGCCGATTAGCTTGATAATCGTGTAGCAGTCGATAACTGTTCCCGGCGGAAGAGCCTCTCTCATTTTTTCCATATGTTATCTAATCTGGTGCAAGCTTGGTTCAAGCCAGTTATCATACACTTATTCGTGGATTAATTGATTGCCTGTTAGCATCTTACTACACAGGACTAAACGTTAGGGAATACAAATGATTAGTAGCATGACCGCCTACGCTAGACAAGAGTACAGAGATGACCTTGGAGGACTGGTTTGGGAACTGCGTTCTGTGAATCATCGTTACCTTGAGGTTATGGTTCGCCTGCCTGAAGAGTTTAGAGTAATTGAACCAATTGTGCGTGAGCTGGTTACCAAGAAGCTTGGGCGAGGCAAGGTAGAGTGTGGACTAAGATTTGAGGCTGGTGCTGACGCTGGCGCAGGAATCAAGGTTAACGAACGCCTGGCAAAGCAGGTTATTGATGCTGCCATGGAGATAGGAGTTCTCCAGCATCAGGCCGTACCACCTAGCACCATAGATGTCATGCGTTGGCCAGGGGTACTTGAGGCAGAAAAACAGGATTTTTCTCCCATGCAGAAACGCGCTCAGGAATTGCTCGTGGAATCACTGGACAGCCTCATAGAGAATCGGCGGCGCGAGGGCTCCAGGCTCTGTGAATTGATACAGAAGCGATGTGCCTCCCTGCAGGAGCAGGTAGAGGTGGTAAGAACGCGTATGCCGGGTATATTGGCGGGAACTCATGCTCGCCTGCGTGCCAAGCTCGAAGAGCTGGCTGGAAATCTGGACGAAGGTAGACTGGAGCAGGAGATGGCTATTCTATGTCAGCGTCTGGATGTGGATGAGGAGATGGATCGGCTGGACGCCCATCTTCAGGAAGTAGCGCAGGTGCTACAGCGCAAGGAACCGGTAGGACGCAGACTGGATTTTCTGATGCAGGAGTTGAACCGCGAGGCCAATACCCTTAGCTCCAAGGCCAATGACGCAGAAACTACCAAGATTGCGGTGGAAATGAAGGTGCTGATTGAACAGATGCGTGAGCAGGTGCAAAATATAGAATGATTATTCAGGGTGTTTCTCTTTGTTTCAATAGCCAATAAAAACAACAATATACTACAATTATTACGTTCCTCATTGTTTCCTGTTGTTGCTCTTAGTTCTAGATAAATAACGGCAGATATTTTTAGGTGCTGGTGATATGGCCTGAAATTAGTAATCTTCCATCATTTGATAGATAACAGGCTGATATAAAAGGGAAGACCACAGCACAAAAAATTAAGTCAATGCTCAACACAGCAGCCTTTTAACTAGGAAAACCAGGGTAGGAGCTAGGACAGCCTTTCCATCCATAGCTTAGTCGGGTCAGGCCACATCCCTGTGGCCATAGTCACAGGGTTATGAGAGATCGAAGCGATCCAGGGTCATCACCTTGTTCCAGGCTTTCACAAAGTCACGCACAAACCGCTCCTGCGAGTCAGCTGTCGCGTAGACTTCAGCCAAGGCGCGCAGCTCGGAGTTTGAACCGAAGATCAGGTCGACACGAGTGCCGCTCCACTTGGTTTCACCGCTCTTGCGATCACTGCCTTCAAACACGTCTTCATCAGCAGAGCTCGCCTTCCAGCTGGTAGCCATGTCGAGCAGGTTGACGAAGAAGTCATTGGTCAGTGCTTCTGGGTTGTCGGTGAATACACCGTGCCTGGTCTGTCCGAAGTTGGTGTTCAGTACACGCATACCACCTATCAGAACTGTCATCTCAGGTGGGGTTAGCGTCAGCAATTGCGCCCGATTCACCAGCATTTCCTCAGTCGATACTGTGTATTTGGTTTTCATGTAATTGCGAAAGCCATCTGCTTCCGGTTCCAGCACGGCAAAGGACTCCACATCGGTTTGTTCCTGCGAGGCATCCATGCGGCCTGGTGTGAACGGAACAGTCACATCGTGACCGGCATTTTTCGCCGCTTGCTCAACGCCTGCACAGCCCGCCAACACGATCAGGTCAGCCATGGAGACCGTATTGTTGAAGTCGCTCTGAATAGCTTCAAGAGTCTTCAGCACTTTAGCCAGTTGATCCGGCTGGTTGACTTCCCAGTCTTTCTGCGGAGCCAGGCGAATGCGGCCACCGTTGGCACCACCACGCATGTCTGAGCCACGGAAGGTTGAGGCGGATGCCCAGGCGGTTGATACCAGGTCGCCAATCGACAGGCCGGAAGCAAGGATCTTGCCCTTGAGGCTGGCGATGTCGTCGTCATCGATCAGTTCATGATCGACCGCAGGGATCGGGTCTTGCCAAATCAGTTCTTCAGCAGGCACTTCCGATCCGAGATAGCGTGTGCGCGGACCCATATCACGGTGAGTCAGTTTGAACCAGGCGCGGGCGAAGGCCTCTGCAAAATCATCCGGGTTCTCGTGAAAGCGTCGTGAGATTTTTTCGTACGCCGTATCAAAGCGCAACGCCAGGTCAGTGGTCAGCATGGATGGCACGGTACGTCTGGAAGGGTCGTGGGCATCCGGCACTGAATTGGCACCTGCGCCATTCTTCGGTATCCACTGATGCGCGCCGGCTGGGCTCTTCGTCAGTTCCCAATCGTAGCCGAAAAGATTCCAGAAGAAGTTATTGCTCCACTTGGTTGGCGTGGTGGTCCAGGTTACTTCCAGGCCGCTGGAGATGGTGTCGCCGCCCTTACCCGAGCCAAAGCTGTTCTTCCAGCCGAGGCCTTGTTCTTCGATGCCCGCAGCTTCTGGCTCAGGGCCGACCAGGTCAGCATCCCCCGCACCGTGGCATTTGCCGAAGGTGTGACCACCCGCGATGAGTGCAACGGTCTCTTCGTCGTTCATCGCCATGCGCGCAAAGGTGTCGCGAATGTCTTTACCGGCTGCGACCGGATCCGGGTTGCCGTTGGGGCCTTCCGGGTTGACGTATATCAGACCCATCTGCACGGCAGCGAGCGGGTTTTCCAAGTTCTCGTGTTCGCCGCTATAGCGTTGGTCATCCAGCCAGTCTTTCTCGGCACCCCAATAGATATCTTTTTCCGGCTCCCAAATATCCTCACGCCCACCGGCAAAACCGAAGGTCTTGAATCCCATCGATTCAAGTGCCACGTTGCCAGCCAGGATAATCAGATCGGCCCAGGAGATTTTGCGGCCATACTTTTGCTTGACAGGCCAAATCAGCCTGCGTGCCTTGTCGAGGTTAACGTTGTCAGGCCAGCTATTGAGTGGCGCAAAGCGCTGATTACCGGTGCCTGCACCGCCGCGGCCATCACCGGTGCGGTAGGTGCCCGCACTGTGCCAGGCCATGCGAATGAACAGCGGTCCGTAGTGTCCGAAATCTGCCGGCCACCAGTCCTGTGAATTGGTCATCAACTCATAGAGATCTTGCTTCACGGCTTTCAGGTCGAGCGTCTTGAACTCTTCAGAATAGTTGAAATCCTCGCCCATTGGATTGGACTTGGAGGAGTGCTGGCGCAGAATCTCAAGTTTTAACTGGTTTGGCCACCAGTCCTGGTTCGAAGTACCACCACCCGCGGTGTGGTTAAATGGGCATTTGTTGTCAGACATAACGTCATCTCCTTATTGTATATAATCCAGTTGCATCACCCGTTTCAGGGCGTGATCTAGCCCTACTTTTGTAGACTCTTTATACCACGTATCCTTTCATGTTTCTCAGGTAATTGGTATTACAAGTTTTCTCCAAAAAATACCGCTACGACAATATGATGACACCTTACGAAAAGTTCCGTTCACTGCGCAGGCCCGGCAAGTATTTAAAGCCAGGAGTTACTTTCAAAAATCTGGATGCATTTGCTAATGAGATGACAGCCAACGAGGCAGCTGAAGAACTGAATTCAGCACGAAATCACTTATTCAGTCAACTCCATAAGCTAATCAAGATAAGGGCTTAATACACTCCCCCTTCAGGCTTATCTCCGGATTGGAATATACTGTGTTGGCCCTGGTCTTTAATGGCATATCCAAAAAACTGAAAGTGTACAGACATATAAACATATATTTAGTTACATATACTGTAATGCTGGATGGTTATATGTCTGTATTAATGTCTGAAACGTTACAAAACGCAGTATATTCCTGTATAGCTAAATTGTATGTAAGGGCGAATTTCCTGGACATGTGGCTCTGTGTGCTGGGAGTGTTAGCTGGCGGTTGAGTGAGGTGGAGCAGTGTATTCATGGGCGATAATAGTTCTAAAGTGATATAAAATGGCCCTCTGAGCCCAAGTTAAGTAAGTAAGGTATTACTTGAGAAATTTGCCATAAGCGCCATGAACGGAAATTGATTAATTATGGCGAGAAATATGGAGGCAGATGAGTTTTTAGAAAGAAACAAAGTCAAGCAACGCATTGATATACAGTGAAATGATGTTATCAGTGCGTGGCAGGTGCAAAACATAGAGTAGATTATTATCTCAATACCGGTGATGGCAAAGAAGCCTCCGGCATGGTTTAGGCAATAGGCGAATATTAGGATTAAATTAAAGGTAAAAGATGTCAAAAGGCACCCTGTTTATGGTTTCGGCCCCGTCCGGAGCTGGAAAAACCAGTCTGCTTAAAGCGCTGCTTGAGCAAGACGAAATGCTACACGTATCAGCCTCCTACACAACACGCCCCAGTCGTCCCGGAGAAGAAGAGGGTAAGGACTATCATTTTGTAGACCATAGGGATTTTCTGCAAAAGGTAGAAGATGGCTCCTTCCTGGAACATGCTAAGGTGTTTGATAACTACTACGGGACCGACCGGCAAGAGGTTTTTGATCAGCTGGATCAGGGCTACGACGTGATCCTGGAGATAGACTGGCAGGGAGCGCGGCAGATACGATCAAGCATGTCAGACACAATATCCATCTTTATCCTTCCTCCTTCAGAAGATGTACTGTATCAGCGTCTGATGGACCGAGGTCAGGACGGAGAAGAGGTGATTGAACGACGTATGCGCGATGCCAAGGCCCAGATATCCCACTATCCGGAATTTGACTATCTGGTAGTCAATGAAGATTTTTCTAAGGCCCTGGAGGAGTTGAGGTCGATTGTACAGTCAAATCGCCTACGTCAGGAGAGGATGTCGGAAACCCTGCGGGATCAGCTTGGAAGCATGCTTTCCTAGCACTGGTTACTGGCGAAAAAATAGTTTAACATACAGCGCTTTGTTGCGGCCGTACCAGCTTGTGGCCGCCTTGAGTTTAAACTTTCCCCACCGATTTCAGACGGATTTGGGGTCCATGGAGTATATAGAATGGCACGAGTAACAGTTGAAGACTGTCTGCAATACGTTGATAACAGATTTGATCTGGTGGTGCTGGCAACCAAGCGTGCTAGACAGTTGGCCAATGGGGTAGACCCGCTGCTCCCGTGGGAAAATGACAAACCAACGGTTATGGCTTTGCGCGAGATTGCAGAAGGCCTGATAAACACCGACAACGTTGATCCCAAACCTGATGAGATAACTGACGCGGAAGCCGCCGAAGAGGCATTTCAGGCTGCAGGCGAAGAGCTGTCAGCAGTAGATCAAAAGCAGGAACAATAACCTGACCAGATGTCCTGGATAAACAGCTCGGCATATGCGGGCAACAAGCAAAGGGTGTATGACTAAGTCTGCACCTTTTTTGTTTGCCCAAGATTTCTTGTGGTTAGCATTGGGTTACACCGTGAATAAAGCGATGCAAACCAAGTCT
>RRYU01022638.1_pt1 | contig 27176 bp, 37 predicted proteins | sample 2162651 | NCBI WGS metagenome assembly RRYU01 (sample SAMN10267283, study PRJNA491782) | microbial mat metagenome | isolation source: biomat in the production well | place: Japan: Minami-Kanto gas field, natural gas well KTG3 | collected 2017-06 | reverse complement strand
AAAAAAATCATATGCCTTTTCACGATCCAAGACGCAAACCGCGTCCTCGTTCATCCGCACAATAACAAGGTTGAAATCCCGGTCAATTTCAATAGTCAGTGTGCCGTTAGGTGGCTGCATGGTTCCAATAGTGTTGATGTCGTGGTCACTCATGTTAAGCTCCTTTAGGTTTGAGTGGTTACTCGGAAAACTGTATGGTCAAGTGAGCGGGCAGGATTTCGAGGTCTTCCATCTTGCGGTATGGTGCACTTTCGGTGGTGGTTCCATCAAACTCAGGCCCCCATTCTGAGTTGATGTAATGGGCTCGCGTGGGGCCGTTGACCCACCACCGCGCCGAACACTTGGCAGATCGTTTAGACAAGAACAGTTTGGGAATGCGAGTTCTTCCCTTTCCCTGCCATGCCAAGGGGAGCCAGTGCGTTGTTCCCCGGTGGAAGTCTGGCATAATGCCCCCGGTTGGCTTGTGTCGGATAACCCAGAATGTGCTGGTCATGCTTCGTCCACCTGCCTCGGCAAAAAGGCCGCCCGGTTTCTGACGTGATTCCACGGGTCTTCTATGAACCGGGCAAACTGGGTCTTGCCCCTGTTCTCCCGAACCTCGCAGGGAACCCACGTATTGCCCAGATCATACAGGTAGCGCCCGATGCCCCAGTGAACGGCAGCCCGCTTGAAAGCATCGCTGAACGCGCCTTTCTCGGCTTCCACACGGGTGTCTCCAGCGCCGTCAGATTTCCAGACCCAGTCCGCAGCCCCATCTTCCCGCACAATGCGGATGCCGATCCGACACCCCATCTTGCCCGCTCCGCAATCAAAGTGCTGGCTTTGCCAGTTGTCGGGGCCAACCACGGCATCAAGACGGTCCTGCACATCCCTACTGTCCAGATAGGCCAAGGCCAGCGCTCCATGCCCGCCATTCCGGGCCGGTGAAACTTGCTGCGCCCGCCAGTGAATACTCTCAGCGGGGAATGGCGCTGCAAGAGCAGCATAGAAGGCTTTCCGAGTGCTCATAGGTATTGCTCCTTGGTTGTTTGCCGGTGTCTATATTACACCGGATAGTACGCCCTGTCACGAGCCTTCGGCAGACAGTTCCTGCTGATACTGAGTGCAGAAGTCAGAAACGGAACAGTAAGCCCGACACCGGGTGGGCTCACCCTTGCGGTGGACAATGGAGATGCCGGTGGCCAGCGCGTGACCGCCGGGAATGTCTTCATCTTTGACCGCGTGGCCGTTGTCCCGGCACCACCAGAGCGCTTTCTCGCGGCTTTCCAAGACTCGGAGGGCCGACTTGCGCCCTTTCTTCATCACAGCCCATTTGTCGGGTTTCTTCCACCGCTCTTCATCGGTGCAGAGCGGCATTTCGTCTTGCGTTTTGCACTTCTGGGCAGCCTGATGTTTCAGGACCAGTCGCCGCACAAGCGCTTCGCACTTATCCTGCGGGCGGGCCTTCCGGCGCAGAGGAATGATTGCGGAGCGGGGATAATCGCGGTTGCGCAACGCTTCCATTTTCGACCAGTCGCGGCTCATGGTAAGCAGTTCCACGTTTTCGACTTCAAGACCGTTTTCCCTGAGTACCCATGTCATGATGTCCAGTTGGTCGCTCCATTCGGAGTTTTCCCCATCCCTGTGCGCTTTGACGGAATAGGAACTGACGAACTTGGAATCGGTCAGCGTCTTCTGCTTGATCTGAAAAAGGTCGGGTTTGGTGGCCACGGTCCAGCCTTCGATGTCAGCATAATACATCCGCTCAATGATTTCGTTCGGGTCGCCAACATCTGCCCGCTCCATGGCGAGGTGAGCCATTTCCCCGAAAAATGCCCAGTGCCGATCCGCAACGTCCTCCACAATCTTGGAGCCGTACACCTTGGACAAGGCCACGGCGCGAGGCGGGCGAAGAAGCGTTGTTGCCCCGATGTCAGCGCCGCTCTTGATGTGGTCATCAAACGTGACCACGCGCACATACAACTCCGGGAGATTCTGCTTGTTGGTGAATTTCATGATGTTTGCTCCTTTTTGGCAAAGATTGACGCACCGATGGCGAGAGAAGCAGCCTTGCCTGCGCTCGCACCGAAAATTTGTTGTAAGACATAGGATACACCCTCAATCCCTTCGGCCTTCCAGACAGCCTCCAAGTGGGTCACAGCCGCGTGTCTGTTGATTTCCTGTTCAATGGCTTCACTGATTTCCGGGTCTGATCCGATGTGGGCCATTATTTCCTCCAATCTGGGCAGCTATCCGGGCGGGAAGTGCTGCGGTTGTGGGCTGCATCGTGCTTTGCTTCGCAAATAGCCTGTGCGACAATCAAATCCGTATCAGTCATGTGTGCCACGATAAATGCAGGCAAATCGCCGCCATTTTTGATCTCGCCATCAAAATCATGTAGCAGGATATGCGCCATCCATTCACGGGCGATGTCTTCTGAAATGTCGGAAGCCCAACCTTCTGCCGGATTGTATTCGAAAACCAGTGCGGCCTGTTCGTGCTGACCTTCGCACAGTTCCTTCAGCAGTTCCTTGCGGGTCATGCCAAAGGGTAGTTCGGCAAAGACGGGTTCACCGTCTCCGAAATCGAGGCACAGCGCCACGAAGTTCTGGTCTGCCGGGTTGGGGATGTTTGTAGTGGTGTTCATGACTGCCCCCACTTCATGATAAATTCTGCGAGCCGTTCAGCCTGCCCTTTGCGCAGGCTGATGGACAAGGTTCTTGATATTGTCCGACCTACTGTCACCGCATCGCCTGACGTTGTTGTTTCGCACAGTTCAATAGTGAGGCTGTCCCCCCCGTTGGGGGCAAGTGAAAACTCTGCGGCCAAGTGGCTTGAATGGTATTCGCCACGGCGCTTGTTGTAAGGCAGGTTATCCGGGTCATGTGCTTTCAGCACTTTCCAATTGTCGGAAAAGCTGTGCATGTTTTCCGGGAGGCCCATTCGAACGTGGTTTTTCATGATGTGCTCCTATGTGAGATGCCAGTCTCTGCAACCAAATATAAAGGCCATTGGGTTAAGAAACAACTAAAATCGTATTTTTCCTTGCAATTAATTTGAACCAGTCCTAGTCTCTTGGCAGGTAACATTCTTGAGGTTCGATTAATGAAAATCGCGATGGCAGTCAGATTGGTGCGGTCTATCTATGGTCGCCAGGAGCAAAAGAACATGCCTCACTGCCCCCTCCCCATTGGTGCTTACTTGGGAGCCACAAGCGAAGATGAAGAGCCGGTGGCAGGCGCTGAAAACCCAGTGTTTCAGCGTAAGTTTTGGCCAATCTTCGCACCAAGACATCCCTATGGTAACAAGGAGCGGTATCATGAAGGATACACAGAACACGAAGTCCGGCTATTCCAGCGCTGACGTGCGCCGGGAGGATATACTGGATCACTTCACAATGGAATCCCCGTTGCCGGGCAAGTTGGTGGAAAAATTAGCCGTAAAGCACGGGGTGGGCTTCGACCGGATAAAGAAGGATATCATCGATCTTATCGAATTCGGGTGCCTGAAGAGAGCGAGCTTTCGCACTTACAAGAAATGCGCACCCTATGAAAAGCCAACACCTGAGAAGGACGAAGCCAATTACAGGGAGCGCGAGTGTATTGTGACCGGCTGTGACGTTATATTCCGCAGCGAGCACAATGGACACCGGATGTGCGCCAAGCACCGGAAGGGGAGCACAAACGATTATGGCCTTGCAATCTACACATCAGACAGCGCCATCTACATATGAAAATCAGAAAAATAGGTCAGCACCAGCTAATTCTGGGTGATTGTCTGGAAATTGCGCCGTCCTTGAAGTCTGTTGATGCAGTAGTGACGGACCCGCCATATGAGGCGATACTGCACGAGGCCAAGGCCACGGGGCGGCGCAAGCTGCGAGTTGACGAAGGGGTGGAACTGCGAGAGGTGGACTTCCCCCCAATTGATGAGATCAGGGCAGATGTTGTGCAGGAGTTCGGGCGACTCAGCCAAGGCTGGTTTATCGCATTTTGTACGCCAGAGGGCGTGGGGCGGTGGGCCGATGTCATCAACGCTTCACCCATTCGATGCAAGAGAGCTTGCACGTGGGTGAAGACTGATGCTGCACCCCAAATGAACGGACAGGGACCGGCAGCCGGTGTCGAGATGTTCGTGACAGCGTGGTGTGCCACCGGATACTCCAAGTGGAACGCTGGGGGAAAGCAGGGCGTTTATTGCCAGCAATGCAACCCGCATGATCGGCACAGGGGCCACCCAACAGAAAAGCCATGGCGTTTGATGGTGAGCATATTGCAGGACTTTGCACCAGCGGGCGGGGCGGTCCTTGATCCGTTTATGGGGTCTGGAGCAACAGGGATTGCCTGCATCAAGACAGGGCGGCGGTTTATTGGGATTGAGAAAGACCCGAAGTATTTTCAGATGGCAGTTGAGCGAATGACTGCAGTCCATGAAGCGGCACAGCGGCAGCCAGATATGTTTACGCCCAAAGTGAAGGAGCGGCAAACCAGTTTATTTGGCAAGTGAAGGAGCGCCAAGATGTGGAATATAGAGGTAATGGAGAAGAAGACCGGGTTCAAAAGCCGGATCGACAAGCAGGCCGATGGCAGGCCGGTGCATCAGCTAATAGCAAAGTGTGTGGAGTGTGGTGCAGAAGACGGCATAAACAATCGCAGTTCTGAGATGTTGCCAGAAGCGCTTATTTCCAAGAAATTCCAGCAGAAAGGTTGGGTGGTGGCAAAGAGGGGCAAAAAACTCATTTGTCCGAAATGCCAGAAAGCAATCAAAGCAGAGAAGGAGCAGAAGAAAATGGAAATCGATAAGGCCACAAAACGGCGAATTATCGTATGGCTGAATGAACTTTTCGACCCGGACACGGGCCGTTATTCGGACGGATACACGGACCAGCGCTTGGGGAATGAAAAGAACGTGCCGTGGGCGCACATCAAAACCATTCGGGAGGAGTTTTTCGGGCCAATCAAGGGTGATCCGGAGATTGACGCGATCAAGTCCGGCTTGGAAAAGCTGGAGGAGGCGCTGGCAAAGGAGAACAAGAATCTGGAGTTGCTGCTTGATCAGGCCATGAAGCGGATGGAAACGATGGAGGCAACCATCGGAAACTTGAAACAGCGCGTGATGACCTGCGAGAAGAGGTTGGGTTGTTAGGTGCGGGGTCTTGCGTGCAGCCGCCGGTTCGGGCATAACGGAAACATCGGGGCTTACTCGTGCCGGGAAAACACGAGGACAAGCCACCATCCACTCCGGGTCTGTTACCTCCCCGGTTATGCCGCATCTCCCCGGCACTGTGGTCTGCCCCGCTTTTCCCCTCAGAGGTAACGGGAGAACGCCATGAAACCAGACGCCACATTTGCCACGCCAGACAGCACAGAGAAGTTGTCATGAGCTGGCAGGCAACCGTATGGGCCTTGGAAGCCAAAGAGGTCACACCGACTCAGAAACTGGTGTTGATCTGCCTCGCCAACTATGCAGATGGCAAGGGAGTTGCTTTTCCTGGACAGAAAAGGCTGGCAGAGGATTGTGGGGTTTCTGACCGCGCCGTTCGCAGCAATCTGGCTAAACTGGAAGAGTTGGGCTATTTGACGCGGCGTCACCGCTATAGGTCAGACGGCCCGCGCACCAGCGACGAATACCAACTGCACATGGAAGTGGACTACCGGAAGAATGTGCCGCATGAACTACCGGAAGATAACGACACAAAAACAGGGGGACTACCGGAAGCAGGTTCCGGGCATATTAACCTGTCAGAAGATTTAACCCGTAAGAACCTGTGTACCGCGCGCGCGAAGGAGGGGGCAAAAACAGTACGGGCAGAACTTGAAGGTGTGATGAGCCCAGAGCAGGCAAGCGCTGTGATCGAACACCGCAATGCGTTGAAGGTGAAGCTAACGCCATTGGCGGCCCGATTGCTTGCAAAGAGCTTGGCAGCTTGCGATGATGTGCAGGAGGCGCTTGAGATGATGGTGCTGAAGGGCTGGCGCACCGTGAAGAAAGACTGGGTTGAAAGGGAGAGGAGCAACGGCAATGGAACGTATCAAGGGGGCAGCCGGAAAGGCGCTTCAAACAGTAACCGACGAGAGGCGGCGCAGGCCGCGCTGCGAGGCCACTCCCGTTTCGGACCGGGTGCGTGAGGTGGCTTCTATGTGCGTGATGCATGGCACGCTTACAGACGATGAAGCCGTGAATGAGGTGCGCATCAAGGAGCTGGTGAACGATTTGTACCACCAAGCGGGAGATGCGGATATTGCCATCAAGGCTCTTGAAGAACACCGGCTTGGCAGAAAAGGGCGGTTGTTTCCGCACATATCAGACCTGATGCCTGCCATAGTCCGCATGAGAGGGCGCGTGATAGACTTCAAGAGGCAGGCCGCAATCATGCAGGACATGATCGATGTGGCGACAACCACAGAGAGCCGCGAGAGGCTGACACTGGTGGCAGAGCAACGGGGATATATAGCGCCGAGAGGCGACCATCAGGACAGGCTGGAAAACTACCGGCTTATGCAGATAGGAAAAGGAGCAGAAGATGGGAAAGACCGGAACAACGAATCTGACCAAGGCTGAGCTGATAGTGCAGCTCAACGGCGTAATGAAGTCTAATCAGGAGAACGTGACAACTATCCTGAAGTTGCGCAAAGAACTGGAAGAACTGAGAGCGAAGCATGATGAAGAGCGCGACAGGCGGCAGGCGCTGGAGGGGGCCAACGAGCGTTATTTGGGGTTCATTTACGCGAACCAAGGGCTGACACCGAACGGCGCACGTTGGGGCGAGGACGAAACCTAGACACAGAAAAGGAGCAGAAAGATGGGAGAAAACTCAAGCATCGGGTGGACTGATCACACCTTTAACCCGTGGATCGGGTGCCAGAAGATCAGCCCGGCCTGCGACAATTGCTATGCCGAGACATGGGACAATCGTTTCAATGGTGGCCGTTGGGGTACTCATGCCGTCCGGACGCGCACCAGCCAAGCGAATTGGCGGAAGCCGTACAAGTGGCACAGGGCCGCAGGAGATGCTGGCGAATCTGTCCGGGTATTCTGCGCATCGCTGGCAGATGTGTTCGACAATGACAGCAGCATTCCTAAGTTGTGGCGGGATGATCTTTGGAGGATGATCGAGGATACATATTGGCTCGACTGGCTTTTGCTCACCAAAAGGCCGCAGAACATCATGAAGGCCATTGGGAATCGTTTGGGCGAAGAGGGGCATGACTTCAGCAACGCATGGTTTGGCATCACTTCCGAGAACCAGAAGGAACTGGATAGGCGCTGGCATCATCTTGCGTTAGTTATGGCGGACATCCGGGTTAACACTCCGGTTTCGTTCATCAGCGCCGAGCCGCTACTGGAGCAGATCAATATCCCGAATGATGTCGGCTGGGTTATCGCGGGCTGCGAGAGCGGCCCTAATGCCCGTCAGTCTGACCCTGACTGGTTCCGCTCGCTGCGTGACCAGTGCGCCGATAGGGATATACCATTTTTTCTCAAGCAGGTGATGATCGATGGCAAGCTGGTCACAGAGCCCAAGCTTGACGGCGACCGGCACCTCGAAATCCCGAAGGCGGGGCAGTTTATTGCTGCTGAAGAGGCCAAACCAGCGAGGCTTAACAGGAAGGAGCCAGGACATGAGTAAGCACACGCCGGGGCCGTTTGAAGCAAATGGGGACGCCGTTCAGGAACGGCAAACAAGCCTAAGCGATGCCATGCAGATGATGCCAGTGAGCGTATGCAGGGCTAGAGGTTGCTTTGACGAGTACAGGGCTGAAGATGTTGCCGATCTCATGAACAAGGGAAGCCATTTTGATGAACTGGCGGACGCGCTTGAGGCTTTCACGGGTGCTGTTGGTAAAGGCATTATCCGCGCCCGGCCATCAGACCGCGAAAAACTCATAGCTATCCTTGCAAGCGCCCGCGCCGCTCTGGCAAAGGCAGGGAGGGAGTGATGAAGAGGCTATTTGGCAAAGACTGGATCAGGCTTGAATATTTCAAACTCTATCCCAGCTCGCCCCGCGCTCAAGAGTGGAAAAAGAGGGCAGTAATAATTCGATCAGACAACGGCCTATGGAGGCCTAATGCTCACGGCTACACAACCCATCCCGAGGCAGCTTGGATAGTTCCATTTCAAACGGCTTACGCTCACACCAACCATTGCGGACCTGAAAAGCGTGTCACCTACATAGATGCGAACGGGGGAATCATGAGAGGGGCGCGACCATGACTAGCCCCAAGCAGCGCCCTATCCGCATTCAAGCGCATTGACCCGTCCAAGCGGGAAGGAGAGGAATGATGAGAGTTATTTTAAAGACCGTTTTTTCGGTTTTCACTGCATCATTAATCGGGTTTGGCGTTTTGATGATTGTGACTTTGTGGGAGAAAAAGCGGCAATGCGAAAAGGTCCACAACGTCTATGACTGTAAGTGGACCCGCAACCCTTACACCCCCACCCCGACAGCAAGAGATAGGAGAGAGTAGATGAATATGCAAAAATGGGCAGAACGTGAACTAGAACTTGCCGGATACAAAGCCGCTGACACGGAAGAAGGTCCGATGAAATGGCTTCGAGAAGGAACGCTTGACCTTTTGGAGGTTTTTGGAAAGCAGGGGCATTCGGGAGGATCGGCTCCTCACGCTGTCAGAATATTTGAACGTCTTGCCAGTTGGAAACCGTTGACGCCGTTGACTGGCAAAGATGACGAGTGGGAAAAATCTGGAGACCATTGGCAGAACAAACGTGCCAGTAACGTTTTCAAAGATGCCGATGGAAGGGCATACGATATCCGCGGAATTGTATTTTGGGAGTGGCATCAACCCGAAGAGGGTGAAAAGTATAAAACATATTTCACCTGTAGCGACAGTAGCGTTTACATCACCTTTCCCTATTCCGTCCCGGACAAACCCGAATATCGTGAACGTCCATCGGAACAGGAACCCAAGCCATGAGTGACCATCTGGAGCCGTGCTGGCATTGCCTGTGCGATGATAAATACCTCATCGTTATCGAGGAAAGTGACAGCCTGACACCGAAGCCCCAATATCATGTTCATTGCGATAATTGCTTTGCAACTGGTCCATCTGATTACAACCGGGATGACGCTATAGCCGCGTGGGCTGACCGGCCCGCCGAGGCCGCGCTGAGGACTAAACTCGAAGCCGAGGAAAAGCGGGGTTTTGATAACCGCACAGGCTACGGGCAAACATTTTCACAGCAGAAGGCTGAGATTGAAGCCCTCAAGGCAGATAACAAGCGGCTGCGATCAGCGGCGCATGAAATGTGTGAGTGTTACCGGTTAACTGGCGGGGGCTCACCAGAAGCACATAAAGCTTTCATGGATGCGCTTAGAGCAACGGAGGACGCCCTGAAATGAACCAGACCGACAAGCGCCCGACAAATTGCCGTTTTCGCCTCGCAGAAGAAGGCAAACCCTACCCGCGTTCAGGCTGTGATGCTTGTGGGCGCACAATAACTACGGGATTAGGTGCATCTTGCCAAGAATTGCATTTGCCGGAACCCCAAACCGACAAGCACGGCTGGAGAGATATCAGCTCAGCGCCGAAGGATGGGAGCGACTTTCTGGCGTTTGCTCGATGGCGCGAGCAGGACTGTAGCTTTGTTGCGTTTTACAGCGTTGTCTGCTTTGAGCCTTCTGAAGAGGGATCAGACTACTGCTGGCGAGACGGGGATGAGGCCCGGCATAAATCCGTCTACTCCTACTGGCTTCCTTTTGATGACCTCCCCCTCCCGCCGCCGCCAGAGGAGGAAGCGTGATGGGTGATAAACTGGTCAACATCACTTTCATGACCGATGACACAATGTTTGCAGGGCGGTACTGGATACACGTCCCCCGGATAGGTGAGCATGTCGTTTTCGTGATCGACGGGAAGTCCCGCAAATTTGAAGTTGAAGAGGTAATTCATTTTGCAGGGGATATTGGGAAGGACTTGGAGAATGTAAATATAGGACTGAAAGAAACCACCCACAGCCCGGAGGATGAGTGAATGAAGAGCAAGTCAGAACCTTTGGATAATCGACTCAAAAACTGCCCACGTTGCGGCGGCGTTAAGTGTGGAGTCGAGGACAATTTAATCCCAAGGAGTAAAACGCGATACACCCCGGTTTGCACTGAATGCGGAATAATGGGTAAATCGTTTGTATCTGTTGATGAGGCGATTGATTGTTGGAACGAGAGAAGGGAGCTTAAATAGATGGCAAACAATAATATTTGGCTTGTCCACCGCCCAACTGGCAGAGCGGTTAAGTTGGGTAAACGCTATGGCTCCGGCTGGTTTAGGCCGCCGAGTAAAGAACGTATGATGGAGTTCTTCGACAGTTTAGATGAAGAAGAATTCGAATCTATGGATGACCTTGTTTTGTGCATGGAGGACGGAACCGATGCGCCGGGACGTCTTGTTTCCGGCTGGAGGTATGCGCCTCATACTTATGAGGCACCCCTTATTGAATTTGAGCCCCATCCAGTGAGGGAGAGTGAATGACCCAAAGACCCTTTAGCCCCAAGACGCTGGCTGAGGTGTTGGCGATGCGTGAAAAATATGGCATAAAGTAAAAAGGCATTTTCAAACGGAGCAAAAGGAGTAAATCATGAATCCCCGCCTGTAATGGGCGTTTAGAGATCGAGCGCTAGCTGGTAAGCAGTCAGTAGACTGATAGGCGGTGCGGTGGATTTGGAAGGGTCAGGGGCGCACCGGACCTTTTCTGCTTGATTAGCCAGAGCGCCCCATAGAGTTTTGGGCAGGGTCGATTTGCTGACCCTCGGTCCGTGAAAACCGGCCCGTTGCAGGTCTGAGGTGTGGCGGGGCGGGCATGGCCCAATCAAGGTTTGGTGGCGGCGTGGAAGGACACGCAGCGAGTGCTATCGGAGAAAATCAGCGGGGGGCGTAATCTATCGACGCCCTAGCGGAGTTACCGTCCCCAGTCGGTATCAAGCCCGGCCCACCAAATTGAATCTGGCGGCGGCAGCGCGCTTTACCGCGCAGTCAGATACACCGGGGACTGGGGTGGAGTCCCCGCCCGGTGTCCAGATAGCCCCACCCGTGGCTTATAACGGGGAGCAGGGGGGCGAGAGATGTTAAGTTTGAACATGTTGCGGGTGATGCTCTCCCATATCCCCGTCCCACCCCGCGCCGGGGATGGCACAACACGCCGCAGCATGTTCATTAAAGGTCAAGGCTAGAGAAGCCCGTTTATGCTCCTTCGGGCAACTCGTCTTGATGGGTGGCGCTGCCAACGTCACCACGGACGCCTCCCGTCCTCATAGACCTTGAGCGGGGGGCGTCCAATAAACACACGGAGCCGGAGATGCTGATACAGAAAGGCGAGAAGTTCTATGCAGAGGATGGCAGCCTGTATTGCACAGCATTGCGGGACATAAGGAGCGGTGAACCGGCAAAGCTATCTGATTTCGATTGGGCGCACGGCATCATGAAGCCAGGCACAAGCATCAAAAGCGAAGAGTTCGCCCAGAGGGTCAAGGGTCACAAGATCAGCTTTACAGAGCTGAAGAGCAGATGGTGATTAAGCAGAAGGGAGCAAGTCATGACTGACAAACAAGAAATGGATTTCTACGAAGCGCTGAAGTGGGTGTTTGAGGAGCCGGGTCGGAGGATAGTGGGCTGCGGCAACATGCTGTTGGTGACAGATGGCGGCCAACTCATGCGCACAACCGAGAAGGAAGACCGGCTGTATCCATACGCCATCCACACAGTAGACATCCACGCCACCTGGACCCCCATAGAATCCTGGAAAGAAACCACCTTTGGCGAGGCCATGTGCGCTCTTGAGCAGGGTAAGGAGGTGCGGAAGGGCAGCCAGATATTCACTCGCAAACAAGACAAGCACACGGGCAAGTGGTTCATTGATATGGGTGGAGATTCGCTGGATTGGCGAGACGTGTTTACCTCCGGCCCAGGCATAAAATGGGAGGTCAAGCAATGACCGCCCGCAAGCCGCTTATCAGCAAAGGCCAAACCTTTAAGGACGAGCAAGGCAATTTCTATTGCCGAGCAAAAAAAGACATTCACAAAAAAGACGTGGTAAGATCGAAAGACTTTGAGTACTGGGATGGCAAGCCTCACACATGCGAGCCTATCAAATCACCAGAACTGGCAAAGTTGGCACGCCCGTAAGGCAAGACACATGGGAAAGAAACTCGATAACAAAGAGAAGCGCTTCGTCGAAGAATACATGATCGATCTGAAGCCAGAACGCGCTGCAATAGAGGCCGGGTACAGTAAGACAGTAGCCCACACCAAAGCATATCAATGGGTAAGTAATAGTAAGATCAAGCCTCACGTTTACGAAGAGATCATGAAACGCTTCCAAGCGCGGTCGGAGCGAACGAAAATCAGTCAAGACTTTGTGCTGGAGCAACTGGTGAGAATGGCGACAGCAGATATTCGTGAAGTTGTCGGGTGGAAGAAGGGCAGCGCCGTTTTCGTAAAAGACTCCGATGAAATCAGCGATGAGGCGGCGCTCATGATTTCCGAGGTGGCACAAACCCAGCACGGCCTGCGCGTCAAGACGGTGGATCGGCAAGCAGCCTTGGACAAGCTGGCCCGGCATCTGGGCATGTACCTGGACCGCACAGAGCATTCCGTCAGCGATGATCTGGCTGCGCTTCTGAAGGAGATTGATGGCACGTCACGGGCATTATGAGAAAAAGATTTCGGTGAGTGAAACATCAGGCATCACAGAGAAGCTGAAGAGCCGCCGCTGGCGGCTCGATAACCTTTACTGGATCAAGGACAAGCACGGGAAAATCATCAAGTTCAAGATGAACCCGGCACAGCGGAAGCTCCTTGATGAGATGCACTATCTCAACATCATCCTGAAAAGCCGTCAGCATGGGTTCTCCACCTTCATTCTGATCTTGGCCTTGGATTGTGCCTTGTTCAACAGCAATTTTGCAGTTGGTATTGTCTGCGATACCCTCGACAATGCGAAGAACTTTCTGAAGCGCGTCATGTTCAGCTATGACCGGATACCGGCGGCCTTGAAGGTTCATAGGCCGGTGATCAGGTCTAACTCTCAGGAAATCGAGTTCGGCAACGGGTCAGATTTCGAAGTGGGGGTGTCCCTCAGATCGAGCACCAAGAATTTCCTGCATGTTTCTGAATATGGCAAGCTGTGCGCCAAGTCACCGGAGAAGGCCAAAGAAGTGAAGTCAGGTGCGCTGAACACGCTGCACCAAGGGCAGTTGGGCTTCATAGAAAGCACAGCAGAAGGGCGGGACGGCGACTTTTACCAGAAGACCGAGGCCGCCAAGCGCATCCATGACACCGAACGCAAGCTGAGCCCGATGGAGTGGAAGTTCCACTTTTTTGCATGGTTTGAAGACCCCACAAATAGACTGCAGGAGCCATACCGGTTAAGCAGCGAGCAAAAGTCCTATTTCCAAGAACTGAAGGACGAGCACGGCATTATCTTGGATGACCAGCAGAAATGGTGGTACGCCGCAAAGCAGTTCGAGCAGGGTGAAGATATGTGGAAAGAGCACCCTTCCACACCGGAAGAGGCTTTCGCCGCAGCAAAGGACGGGGCCATTTTCGCGAAGCAGATTCGGGCGCTGCGCCAGCTCAAACGGGTGGGGCCGTACCCGGTGGACCCCCGCGTGCCGGTGAACACGTTCTGGGATTGGGGCATTGGCGACTACTGCACCATTTGGCTCCATCAGGAAATAGCAGGCCGGAATCGGTTTGTGGGCTATTACGAAAACTCGCAGCAGGGGCCAGCTCATTACGCTCACTGGCTAGACAAATGGCAGAGCCTGCACGGGGTGAACTTCGGAGAGCATATTTCACCTCACGACTTCGACACGCGCAGGCCGGGGGAGAAGGGCGGCATTGTCACGCTGAAGAGCATTTTCAAGGGGTTGGGCTATGCCATGCGTACAGTGCCGCGCACGCCCACCAAAACCACAGCAATACAGCTTGCCAGGACGAAGCTGCCCACATGTGAGTTTGACGAAAGCGCTTGCGAGGTGGGTCTGGCACATTTGGAGAATTACAGCTATGAATGGGTAGAGTCGGCAGGGGTTTGGTCGAGCAGCCCACGGCACGACGAGCACAGCCATGGGGCAGATGGCTTCATGACCTTCACAGACGGTTACAAGCCGAAGAAAAAGGTCAAGATACCGGAGCGGAAAAGGCAGGTTGTCTGATGGCAATGGACAAGAAACAACTTAGCACCGTGGTGAAAGCGCTGGTGGATAGCGCCGAGAATTATCGGGATGACCGGCAGAAAGACCGCACTGACGCGTTGGACTACTACAATGGCAAAATGCGGGACGTGCCGGAAGAGGAAGGCCGCTCCAAGGTGGTCAGCCACGATGTGCGCAAGATGTGCAAGAGAGCCAAGCCAGCAATCATGCGGGTGCTCTTGGGGACGGCAGACCCCGTAGAGTACAAGCCCGTTGGCCCGGAGGACATAGACACCGCAAAGCAAGCGTCCGATTACATCAATCGTGTGGTGCTGCCGGAATGCAAGGGCGAACTGGCCATCGAAGACGCCATTCATGACGCCATCCGTCTGCGGAACGGATACCTGACGTGGTATGTGGACGAGATGAAAGAGGTCAAGGTCAGTCACCATTCCGGCCTGTCATCAGAAGAAGCCGAGCTACTGGCAGCCGAAGATGATGTTGAGGTGCTGGAGCAGGACGTGGAGATGGTGCAGGTCACCGACGATAACGGCGAGACGCAGAGCGTGCCGTCCGTGTCCATGAAAATCAAGCGCACTGAGTCCGACAAGAAAATCCAGCTTGATGCATTTCCGGATGACGAATATCTGATTCACCCGGACGCCAAAGAACAGGACAGTTCCCCGATTGTGGGCCGTGCATGCACTTTGCCCCGGTCAGACCTGGTGGCCATGGGGTACGATAAGGAAAGCATCTGGGCGCTGCCGGTTGCTGGTTCAGATACAGAGGACGATGACGAAAAAGACCGGGATTACACAGCAGCCACACCCGACGATGACCGCTCGTCAACAGACAAGGCCATGGAGTTGGTTGATTATTATGTGCTGTATGTGCGGGTTGATGCAGACGAGGATGGCATCGCAGAACTGCGGCGCATCGTGTACGCAGGAGGCGTAGCCGACCGGTATCTGCTCGAAAATGACTACACCGACGAAGTTCCCATCCAGAACCTCAAGATTGAGCGCCAGCCCCACCAATGGGAGGGCCGGTCCCTTGCCGATGACACAATGGAAGGGCAGAAGGTGAAAACCGTTCTGCTGCAGGAAACGCTGAATAACCTCTATTGGCAGAACAACCTGCGGCCTTGGTATCAAGAAGGCGCAATCCTGAACCCAGAGGCTATTCATGAGCCGCAGTTCGGCAAACCCATCCTGGTAGAAGAAGGCACGGACGGACGGGCGGCGCTTGGATACGACATTACGCCATTCGTGGCCAAAGAATCCTTTGCCATGTTGGAGTATTGGGACCGGGAGTCGGAAGACCGCACCGGCATTACCGAAATGTCCGCCGGGCTGCCTGACAACGCGCTTCAGAACGTGACCGCCAAGGCATCCGCCATGGTGGAACAAGCAGCCATCGGCAATATCGAAGAAATGACGAAGACCATCGCCAGTGGGCTGGAGACGGTTTTCAAAGGTTTGCTGAAGCTGACCATCCAGCATCAGGACAAAGAGCGCACCATCTATTTGCGCGGTGATTGGGTCAGCTATGACCCGCGCCAGTGGAATGCGGACATGAACGCCGAGGTCAAGACGGGGCTGGGGGCAGGGACCCGCGAGCGTGACATGGCAATGATGCGTGTGGTCATGGGTATTCAGAAAGACCTGCTGGCCGGGTTTGGCCCTGACAATCCGTTTGTGAAGCCCGACAACCTTTGGAACGCGCTGGCTGGGCTTTCCGAGGCGGCGGGCTTGCGGTCCCCGGAACTGTATTTCACGCATCCGGACGAGGCCGAAGTGCAGCAGAAGCTGCAAGACAGCAAGAACAAGCCCGATCCGGCTATCACCAAGATTCAGGAACAGATGAAGCTGGAGCTGGTCAAGGCGCAATCATCGGCAGCCAAGGAAAAGGCCCAGATGGAAGCCGACCTGCGAGTGAAGATGGCCGAGGCGCAGGCCAAATCGCAGGCCCAGATGCAGGAGCTTCAGAACAAGCTGACACAGGCCCAGATGAACAATGAAATGGAGCGCCAGCGCATGGAGAACCAGTTCAAGCTGGACATGGCCGCGCTGGAGAATGAGCGCGATATAGCGCTGATCAAGATGGGGCAGTATGAGTTGTCACAACAGGACAGCTTGGCCGAGAACCTGCCGCCGACCGCAGGATTTGAGCCTGGAGGGATGCCTGTATGAACGAACATGACAAGATGATGGCGGCCAAGACGGCGGTGGAAAACCCAGCAGTCATGGCCATTCTGGACGATCTTGAGCGGGCGAACGTCAATAAGGTAATCAATGCGGACCCTGGAAATGATGAGGCAAGGGCCGTGTACTCCGCTGAAACTCGTGCTATAAGGAAATTGCGCAGCAGGCTTAAAAGCCTTGCGAATCAGGCCGACGAGGAAATTCGCAAAGAAGATCGAGCCCAAGCTGAAACGTAATCGCAAAAGGAACTTTGTGAATGAGCGTCAACCACGACAGGAACGCACCCAACCCCTCCGACGATCTCGACAATTCGGACGACTCGGACATTTGGGCTCACGATGAAGACGAAATCATCGGTGACAACCCGAAAGAAGAGACTAAAGGAACCGATCCCGACAGCGAGACAGATGAGGCCGAAGAAACCGCCGAAGAGGACGGTGAAGAAGGCCAAGAGGCTGAAGACCCGGAAGAAGAAGCCGGAGACGAAGACGAAGAGCAGACAGGAACCGCCGCAGAAGACTCCATGGTGGTCACCCTGAATGACGGCGAACAGGTATCTGTTGCAGAGCTTCGTGCTGGCTACATGAAGGACGGGGATTATCGCCAGAAAACCGCTGCGACTGCAGAGCTGCGGCGGGAAACGGAAACCACAATCGAAAGGGTCACCGCAGTTGTCGAGGCACTGGCCCAGCATATGGCCAGCGCTGTTCCGCAAGCACCCAGTCCCGAACTCGCCATGACAAACCCGACTCTGTTTAATCAGATGAAAGCGCAGCATGACGCAGGGGCCGCACAGATCAATCAGATTCTTGCCCTAGCCGAACAAGTGCAGGGCGCAGGAACCGAGATGGCAGCCACGGGGCATAATTTTGACGCCAACGCCGAGAACGAAGCACTCACGCAGATGTTCCCGGAAATCGGCACGAGTCCAGAGAAGCGGGAGTCATTTATGAAGCCCGCCCGCGAAGCAGCGGTGAAACTCGGATTTTCGCCCAAAGAGGTTAGCGAGGTCATTGATCACCGCTATATAGCTTTGGCACATTATGCCCAGATCGGAATGAAGGCGCTTGAAGCCAGGAAGAAGGGGAAGGCGAAAATGAAAAACGCGCCTTCCAAGAATGCCCCCAAACGCAAGGGCGGGGCGCAAGCAACCGGAAACCGGAAGGCAATGAACAGGCTGGGCCGCACCGGGTCTATTGAGGACGCAATGCAGGTGGACTTCGATTAAGCTATCGAAGGAGGACAGGTCATGCCTGCCGTCACCAACACCTTTGTCAGCACAAGCTCGAACACCAATCGCGAACAGCTTTCTGACGTTGTCAGCCGGGTAGCCCCGGAAGACACGCCGATTTTCTCCCTGATCGGCAAACCCAAGACCAAGGGAACCCACCCGGAATGGTCCACGGAAGACCTCGACACCCCCGGATCGAATATCCAGGAGGAAGGTCAGGACTACGAGTTCGATTCCGTCAGCCCGCCCGATCGCTACGGCAATTACACGCAGATTCTCGACAAGAAGTTCATTCTGTCCAATACGCAGGAAGCAGCCGAGGATGCGGGCAACGCCGTCAAGCACAAGCACCAGAAGCTTCTGAAAGGAATTGCGCTCCGCAAGGACGTGGAATTCGCCATCGTGGACAATAACGCTTCCGTTGCTGGTGCAACCCGTGAATCGGGTGGCCTGCCGACATGGATTACCACGAATGTGTCTCGTGGCACGTCCGGGGCCAATGGTGGCTTCAACTCCAGCACCGGCCTGACCGTTGCGGAAACCACCGGCACCCAGCGGGCGTTCACCAAGACCCTGCTGGATAATACCATGCAGTCCTGCTACACCTCCGGTGCCAACGTGCGGCATCTCGTCGTGTCGCCCTATGTGAAGTCCGTTTTCGTGACCTTCATGTCTGACAGCAATGTGGCGTCCTTCCGCTACGCGGCCAGCAACGGCAAGAACAATTCGATTGTTGCCAACGCTGACGTTTATGAGGGGCCGTTTGGCAAGGTTCTGGTTCACCCGAACCGCGTCATGGCCACTTCCGCCGCCGTGGCTCGCCGCGCCTTCCTGCTGGACACGTCCATGCTGAAGTGGTCTTGGCTCCGCAAGATCAAGGAAGACAAGAACGTGGCCAAAACCGGTGACGCCAAGAAAGGCGTGCTGATCGGTGAAGGCTGCCTTTGCCCGAAGAATGAGAAGGGCCTGGGCGTTGTGGCCGACCTGTACGGTTTGACCGCCAGCACCTAGTTGTGCCTCCCTGTTGCAATAAAGGGGTGGGGCTCCGGCCCCTCCCCCGCACTCCCCACCAACCCATGATTAAGGATGAACACAATGGGTACGATTTACACTTCGACTTCCGATAAACCCATCAATGCGGCCAAGGTCGCGACCGTCAACACGCCCAGCTCCGGCACCATTACCATGGTTGCCAAGCGGATCGGCTCCTTCGTTTCGATGAAGTTCACGCTGGTCGCCGCGCAGATTGCCGTTACAGACGGTGCTGCTTCCGGCTCGCATGGCTCGCTGAAGCTGGCTGACCTTGTTGAAGGCAGTTGGATGTTCTTGGCGTCCCGTGTTGACTTCACTGCTTATAGTCCTGATGGGACCGGCGTCCCGGATGACGCTGTCTTTGACATCGGTGTTGGCACTTTGGCTATTGCTGCGGCTGCTGACGGCGTTTTGACAGCCGATGCTCTGCACGACAACATTGCGATCAAGGTTGATCAGACGCTTTCCGGCGGCACTACCACCGGCACAGCCGTCGATCCGTGTGTTACAGCCGTTGATGGCACCACCACGGCGCAGGACATCAACCTGAATTGGTCCGGTACTGCTGCGACCATTGACGATGACGGCACCATTGACGTGACCGGCACCATCGAAATTGTTGCCGCCTATCTCGGTGACGATTAGAATGGATTGAGGGGGCTCCGGCCCCCTCATACACATCACCAATTATTCAAGGAGCCAAAACCATGGCCACACCCCGCAAGAAGCCCGCCGCCAAGCCCGCCGCCAAACCCGCGACAGAAACCGCACCGGCTCCGGCCCCCGGCGTTTCAGCAGAGGATGTCGGCAGGATCGTCGCGGACGCGCTCGCCAAGCAGCGGGCCGACATGAAGAAGGAGCTGAAGGCCGAAATTGAAAGCGAGATGAAAGAGGCTCGTGAGGCCGACCTGGAGGCCATGAGGCTGGAAGCCGGGTGGCGTGCAGGGGATAACCCCGAAGAGTTCCGCCCCAAGGCCAAGCGGGAGCTGAAAGACCCGATTAAGCTCAAGCTGGCGCAGGATTACTGGCCCGACTTCGAGAACGGCGAAACCTTCGAACTGGCAGAAGGTCGCAAGGAGCATATGGACCCCTCCCGCGTTATGGCAGGCAATTACGTGACGGTTAGCAAGGTGAAAGCCAAGGAACTGATCAATAATGGCGTGGCCGTGCTGGAAAGCTTTTTGGACTGAGGCCGATGGACGAAATCAGGGACGGTGATGGATGGCTGCTGATAGATCATGACCCGCTTATGGGGCGCACGATCTGGGCCAAGCAGGAATGGGACGGCAATCAAGTTGTTACCCATTACCGCACCGATTACCAAGTGGATAAACTCATTGGCGAAAATCAAGAGCACCGCAACGCCAGCCAGAACAAGCGCTTTGGAGATTGGGAGCGCGTGGCATCCATCCCGCTGAACACCCTGTATGACAGCGGTCTTTCCGAAGCAGCCGAGAACGACGATCAGAAGTTCATGTCCCGTTGGCTGAATGACCCGGACAACCGGGCGTTCCGCACCTTCAGGGGGAATGTTTGATGTCCTTCGAACATAAAGGAGCCATGTGATGGCCGCACTCGCAGACTACCTGGATTTGAAGGTGGAAGCTCTCAAAATGGTGGGAGACAAAAAGGTGGTCGCGGTGTTCGGCCTGCTTACCCAGATGGCAGAAACCAAGCTGAACCGCAAGCTGCGCCACCGGTCCATGCGCACAGAAACCACACTTTCTTTCACAAGCGGGGAAGCCACGCTGCCGAGCGATTACATCGAAGTTCTGAACCTTTACAATCAGCACGACGAGCCGATGGCCCAGACCGGAATGTCAGCAACCAAGCTTTCCGGATGGCAATATGACCGGTATGCGGTCGATGGGACAAAGGCATATATCTACGGTGTGACCGGGGACCGCACCATGGAATATTATGCCAAACTGTCAACGCTCACAGCGAGCGACACCACGTCAAACTGGCTGCTGGCAGGCTATCCCGATGTTTACCTTTACGCACTCGCCTACGAATGCGCGGTGTATTGCAAGGATGTCGATCTCGCAGGGCTTTTAAAAGGGCAGTTGCGCGAGGCGCTACGGGGAGTGCGCACCGACACCGCAAGAGCTGAGTGGGGGAATGCAAAAGTCAGATTGGAAGGGTGTACGCCATGACGCTGTTGACCATCGCAGAAGCAGTCGCCAAGGATGTCGGGGTCAAGGTACCAACTGCGGTCATTGGCGAGACATCACGAACGATTGTCGAGCTGCTGGAGTACATCACAAAGGCAGTGGAGGAAATCGTGCGCCGGGTGGACTGGGGCGAAATGACCGCCGAAACCACGCTGACCGGTGACGGCACCAACAAAACCCATACCATTACCGGCCTGCATCGTTTGATTGATGGTCCGGCAATCGTGCATGCCACGACCGGGCCGGTGCGCATGATCCCCCGCGCGATTTGGGACACCCTGACCCATGCGGAAGGCGACCCGCGCTATGCTCTGCTGGAGGGGGATGAATTGCGGTTCTGGCCCTATCTCGCCAATGCCGATACCGTGGACGTGTCCTATTTGACGCTGAACTGGTGCTCCAATGGCACAGGGGCCTTTGCTGCGGACTCCGACACTTGCCTGATCAATGAGGACTTGGTGGCCAAGGGTGCTATCGTGATCTGGCGCAGGCAGAAGGGAATGGAGCACGCCGAACAGAGCGAGGATTACGAGAGCGAATTGACAGACCTTGCCGAGTTCAATGACGGAGGCGCATCGTGAAGGTAAGGCAAAAACGCCGCCCGACCTCGGCACCCAAACCGCAGGTTCAGGCAAAGGCCAGGATGGACTCGGTTACCATCCCCGCCCCGGTGCGGGGTTTGGTGCTGAATGAAAACCTTGCCGCGACATCGCCGGGCGGCGCTTCTGTCATGGACGGCTGGTTTCCCGGCCTGCGCGGCCCGCGCGTGCGCGGCGGCAAGACCAAGTGGGCCACAATAGGCAGCGGGATTCCGGTGCGTAGTATGTGGACGTACACGTCAGGCGGAACGGACAAGTTTTTTGCGGCCACGGAAACCGGCATTTTCAACATCACTTCGGTGGCGGACCCGGCCATTATCCCCACCGCAGATGTCACAGGACAGACAGCCGGATATTACAGTACCGTCACCATGAGCACGGTAGGCGGGGATTATCTGCTGGCCTTCAACGGTGCCGACACAGCGCAGGTTTACGATAATTCGAGTTGGGCAGCGTCAACCATCACAGGTGTTGACACGGCGGACATCACAGCAGCTTGGAAATATGCCGAGCGGATTTTCATGATCAAGAATGGCACCATGTCGGCCTATTATCTGCCCGTTGACAGTTACACAGGAGCTGCCACAGAACTGAACCTGTCCGGCGTGTTCAAGATGGGCGGTTCTTTGCTTTTCGGGGCCACATGGTCCATCGATTCCGGCGGCGGGTTGAGCGAGCAATGTCTGTTCGTTACCACCGAAGGCGAAATCGCCATTTATCAAGGGACAGACCCCAGCGATGCGACCAACTGGAACCGGGTCGGGACTTATCAGGTGGCGGACCCGCTGGGCATCAATGCGACCATCAACACGGGCGCAGATTTGCTGATTGCCACAAAGCTGGGGCTGGTGCCAGTGTCTGCGGCACTGAGAAAACAGCCAGGAGCATTGGAACTGGAGGCAAACACGCTTGTCATTGAACCGGAATGGCTTCAGAGCGTGGAAGACAGGGAAACCCTGCCGTGGGAGATTGTGAAATGGCCCAACAAGTCGCTGATGGTCATTTCCCAGCCGAGAGAATCGGACGCGGTTGATCCGCTGGTGCTGGTCGCGCATCTGAAGAGCGGGGCGTGGGGCGTCTGCCGTGACTGGGATACGCGGTGCATCGCATTGTTCGGGACGCAGGTTTATTACGGCAATAACGAGGGCGTGATTTACGCCATGGACCTGTCAGGGAATGATGACGGCAGTTCATACACATGCCGCATTGCCGGGCAGTTCGAGCATCTCGGCACGCCAGGAGCAGTGAAGACGCTGAAAAAGGCGAAGGCCACATTCCGGTCATCTCACGGATACACGTTTGTTGTTTCAGCTTCGGTTGACTATACCGTTGACTGGGACGGCGGCAGCGAATCCACATCAGACTTTGCCACCGTAGAATGGGACGCGGGCATCTGGGACAGCTCGCAATGGGACACGCAGCGGGTTTACGGCGTGGCGTCTGAATGGCAGTCAATCGGGGTTACCGGTGACACGCACGCATGGCAGATTGAAATCACCTGGAACGTGACGCCAACGCCGGACACAGAACTGGTGTCAATAACGCTGGTCTTCGAGGAGGGCGAACTCGTTGAATAATATCGTCTGGACCAACATGGCCACAAATCCGGAGATGCATATGGCATTGGCCCGATACATTGACGGGCGGATATGGGAGCGGCCTCGTGGGTTGGACGTTGGAACAATCCTTGGCGTGTTCAGAGGCAGTAAGCTGCTTGGCGCGATGGCATTTCACGACTATGACAGCACGGCACAGGTGATTCAGGTCAGTGGGGCGGCGGAAAGCCCGCGCTGGCTGACAAAAAAAGTTCTTTGGGAAATGTTTTCTTTTCCGTTTATTCAATTACAATGCCAAATGGTTGTGATGAGAGTATCGGAACGGAACACGAGACTGCAGAGGATATTGACGTCATACGGGTTTGAATCAAACCGAATTTCACGGCTGCGGGGCCGGGACCATGCGGAAATTCTCTATACCTTGACAGATGACAACTGGTTTTCGAACGGTTTTCACGATAAGGAATTGAGGAATGGGCAAAACGTCACCCCCGGAGGCGACACCTCCGAAAGAAACGAGCGAAGCCAGCACATCCACTAATGTGGCAACGGCAATTGCGAACGCTTATCTGGGCAATCTGGAGACAGAGACAACGCCCTATGGAACCACGCGGGTCACGCAGACAGGCATGGAGTCCATTTATGATCCGTACACCGAAGCAAATTATGACGTGCCTCGGTTCAGCCGGGAAACCGTTCTGTCTCCGGAACAGCAGGCAATCACCGACGAGCTGAACGCCTCCAGCCTGAACATGGCGTCCATGGCCAACCAAGCATCAGCCAATCTGGAAACGCACCTTGGCACTGACTTTTCACTGGACAATGCGCCGCAATCCGCAGATGTCAGCGACCTTTACCGGCCCACATACGCCAGTTTTGACCGCGATGCGCCCGCCTATGTGAACACTTTCGAAGATGCAGGGCCGATTGCGCGGGACATAGACGGCGCAGGGGACATCACGCGCACATATGGGACGGATCACGCCACAGAGCGCCGCCGCGTAGAGGACGCGATGACCGAGCGACTTGAGCCGCAGATGGTGCGGGACCGGGAACGCCTGCATACCCGTCTGTCCAATATGGGCATCAAGATCAACAACCCGGCTTATAAGGAAGCCATGGATGAACTGAACCGCAAGCAGAACGATGCGCGACTCGGTGTTATCGCAGCAGGCGGCACTGAACTTTCACGGATGACCGGTATCGAACGGGACCGCGCCGGGTTCGAAAACACAGCGCAGCAGCAACTGTTCGGACAGAATGCCGCAGAGGCGGCTTTCGGCAATCAGGCGCAGGCGCAGGCGTTTGCGCAAGGTTCGCAGGAGGCCGGTTTCTTCAATGCCGCTGAACAAGGGAACTTCGATAACTGGATGCGGTCCAATGCGGCAAACAATGAATTGCAGGACAAGATTCGCGCCGCCACCGTGGGCGATTTCCAGGCAATGAACGATCTGCGCAGCCGGTACATGACCGAACAGTTTGCAGCCCGCAACCAGCCGATCAATGAAATCTCAGCGCTTATGTCCGGGTCACAGGTGCAGCAGCCCGTGTTCATGGGGGCCAATATGCCCACCATCCCGACCACCGATAACGCGGGCATCATTGCCAATTATGATCAGCAGCGAGCGAACAACTGGCAGATGGAGCAGCAGATGAGCAGCCGGTTGCTGGGCGGCCTGCTGGGCTTCGGTTCCAATCTGATAGCTTCGGACAGACGGATGAAGGAGAATGTCGAAAAGGTAGGCAAGACCAACGATGGACAGCCGCTCTACAGCTACAACTACAAGGGCGACCCAGAGAAGCAGCAACAGATAGGCCTGATGGCGCAAGACGTGAAGAAGAAGAAGCCGAAGGCTGTTGTCACACTCGGCAACGGGCTGATGATGGTGGATTATGACAAGGCGCTGAAGGACGCGGGTTAAGATGGCGGTGAACCTCAAGCAGTTTATCTTTGATCCGAGCAAGGGCGAAACGCCCGAAATGCTGCGGAAGCGCCGGGAGATTGCCGAGGCGATCCTGAAGGGTGTGGGCTATAAGATGCCGCAGGACGTTGGCGAGGGTCTGACCATGTTGGGCGCTGCCTTGGGCGGCCGCATGGGGCTGGCCCGTGCTGATCGTGGCATTGCAGAAGGCCGAGCAACAGTGCCGAGCCTGATCGACGCAATCATGGGCAAGAAACCCGCAGCGGAGGCATCGGCCTATGGCGGCGGAACCGATATGCCAGCCGTGGCAGGCAAAGTCGCACCCGAAGCGGAAGGCGGCAGCCTTGACATGAGTAAAATGGAAGGTTTCCGCAAGGAAAATCCCGGCTTGATGATGCCTGGGGCTCTTGGCGGCGACTCAGGCGGGTTCAAGAAGGACAACCCGATGCTTGCCAGCATGGGCGGCGGCAGTGAAATGGCCCGGCTGATCAAAGAAACCGCTGAAGATGTCGGTATCAGCGCCGAAGACCTTGCAACGGTAATCTCTTATGAAACGGGTGGCACATTCAACCCGACCCAGCCCGGCCCGCGCACAAAGTGGGGGCGGCATCGCGGCCTGATTCAGTTCGGGGAACCGCAAGCAAGGCAGTATGGGGTGAACTGGAGTGATGCTTTGCGGTCACAGCTTGGCAAGGGTAAGGCGATTTCGCAATACCTCAAGGCAGCGGGCGTGCGCCCCGGCATGGGCATGATGGACCTTTACTCGGCTGTTAATGCTGGTCGGGTCGGGCGTTATAATGCATCAGACACCGCCGCAGGTGGAGCGCCTGGGACAGTGCGCGACAAAGTAAACAGCCAGATGGCCGGACACCGCAGGAAAGCCGCAGATATGATGCGGGGTGGAGCAGGGCCGGATATCAGGACAATGGCGACAGAACGGGCAGCGCCGATGGGCGAAACCCGCATGGCAGGTGTTATGGGGCAGCCCATGGCACAGTCCGCGCCCGCAGGCGGTGATGATTTCGGGTTTGAGTTCACCAAGGGCATGAGCCCGGCAGAATTGCAAGACTGGTTCTCAACGCAGGATATGGAAACCATGCGAGCCTATGACGCATGGGCAGCCAAGCAGCGAGCCGCCGGACAAACGCGCACCGCCAGCATTCAGCCCAGCACAATTTCGGATGCAGTGCCGCCCAATTCCGGCTTGCCGCCGATGGGGCAGCCAGCACCCGCGCCGCGCCCGATGCATCCGGGGCGAACCGAGCCGGTTGATTTGAGCCGGGTAGGGCAACCTGTTGTGCCGCAGGTCGCTGGAAACACCACCACAGTCCCCAAGGGAGCCGTGCAGCCTGGGCCGGGCGGTTCTGGGGGAATGTTTGGTGGGCGTCCTGATGTCAGCACCTTCACATCCGGACCCGGCCCCATGGCCAGCGCAGCACCCGTAGCGCCGGGGACAGCATTTGGAGGGGCAAGGCCCCCGTCACTGCCGCCGCAGCCGTCTGCGGGCCGCCCTGCCGCTCCGGTTAATCCCAGCCCGGCACCGCAGAACCCGTTTCCGAACACCAACCCGGAGATGCTGCTGGGCATTATTCGCAATCCTTGGGCCTCGCAGTCTCAGAAGGAAACAGCGATGTTCTTCCTGAAGCAGATTCAGGACCGTTACAACAGCGAAATGGCGGCGCGGCGCAAGGCGCAGCAGCCTTACGTGCTGAAGAACAATGAAGCCCGATTTGATGCGAATGGCAACCTTATTGCGGCCAATCGAGCGCCCACCACGGTCACGCCGGGAGCGGCTTTCGTGCCGGGCGGGGCAACGCAGCCGAGTTTCGCGGCACCGTTCAAGCCCGATGCGATGCCCGCTGGCGTGCAGGAGTTTAATCTGTCCAAGAATGATCCGGCCATGCGCGAGTATCTGGAGCGCAAGAACAAGGGTAAGGGGACCACGGTCAATGTTGGCACGGGCGGCAAGAATTACACGCCCGGCTGGAAGAAGATCGATGAAAAGTTTGCCGAAACCTATATTGACTGGACCACAGGCGGAGCCTCCGATGCCGTGAAAAATCTCACACAGGTCACGCAGGCGCTTGAGCGCATGAAAGACCCGAACGTGAGCTTTTCCGGGCCGTGGACTGGCCTGATGCCGGATTCTGTGCTGGCCTTTGCCAACCCTGAAGCCATTTCTGTGCGCGAAGCCATCGAAGAGGTGGTCCAGCGGAATTTGCGCCTTGTCTTGGGCGCACAGTTTGCCCAGAAGGAAGGTGAGCAGTTGATTAAGCGGGCATTCAATCCGTCAGTTTCACGGGAGGAAAACATCGCCCGTGTCAACCGT
>RRYU01005587.1_pt1 | contig 27199 bp, 28 predicted proteins | sample 2162651 | NCBI WGS metagenome assembly RRYU01 (sample SAMN10267283, study PRJNA491782) | microbial mat metagenome | isolation source: biomat in the production well | place: Japan: Minami-Kanto gas field, natural gas well KTG3 | collected 2017-06 | reverse complement strand
GCAACAGAGGTGGAGCGCACAGACTCAATGTTGCGCCGATCAGCATCGGAGAAAAAACCTCCTCCATACAGAGCTTGATCAGGATCTGTTATCGGATCAAACTCACGGCCGGTATAAACCTGCTGAATCTTGCTATCCAGCGATACCTTGCGAATCATCTCAAGATGCTTCTCAGCTAACCCCACATCAATTCGCCACTCTGCCGCTGCGGCGTCTGTGAGAGTGCTCATAGGAACAACAACCGGGCACTTATTTATGTGAACCTCTTTCAACGGAATACGTTCAACACCTTCAGGCAGATCGGCCCTTGAGGTAAAAACCCGCTGTTGAATCTCTTCGACACTCAGATCAATCAAAGGAGTTGGATCGCAGCGAAGATCATAGACGATTACCACGTTGCGATTAACCGGATGATTTGCAAGTGGCGCAACCATGGCAATACATCCATCCTTCGCCGGATATTTTGAAGATACGTGTAACACCGGTTTCTTAGTTGTTACATTCAGTTGTTCTGCCACCATGCGTTTATTACGCATTTTTAGTTGATGATCAAACAGACGCGAATTCTTTTCTTTTATAAGGCGAGCCATAGCAATGGTTGCATAGACATCCGACAAGGCATCATGCGCATCAGCATGCTCAATACCGTTGGCCTTGGTCAGCTCTTCCAAACGAAAGCTGGTGACGCCATCTTCCTTGGTTGGCCACTCTATTCCTTCCGGGCGCAGCGCCCTTGTCAGTCGTATAACATCAATAATGTCCCAGCGTGAATTACCGTTCTGCCACTCTCTTGCATATGGATCGAAAAAATTACGATAAAGACCATAACGGGTGAACTCATCATCAAAACGGATATTGTTGTATCCCACCGTGCAGGTCCCAGGCTTTGCCATTTCCTGGTGAATTGCGGCAATAAACTCTGCCTCACAAACACCCTCAGCCAATGCATACTGGGGTGTGATACCGGTTACCAGACATGCCTCAGGGTGGGGTAGCATGTCATTGGATGGCTTGCAGTACTGAACTAACGGCTTGCCAATTATATTAAGTTCAGCGTCGGTCCTGATGCCAGCGAACTGAGATGGCCAGTCTCGCCTGGGGTCTGTACCCCATGTCTCGTAGTCGTGCCAATAAAAGGTTAGCGCCATTGTGCTTTATCCAGCAATGAGATATTGCCTGTTACCTTAGTGGGTCGCCAGGCAAGATACAATCCTCAGCACCACAAACACATATAACAAACACAAAAAAGCCACCCAGCATAAACTGGGTGGCTTTTTTGTTAATCAGGAAATATCTAGTAGAACTAGAGCTTCTCTTTAATACGAGCGGCCCTGCCTGTAAGTCCGCGCAGATAGTACAGCTTGGCACGACGTACATCACCACGTCGAATAACTTTGATATCGCCTATCTGTTGACTGTAGGTCTGAAAAGTACGCTCCACGCCCTCGCCATGGGACAGTTTGCGCAAAGTAAATGCTGAGTTCAACCCACGATTGCGCTTCGCAATTACTACACCTTCAAATGCCTGTAGACGCTCGCGATTACCCTCTTTCACCTTTACTTGGACGACCACGGTATCTCCAGGACTAAACTCCGGAACCTCGCGGCTCATCTGTTCGGCATCAAGGGCCTCGATGATCTTGCTCATGGTCGTATTGCTCCTGTATCTCAACTGGCGCTTGTATGCGCCTCAATAAATTGTTCGAGTAAAAAAATCTCTTCTTCGGTCAACTCTCGGCCATCTAACAAATCAGGCCGACGCAACCATGTACGTCCCAACGACTGCATGAGTCGCCATTGGCGGATGGCTTCATGGTTGCCACTTTTAAGCACATCAGGCACCGGCATCTCATCGATCAGCTCGGGCCGCGTATAGTGCGGGCAATCCAGCAGGCCATCTGTGTAAGAGTCCTGCTCTGCCGAATCGGCATCCCCGAGTACTCCGGGCAACAGCCTCAATACAGCATCCATCAACACCAGTGCTGGAAGTTCTCCACCACTTAAAACATAATCGCCTATCGACCACTCTTCATCGATATAACGATCAATAATTCTTTCGTCTATTCCCTCATAGCGTCCAGAGATCAAAATCATCCCGTCGCGTTGTGCCATCTCCTTTACCGCCGACTGATCCATCCGTCGTCCCTGTGGACTCAGATAGACCACCTTGGTATTCGGTGCTGCCGCTCCCTTAGCTTGCTCGATGGCAGCTCGTAACGGCTCAACTTTCATCACCATCCCTGGACCACCGCCATAAGGCCGGTCATCCACAGTGCGATGCACATCACTGGTGTATTCCCTAGGATTCCAGATGGCTAGTTGGGCCAATCCTTTTTCGAACGCCCTTCCTGTGACGCCATCGCCTACCATGGCTTGTATCATTTCGGGGAAGAGGGTCACTACGTCAAAGCGCATACCAACGTCCCTCTAAAATTCCGGATCCCAATCTACTGTTATCTCTCCAGCAGCAAGATCTACACTCTTTACCACGTCTCCGTAGATATAAGGGATCAGACGGCTACGATCACCCTCAACTACCATTACATCGTTAGACCCGGTCTCAAACAGTCGATCCAACCGGCCTAACTCGAATCCATCTATGGTCTTAACCGCAAGACCTTCAAGATCAGCCCAGTAGTAGTCGCCATCTTTCGTATCAGGCAACTGATCGCGTGGTACAGCAATGTCAATTTGAACTAGGCTTGCGGCCAGATCCCTATCATCAACCCCGCCTAGCTTGGCAACAATCCCCTTACCATGGACCCTGCCGGTTTCCAGTAGGTATTCCAGCCAACCGTCATTAATATTTAAATACCAGCTTGCATATCCCAGAATATTGGCCAGTGGCGAGGTGTGTGAATGCACCTTCACCCATCCTTTGACACCGTACAGACCGGATATCCGGCCTAGAATTACAAACCTTGAGCTAGCTACTGCGCTCACAGAGATAGCCCTTCAGCAATTCAATTCTTTCTAACCGTCAAAACCAGCGCGCGACACTTGCGTGTCCACAAACACTGATCAAGCAGCCTTGACATGAACCTTGAGCAATTGGGCCACGCGATCGCTGGGTTGAGCACCCTGCGAGACCCAATGGTCTATGCGATCACGCTCAATGCGCAGACGCTCTTCACCACCGGTAGCGATTGGGTTAAAGAAACCTACACGTTCGATGTAGCGCCCGTCACGAGCGCGACGGCTATCAGCTACTACTATGTGATAAAACGGCCGTTTTTTAGCGCCCGTCCTTGCAAGACGAATTGTTACCATGCCATACCCTTAAGTTGATTCTGTCGCGCACATCCGGCCACACCAGCCGGAGGCAAGTAAACCGGGCATTCTACGCTATTTTTTCGGAAAGTGAAGACCTTTTATCGATCAATTTACTAAAAATAGCTATGCCGGTCGCCGAGAATCAGATATCCGCACAATTCCACTTTAACTGGAATTAGCGTCCTACTGAAAAGGAAATCCCCCCGGACCTCCGGGACCGCCCATACCACCAGGACCAATGCCTCCTTTCATGCCACGCATCATCTTGGCCATGCCACCACCCTTCATCTTCTTCATCATCTTCTGCATCTGGGCAAACTGTTTCAGCATCTTGTTTATATCCTGCACCTGGGTGCCAGAACCCGCTGCAATACGGCGTTTACGCGAACCTTTTATCACCGCTGGGAAACGTTTTTCTTGCGGGGTCATAGATTGGATGATAGCAATTAACTTAATCACTTCCTTGTCATTCACCTGATTTTTCACATGATCTGGAATCTTGCCCATACCAGGCATTTTGTCCATCAGGGAACTCAAGCCACCCATCTGGGACATCTGCTCCATCTGCTCTTTGAAATCATCCAGATCAAAGCCCTTGCCCTTCTGGAGCTTTTTCGCCAGCTTCTCAGCCTTTTTGTGATCTACCTTAGCGGTAACCTCTTCCACCAGGGATAGGACGTCGCCCATCCCCAATATTCTGGAGGCAACGCGATCAGGATGAAACGGTTCCAAAGCTGTGGTTTTCTCTCCCACACCCAGAAACTTGATCGGCTTGCCGGTTATCTGACGAATTGACAGGGCAGCGCCGCCACGGGCATCACCATCGGTCTTGGTGAGGATCACGCCAGTCAGCGGCAGGGCCTCGTCGAAGGCTTTTGCTGTATTAGCTGCATCCTGGCCGGTCATGCTGTCAACGACGAACAGGGTTTCTACCGGGTTGATTGCGGAATGTAACTCTTTGATCTCGCCCATCATCTCTTCATCTATATGGAGACGGCCGGCGGTATCTATAATGAGCACATCCTGAAATTTCTTCTTAGCCTGGTCCAGGGCATTGAGAGCTATATCTAGAGGCTTCTGGTCAGTGCTACTGGGAAAAAATTCGGCCTCGACTTCTGCTGCCAGGGTTTGCAGCTGATCGATAGCAGCGGGACGGTAGACGTCACAACTTGCCACCATTACCGATTTCTTCTGACTCTCTTTAAGCCAGCGGGCCAGCTTGGCCACACTTGTGGTCTTGCCTGAGCCTTGAAGACCGGCCATCAGGATTACTGCTGGAGGCTGTGCCGCCAGGTTGAGAGACTCATTCGCCTCTCCCATAACCTGCATCAACTCGTCGTTAACGACCTTGATCAGGACCTGGCCCGGGGTGAGGCTTTTCATCACCTCTTCGCCCAAAGCCTTCTCCCGAACCCGCTCCACGAAGGTCTTTACTACTGGCAATGCAACATCTGCCTCCAGCAGAGCCATACGAACTTCGCGCATGGTCTCTTTAATATTGTCTTCAGTGAGTCGCCCCTGCCCGCGCAGGCGGTCCAGCACTCCACCAAGTCTATCTGTCAGATTGTCAAACATACTATTTATATGGTCCTGATATTCGGAATATCCGATTGGCCGACCATTATAGCCTCTGTCGCACAAACTTAATAATGATGCGATGGCCCTTCACACTTGACGGTCTAGTATGAGATTATCCGTCAACATGAACACAGCAATCACAGCTTTTCTGACCATCGCCTGTTACACAGCAGCAGGATTGTTTATCGGCATCAGACTATTTAAAGACCAGGGAAGTGAGAAACCATCACGGGCCACTGGAATTGGCCTGGGACTGGCGGGCGTGGTCCTGCATACATATGTGCTCTACCAGAACATACTTGTAGAAGGCGCAATAAATCTGGGATTTTTCAATGCCGGCTCACTGGTTATGTGGATCATCCTACTGTTACTGATGCTCTCATCTTTAACCAAGCCGGTAGAAAACCTGGGGGTTTTGCTACTGCCGATGGCAGTCATAGCCGTGGCTGCAGAGTGGCACTTTCCTTCAAACCGAGTCCTCCCTCCAGACTCCGCTTGGGGACTGAGGATACATGTACTCATATCGCTACTAGCCTACAGCCTTTTTACCCTTGCAAGTGTACAGGCGATACTACTTTCAATTCAGGATCATCATCTACGACATCGTCACCCAGGCGGGTTTATTCGGGCATTACCACCGCTTCAGACGATGGAGGCATTGCTGTTCGAGATGATCGGGCTTGGCTTTGTTCTTCTCACATTTGCGCTTATCAGCGGCTTTGTTTTTCTGGATGACATATTCGCTCAACGCATGGTACACAAGACGATCCTGTCCATAGTTGCCTGGCTGGTTTTTGGAACATTGCTTTGGGGACGTTTCAGATTTGGCTGGCGTGGTCAAAAGGCCTTGACCTGGACTCTAGTGGGCTTTGTGGTACTGGCCCTTGCCTATTTTGGAAGTAAATTTGTTATTGAACTACTGCTAAGTAGTTAATGTATTATCTGACTACTACCTGTCTTTAGTATTCTGGTAGGCAGCAACTGCCTGGCGACCTGCGACTAACTTCCCTAGCAAACCAGTGGACTCTTTTAGGCCACTTCCGGCAAGTTGCATTGTCTCTTTATCTAAATCGGCAATCTTTCGAATCTGTAAGGTTAGGGCCGAAGCGTCTGTGATGAAATCTTTATCCAACGGGAATATCTGGGAGAAAAGCTCTTGTCGCTGCTGTTCCAGCTCTTGCACCTGCTCCCATTCCCCGTTGCGGGCGTTATCCAACATGGAACTGGATAGGTCTATTATCTTGTTTAGGCTGGTGACAACCTGATCCTCAATCACATCAACCTACACTTGACGCAAGGTTTTCTGTGGTTGCCTGTTTCACTTCACTGGGCATTGCATCCCAGGCGCTCTTTACCTCTTTCAGAAGCGAAGCCACCTCATCAAGTTTCGTAATATCATTGTCTTTATTAGCCTCCAGCAGACATCTCACCATGTAGTCATAAAGCCCTTCTAGGTTAGCAGCAATCTCTCCACCAGACTCAACATCCAAACTAGCGCTTAGCCCCTGGATTATGGATATTGCCCAAGTGATATTGCGCCCTTTTTCTGCAAAATCTTTTCGCTCAATCTGTCCCTTTGCGAATGCGATCTTGTCTAATGCTCCTTCCATAAGCATTTGAATCAATCTGTGCGGAGACGCAAAGGATGTCTCAGATCCAACCGCCACCTTTCCATACTGGTTTGCTCCGCGTTTATGCATAGGACTCATCCACAATTCCTCAATTAATTATTACTATTTCCAGGTATTAGATTTGCTAAGATACTTAACTGCTGGTCCAAATAACTACTGGTAGCCTGCAGGTTAGTCATCAAAGTATCTAAAGCGGCATACTGCGATCTGTATCTAGCTTCGATCAACTCTAAACGCAACGTAAACCTGTCTGCCGCATCCTGAGTAGATTCTATTTGAGAGTTTAATCCATCTTCTTTCGCATCCAACAGGCCATCACTGTCCAGAATATTGTCTAGCAGCGAACTTAGTCTAAAAGCAACCCCTTGATCATCATCAGAAAACAATTCTGCCACTGAGTCCAAATTAGCTGTAACTGCGTCATTAAGAACGGAATTATCTACAGACATGGTCCCGTCTTTTTCGAATTCTATTCCAATATCAAATAGATAAGATAGATTTCCATTCAACCCTGAGGGGGCTGTATTAATAACCGAACGCACCTGATTCTGCAATGTACGCAGAGTACTATCTCCGGAGAGCTGTCCATTACCAAGCTCAGATACGGTAGTCTGAAGACCGTTATATGTATCTACTAATCCCTGAATTGCGTTAACAACCGCATTGCTATTATGGGTTACATCCAAGGTTACTGCTGAACCACTGGTTTCCAGAAGCGTAATAGTTACGCCATTGATAGCGTCGTCTATGGTATTAGTGCTGCGACTGACTGTGTAAGTATTATCTACCAGAATTGTTGCATCAGCCGCTCCCTGGGTCTGCGCCATAGTCAATGGATCAGCTATAGGGCTACCTCCACTATCCTCGAAGGCCAGGGTCATTACATTGGCTAATCCGGACTCGTCACTGGAGAGCGTCAAATAAAAATTGGTGGCATCTTCCTGCAACACGCTTGAAGTTACACCAACATTGTCTGTGGCTTCATTAATAGCTGTGGAGATCTGTTCTAATGTCTTCCCACCAATATCAACACTGAACGTATCAGAGCCGATAGTGATCTTAACAATATCACCAGCGCTTCCAACTGTTGTGGTGTCTGAATCTAAGAAAGAAGCTGAGCCTTGTTTCTGCACTGCAGCTAGACTCTGAACCTGAATATCGAAGGTACCTACTGCGGCAGAGCCGCTGGCAGAAGCGGTAAATATTGCCGTGTCGGCAGAAGTTGCCGCAAACACATCGAAATCTGATGCTGACTTAAGGGCGTCAGCGGCATCTTTAAAGGTGGAAATGGCACTGCGTAGCTGGCCAACTGCACTTAGCTCTGCAAGATAACCTGCCTCTTTCTGCTGCATGCTTATCAGAGGCTGCTGTTCCAGCGTCATCAGCTGCTCAACAATAGAGTTAGCGTCTAAGCCTGAACCTATTCCAAGAGCTGTTATTGTCGCCATCTTCTTCTCATCATTAATTATTGAGCTAATTTCACTAAGACCGTGCTTCGTGGTAAATAGCTAGGCCTTTCAGAACATTCCTAGTTAGGCACCCCAAATGAGGGGTGCCGCCAGTTAAACAAAATGCAACTTTCAGGCCAACAACTACAACTAGAGTATTTAGGCTGTCGTCTGGAAGATAACCCCAACAGCTCCATCGGCTGCTGTACCACCAACAGAACTTGACTGAGACGCTTCAAGAACTTCTCTAATATGTTTAGAAACCGCCAATACTTCATCGGACGGCAGTTGCCTGATCATATCACCTGTCTCGCTATCCCATACCTGAACAATTGCACGACCGCTGTCTTCATCAATACTGAATTTAAGCTCACGACGAACGCCGAGAATAGCCTCATTCATCTCATTTACAACTTCATCAGTTACTTGATTCTGTGCTGGGCGAGCAGCTTCCTTACTCTGGCTTACCGCCCCCCCTAGAATCAAATCCTGTGGAGGCTTGGTCACCTGCACAGACGATACTTCCTGGATACTGGAAGACTTGGCCTGTTGTGGTCTGGTGCCCGTTGGCTCTAGCAGAAGACCTGGTCTATTGATATTTTCAATTGCCATGTCTGTCACCTTTCCTTGAGTAGTTCACCCTCCCGGAAAATTTCCCGGGAGAGATCACCTTTTTGCCCTTACTGGAGGAGTGAAAGGACGTTCTGAGGAGCTGCATTAGCCTGAGCCAACATTGCTACACCTGCCTGCTGCAGGATCTGTGACCTGGTCAGGGCCGCAGTCTCAGATGCGAAGTCAGCATCTCTAATCCGTGAACGAGCAGCGGATACGTTCTCCGAGATACTGGAGAGGTTAGCGATGGTTGACTCCATACGGTTTTGGATAGCACCCAAGGCCGCACGTTGGCTATCGATGGCTGCGATCGCCACGTCAAGCACTGCCAATGCAGAGTTAGCACCTGTTACTGTGGTTATATCCAGTGTGCTTACACTTGTACCAGTATCGGTAAAAGTAGCGTCAGCAGCTGTTGTAGACATAATGTCACCTACATCACTATCAAGATTGACGCTAGTGGAGTTATTAGTCGTGTACAACTGGATAGCTCCGGTTACGATGGTCTGTTCGCCTTCAGCCAAAGCAGCCTCTGTAGTAGTCGTACCGGCAGTGTCACCAAAGTTACGGGAGTCAACAAGAATGGTTGCTGAACCCAGGCTATCGCCTGTGGCACCGTAACCGATATCTATGTCAGCACCAGTATCATCAACGATTTGGAGTACTGCACCACCTGTTGCAGCCAATGCCTGCAAGCTGCTCTCAGCGTTAATGGCGGCAGCGAGGCCGGTATGAATCTCAGCAACCGTAGCTGAAGCATCAGCGGTATATGAGACATTTACATTGTTAATGCTAAGTGTATACACACTACTGTTGGTGGCAGCACTGAAAGTCAGATTTGCTTCAGTTCTTGCCTCAGCCGATACGCCTGATACCTGCTGAGATATAGCATCAGCAACATCCTGTGCGGAAGAACCGGCACTAACAGATACGTTCGTGGTGGTAGAGCCACCAACGACGAAGGTCAGGGTCTCAGCTACGAACGGATGTGTTGCAGTAGCAGCACCTGTCGCAACCTGGTTTGACTCCAAACCTGCTACTGCCAGCGAGTATCTACCACCCAAATCTACAGCCTTGGTGGAGCTTAGGGATACACCGATGGTCTCATTGGCGTTTGCGCCTACATGAAACTTCTTGCTTACGAAGTTACCATTCAGCAGTTTTTGATCACCAAATGAGGAGGTGTTGGCGATACGGTTAACCTCTTGGATAAGCTGTGTTACCTCATCCTGCAGTGCCTGACGGTCACTTGCGCTGTTGATATCGTTAGCTGATTGTACAGCCAGGGTACGCATACGCTGTAACAGGTTGGTGGTCTCATTCATGGCACCTTCAGCAGTCTGTGCCAGAGAAATACCGTCATTGGCGTTACGTACAGCCTGATTCAGACCATTGACCTGAGATGTGAAACGGTTAGAGATAGCAAGGCCAGCAGCGTCGTCTTTCGCGCTGTTGATGCGCAGGCCTGAAGATAGACGCTGCATCGCAGTTGCTACGGAATTTCCTGATTGGCTCAGTGAACGCTGAGTGTTCAGGGACATTACATTAGTGTTAATTACCATTGCCATGATTTTTCTCCTAATACCCGTGCACTTTATGTCTAAATTTCATGCTACTGGGTCAGGTTGATATTTGGCGGATATACCTGAAAAGTTCTGGTATTTACCGCCTCCGGTAATTGTAGCGGCAGTACCGGCCTAAACTTTAGCCTACAGCATGTATAAGCCAGCTATAAAAGCACCGGAGAAGAAACACTATAACTTATTGTTTATATTTAATTAAAACCAACACGGATAGCATTGCATACATGTACAGGGAAAAAGGTTCCTGACTTTCTTTTTATACTGAGATTAACGCATAAATAGACAGGTTTTTAATGGCCGACGTCTAAAATACAGAACACATAACCAATTAAATTAGTAGGAATTGCAAGGGTTTATCCAACAGGCCGTTGGATAGCACTGGTGGTAATAATAGATTGGGTTCTTCGTAGTCAACCCTGACATCTAGGCCACAGAGAATGCAAAAACCAGCTTAGGCAAGGTTCAGATATAATTAAACAGGGAAAGCCCCTGCACCTTCACATAGGCCTGCTGCGCCGCCTGTAGAGCAACGGTCTGCTGATTGAGACGGCTTATTGCCTCGGTGTAATCCAAATCTTCCACATCAGAGAGATGGGTCTCGAGAGTCAGCTTTATATCAGCATTTACCTCAAACTGTTCATCGATCGCGTTCATTCTGGCTCCGACCGTGGAGTGGATATCTGACACCTTATCCATCGCCTCTTTTATATCATTCAGATATCGATCGACCGATCCATTGGCTTCCAAGGTAGAGGCAAGTTGCAGCATGGTCTCGAATACGTTGCGTTTGCCGGTTGCTGCGGGTGTGGTTGCAGTTGTCAGCCCCGTATCTGCGGTAGACGCCGCAAACACCGCTACATCGCCTGCACTTGAGGACAAGGTCACAGTAGTGCCTGTAGCCAGCTCTGCTGATACGTTTGTTATGTCTGATATTGCGTTTATCGCATCTCTGATCTGCCCAGCTCTTTCCGTAGCGTTTGCAGCTGCTGGTATGCCACCAACACTGATTCCATTAACGGTCAAATCACCACTGGCTATTGCTCCGAAGCCGGTAGCTGCAATCCCGGTTACGGTTGCATATGGGCCGGTGTCCACATCCATAAACAGATCAAAACCATTGTCTCCATCAGCAATTGTACGATCAGCCGCAATCTGCAATTGTCGTTGCCCCTGATCACCACTGTAGGTAAAGGTGTCTGCTGCAGTACGGGTAAATGGCTTGGTACCGCTCTTGTAACCCGCAAATAGGTAGTCCCCGTTGGCATCTCTAGAGTTAGCCAAACCTTCAAGCTCATCCACTAACTGCCTCACCTCATCTGCAAGCGCCTTGGTTTCGGCTGAGGACAAAACTGCATTATTGTTTCCCTGAAGGGCCAGGACGTTTGTTCGTTGCAGCAGATTAGTAACACCAAATAAAACACTCTCTTCCTGCTCCAGTCTGGAACTGGCGCGATCTGAATTGATCTGGTATTGATCCACTCGTCCAATTGCACTTTTGAGATCCACAACTCGAACTGAACCGGTTGGATCATCAGATGGGGTAAGGATGCGCTTCCCGGTTGAAAGCTGCATTTGAGTCTTACTCATCCTGGCCTGCTGCTCCAGCATCGAGTTAACCGATTGATCTGTCATGGTTTTAGTGGAAACCCGAAACATAATTATCTCCTGACGGCACCAATCAGCGTATCAAACAGGTCGTTAGACACTGATATTACCTGAGCCGCTGCCTGGTAGGCCTGTTGAAACCGGATGAGATTCGCCGCCTCTTCATCCAGATTTACCCCGGATACCGAAGAATATGACTCCTGATTAAAATCCAATAGCGCCTTTTGTGAAGAATAGTTGCTCTCCGCAACATTGGTTTTGGTACCGACGTTTGCAATCAATTCGCCATATGCTCCCTGTATGGTGGTTGTCGCTCCCTGAAGCACATTTGTAGTCTGAATCTGCCCAAGTGCTAGAGCATTTCGGTTATCTCCGATACCTCCGGTGTTGTAGCCAACGGTAAATTCGTCCCCGCTGGCGGGAGAGCCTGTTATCTGAAGCTGATATCCGTAATCAAGAGAACCAGGAGTTGTCGGAAAAACATCGGCTCCGGCCGTATAGGTTATACCCGCCTGCAACAGAACTGGAGCACTTGGATTGGTATTGTTGTAGACACTGTAGGTAGTGGCCGAGGTAAACCTGATCATGATCGGCGGTGTCAGCGCACCGGCTGTGGTCTGAAATGATGCATTAGATATATCCGTCACCTCACCGGCCGATATAGCACCAGTGGTTCCAGTATTGTTGACAGAAGAACCGGTCACAATCGGAGCTGCCGCTGCAAACTGCCGTCCATCTGTAAGATTTAGACTTATATCTCTGGCCGCAACCCGGGTTGGACGTATTGTGGAGATCTCTCCAGCTGCTGGTAGACCACCTAAAGCAAGAGTAAAACCGTCATTAGTTAGAGTAGCTGGTGTTGCCGTATCTAGATTAAAGGTGGTGTTATCTGACAACCGCGTCAGTGTATAGCTAGTGCCGCTGTTGTAGACTAACCGGTAGTCGCTAGCGGTCAGATTTGTGATATCAGAATAGGCAAAAGCAACAGTGCCAGTTGCTGCGGCATCCTGGATAACTACTCCCTGGGTGGTCTGGGGAGCATCGAACATCAGCCCACCGAGATTTCCATCCAGATCCATACCGCGCTGATGCTGGGTATTCAATTCATCAACAATACCCAGAGCCACTAGTCCCAGCTTATTCTGACTGGCATCCAAAATTTCCGAACGATAAGATAATAATCCACCAACAGATCCACCCGTTATGAAATCAGTAATCACCTGCGAAGCGCCTTGGATCGAGTATTGGATCTCAAGATTATTACCATCAGTGCCTATGGCCGTGGCCAGCGCTGCCGCTGCACCACCAACAACCAGCGCCTGACCCTTACCAGCAAACACATTGATCGCTCCATCCCTTTGTGCAATTGTAGAAATTCCCACCAGCTCAGATAGATCATTTAGGAGCTGATCACGCTGATCCAGAAGATCATTAGGGGAACCAGTGGTGGAAACAATCTTGGCGTTAAGATTAGCCAGATTTTGAGTAATGCTGTTTATTTCGCTGACACTACTGGTCAACTCGTTATTCAGTTGTCTGCGTGCCTCATCTATCTGGTTATTGAGATCATGAAAGCGATCAACCATCGACTGGGTTTCAGCCAACAATACCCCGCGAGCAGATATGGAAGTTGGGTCATCTGCCACTGTCTGAATAGCGCTAAACATATCTTGCATCGATGGATCTAATCCCGTATCAGCATCTGCGATCAGGTTATCCAGCCTGCTGGCGTGGGTATAGTATGTCTCCATCTGAGCAGTTGCTGACAAGCTGGTGCGAACAGAGCTAGCAAGAAACTGATCGTACTGACGCTCTATTTGAGTAACTTTAACGCCTGAACCAAGCCAGTCATCGCCCAACTGTTGGGGGGTACGGGTGGCATAATCCACCCGCTGACGGCTATACCCTTCGGTCTCAGAATTGGCGATATTATGCCCAGTTGTCGCCAACGAACGTTGAAATGCCTGCAGAGCTGAAACACCTATGTTAAGTATACCTGCCATTTCTCCACCTACTTTTTTGAGGCCGGAATCAGGATAGCCATACACTCGCGCCTGAAACCATAGTTGACCTCATATACGTTATAGCGACGACTGGCCGCTATCCTTAAGCCGTTGCAAGGCCTGCTGCATATCCCTGCTTTCCAGTACGGTAGTCAACTTCGCCGCATAGCGTGGATCTGTCGCATAGCCTGCCTTCTGCAATTCTCTGAAGAAAGCCTTGCTGTCCGCCGTACTTTCTAGGGCCTTGGAATATCTGGGGTTAGATTTTAAAAATCCGACATAATCGTTGAAACTATCGCCAAATGACTCGTATGCACGGAATCTATCCTTTTTCCGAACCGCCACTCCTTGTTCAAACTCCAGGGTTCCAATATTCACACTTTCACCATCCCAACGCCTGCCAGTCTTGATGCCGAACAGGTTAAATGCAGAGCCGCCCTTACCAGATGGCATGATGTGCCTGCCCCAGCCTGTCTCAAGAGCGGCCTGAGCCAGAAGTGCAGCAGGAGCCACACCCAGTTTTTCAGCGGCTTCGCGCGCCCAGGGCCAGAGCTGCTGGACAAAATCATCCTTGCTCCATTTTTTGGGATCTGTGGTTGCAACTGGTTGTAGCTGCGACTCAGGCTGGGGATTGATCAACGGCTTTGGTTTCTGAGAAACCTCAGGGATTGAGAGCTGGATGTTAATCCTGTTACCGGCCACCATCTGATCATTACCCAAAGCAATGATAGGTTTTCCATCTTGCATGAACACCGGCATATTGGAGCTGCGCTCTAACATGCTGATGACCTCTTTGCGATACTCGCTAAAGCTGCTTACAGGCTTGCTGTCATTTGCTGCTTCACCACCGAGCTGGCGCTTTATCACATCGGCCAGTCCGATGCCCTTACCCTCAGACAGATGCACGGCCAACTGCTGGTCATACATATCCTGATAGAATTTGGTTTGGTCATTATCCATCAGGCCATCAGCCAGCTTTGCCTGACGCATACTCTTTAGCATCATCTGGGTAAACAGTGATTCAAACTGCTTAGCTACCTGATCCAGAGAACCCTTGGCATCGGTCCGTGCCTTTGCCTTGAGCTCGGCTACGCCCTGGAAATCTGTGTATAAGGATGCGGATGCAGTATTCATGAGATTAAATGATTATCAACTCTGCCCGAAGAGAACCGGCCTGTTTCAGTGCTTCCAGAATTGCCACCAGGTCACTGGGAGATGCCCCCACCTGATTGACCGCCCTTACCACCTCATCCAGGGTCACGCCGGTATTAAACAGGAACATGCGGCTACCGCCTTCTTCAACATTCACCTGTGTGCTAGGAACGACGGCGGTAGTGCCAGCGGAGAACGCACCAGGCTGTGAAACCTGCTGGTCTTCGCTTATGGTCACCGTGAGGTTGCCGTGAGATACAGCCGCCGGTGAAACTCGTACTTCACTGCTTATCACAACAGTTCCAGTGCGGGAATTAACCACCACTCTGGCTGCAGCCTCTCCTGGATTGACCTCCAGGTTCTCGATCAGGGAGACGAAACTAACCCGCTGTGCCGGATCAATCGGAGAATCCACCCGGATAGAGGTTGCATCCACGGCCTTGGCGGCCTCTGGACCGATGGCGAGATTGATACTGTCGACTACCCGACGTGCCGTGGTGAAGTCGCTCCGATTAAGATTTAGCACCAAAAAGTTGTTCTTGCTGAATGGTGTTACCACCATACGTTCTACACTGGCACCATTTGGAATACGTCCAACACTTGGGATATTGATGGTTATGTTGGAACCATCGGCACCGGACGCACTTAGACCTCCGACAACCAGATTGCCCTGGGCAATCGCATACACCTTGCCATCTGCACCTTTTAGAGGAGTCATCAGCAGTGTACCGCCACGCAGGCTCTTGGCATCACCAATTGAAGATACCGTTACATCGATCTTCTGACCTGGCTTGGCAAATGCTGGCAGATCCGCATGAATGGTTACGGCCGCTACATTCTTGGGGTTCAGTTTGGTCCCGGCCGGAACAACAATACCGAGCTGTGTCAGCATGCTTCTTAGGCTCTGCTCGGTAAATGGCGAAGAATTAACTTTATCACCACTACCATTGAGACCAACTACCAGACCATAACCAATCAACTGGTTGCTACGCACTCCGGCAATTGAGGCAATATCTTTGATCCGAGCTGCCTGTGTGACTGGCGCAAAAAAACCAATGGTCAGGACCATGCCTGCAACAAGAAACATAGAAAGGCATCTACCCAAATGTTTCTGTTTCGTGGTTTGCTGTCTGTCGCCTTGGCACATGATGATCTCCTAGAAGGGCATGATTGCGCTGATAAAGAACTTGGCTAACCAGCCCATTATGTTTGAATCGGCAACCGGACCATCGCCAACGTAGATGATGGTTGGATCAGCGAGACGAGTTGATGCAACGGTGTTGGTAGAATCTATATCCGTAGGGCGAACGATACCGGACAACTTAACATACTCATTGCCCTGGTTAATTCCGATGCGCTTTTCACCCCTTACCATCAGATAGCCATTGGGCAGAACCTCTATAACGGTCACGGTGATATCACCAGTGAGTTTATTGCTTTGAGAGCTATCGCCTTCTCCATCAAACGCGTGTGATGACTCGAGATTAAATCCAAGATTATTGTTTGTAGTGCTCGCTAGTGGTAACTTGCCAGGCACATCAAATTGAGGAGTGCTGCCCAGTATTGTTGGGTTCGTAATACTGGTAGAGTTTGTCTTATCAACAGCTGTGGCCGCTTTTTTGGTGGCATCGGTCTGCTCGACTAGCTTTATTGTCAGCATGTCGCCTACCCGGCGCGCACGGATGTTCTCAAACCAGAATGTGGAATAACCTGTCTGATAGATCGAGCCCGTGCCTTCCGGTGCAGGTGGTGGTGAGATTGGTCTTACAGCCGCATAGTCAGGATCTCTCTTCGGCGGTGTATTGCAACCGACAACAAGCGTGGTCGTCAGTATTACCAATAAAAGTCCAAATCTTTTTTTCATGACATTGCCTTGATCATTGACTGTTATTCATATCAGAGCTGGTTACTTATGTAAGAGAGCATTTCATCTGTAGTTGAGATAGCCTTTGAGTTCATCTCATAGGCGCGCTGGGTCTCAATCATATTCACCAGCTCTTCCACAACATTTACATTGGAACTCTCCAGCGAGCCCTGGTTGACTGTTCCCAGACCATCCTGACCTGGGGTCGAAGTCTGGGGTGAGCCGCTTGCCGCCGATTCCCGAAACAAGTTGTCACCAATAGCCTCGAGACCGGTTGGGTTAATAAAATCGGCCAATTCTATATTGCCTATCTGGGTAGGGGTGCTACTACCGGATACCAGCGCCGATACCACGCCGTCGGAACCAATGGTCATACTCAAGGTATTGGCCGGTACGGTAATGGCGGGGTCAAAGGCATAGCCGTTAGCTGTAACCAGTTGCCCATCTGCATCCATGCCAAACGAACCATCCCGGGTGTAGACCACTGAACCATCTGGATGCAGGATCTGGAAGAAGCCGCGTCCCTGGATCGCCACATCAAATGCGTTTCCTGTCTGTGTAAGATTGCCCTGAGTATGCAGCTTCTGTGTTGCTACAGTGCGTACACCAGTACCCAAAGCTAGACCAGATGGTAGTTGTGTATCCTGGGATGATTGCGCACCAACCTGCCGAACATTCTGATAGATCAGATCTTCAAACACAGCCCGATCACGCTTAAAGCCTGTGGTCTTTACGTTAGCCAGGTTATTGGCAATAACAGACATCTGGGTCTGTTGGGCGTCTAGTCCTGTTTTTGCTATCCAAAGTGCCGGGTACATAGTCTTTTCCTTTGCCTTCTAATTTCTTTTGGCTCTGTCTATTAAGTAACTAAGCAATATCTTTGCCAGTATTTATCAACCGATCCGCAGAATGCTGGTGGAGCCCTGTTCCATCTCTTCTGCAGTCTTCATCATCTTTACCTGGATCTCGAATCTGCGTGCCAGCTCGATCATGTCCACCATCGAATCAACTACGTTCACATTACTACTCTCCAAAGTGCCTCCGACCAGCTGTAGAGAGGCATCCGGCTCTGCCGTATCACCTTGCTTTAGACGCATCAGGCCATCATTGCCCTTCTCTAGATCGTTATGTGGCGGATTAACCATCTTGATTTGATCTACTATCGCCAACTCATTTGATGCCTGGCCCAAAGGCCGAATGGATATGGTTCCATCCGGGGCAATATCTATTTTCTCTGCTGGTGGAATGGCGATCGGGCCTCCATTGCCGGTAACTGGCAACCCATTGCCGGTTGTAAGTAGGCCGTTAACATCCAGTTTTAGATCGCCGCGTCTGGTATAAGCCTCTCCTCCGTCCGGGGCCTGAACCGCAATCCAACCCTTTCCGTTAAGAGCGACATCCAACTCACGTCCAGTCTGAACTATAGAGCCGGAATGAAAGTCGATCGCCGGACGCTCACTCAAGGCATAGACCCGAGTAGGGTGACCGTCACCGTAGACTGGCATACTGCGAAACTGCTGCAGATCAGACAGGAATCCGGTGGTACTAGCATTGGCCAGATTATTGCTGTTGGTGGCTTGGGCAAGAAGAGTCTCCTTGGCCCCACTCATAGCTACATAAAGCATTCTGTCCATTTTGATCTCCCTGGAGTCAGTGAATCTTTAAGGGTTGGAGTCAATTAACTCCAACCCCCAGTGACCCAATTACCTGATATTGATGATGGTCTGAGTGATGGTGTCAGCCGTGGTGATCACCTGGGCGTTGGCCTGAAAATTCCGCTGTGCGGTAATCAGGTTCACCAGCTGTTCGGCGATATCCACATTGGAGTTCTCCAGTCCGCCGGACTGAATTAGACCGAGGCTTGAGGTACCAGGTTGACCCAATTGCACATCACCTGCCTCATAGGTCTCTGCCCAGCTGGTATCTCCAATCTGACGCAGGCCCTGCTGGTTGTTGAACTTGGCCAGAGCAACCATACCAAGCTCATCAGACTGACCATTGGTGAAACGGGCAAACACCACGCCAGAATTATCGATATCTACTCCACTCAACCTGCCAGGGGCATAGCCATCCTGAGTCAGATCGTTGACCGCGAAAGCACTTCCGTATTGGGTGGTATTGCTGTAGTCAAAGTTGAGACTAAGGGCATTGGCACCTGTTATGGCCTGGGCGTTAAAGGCCAGATCACCCAGGGCATCGATACTGCCAGAACTGGGGGTGATAACACCATTGGTGCCAAAATTCACCACTGCCGCTGGATAGGTAGCGGAGGCAGGTGCAGCGGTAGTGGAACCAGCTGTGGGGGTTAATGGCAGAACTGTGCCATCAGTATCCAACACTGTGCTCCACACCAACCAGCTGTTGTCCGTAGTGGACTCACGATAATACATGGTCATGGTATGGGCCACGCCTAACGAATCATATACTGTCGTAGAGGTGGCGTTATCGTAGGTACTCGGTTGGGTTGGATCAAAGGCAACCGCGGCAAGTGTGGCTGTACCGGTTGGATCCAGATTCAACGAGGCGGTCACAGCGGTGGTTGCCGATGGGGTACCGGACAATAATGGCAGTACCAGATCACTGGTGGAACCTGTGTTGAAACCGCCTGTTCCATCTGGGTCAAATATTTGGATTCTATTGCCTGCATGATCCACCACATAACCATCACGATCAGCGTTGAATGCACCAGCACGGGTATAGGAAACATTGCCGCTGGGGTCTTCCATTACAAAGAATCCCTCGCCGTTGATGGCCAGATCCAGGTTATTCGAGGTAAAGTCTATATTGCCCTGGCTAAACTGTTGAGCCACTCTGGTTACCCGTACACCACGACCTGCGGAAGTGGTGCTTACGTCTTGTACCGAGTTGGCATAGATGTCGGCAAATTCGGCACGAGACTCTTTAAAGCCGTTGGTGCCAGAGTTGGCGATGTTATGACCAGTCACCTGAAGGTCTGTTGATGCGGCTTCAAGGCCGCTGAGTGCTATACGAAAAGGCATTTGTTCTCTCCTATCTAGGGCCTGTTAACACTATGCGGATACCCAGCGTTGGCCATCAAATGAGGCCAGACAAGGCGCGCAGAGTGCGGTTTGGTTATTCCAAATAAACGATGCGCAACACCGAATGGCCTCATTTGATGGCCAACCCGGAGGGACAGGACCATTCCCCCCCATGACTGCGTTGCACTTTCGCTTATGTACGGCAGGTACACGGCGCTCAGTGCGCCTTGCCCTGTGAAAAAATAGTCTCTGTCGATGAATATCTGCATAGTGTTAACAGGCCCTTTAATCAGTGGATTTCTGCCACATCATTGAAAGAAATTGGTCCTAATCCTTCTAGGTTCAGGGCCATTTCCTGCCCTGCCCCACCTAAGCTAACGCTTTCAACCTTGGCCCTGATCAGGACGTAAGGGACAATGGATTCACCATCCTGAGTTGCCTGAGCAGTGATTTGATACTGTCCAGGTGGTGCAAAAGTACCGTCATCAGCAATACCATCCCAACTGAATGCGACTTCACCTTGATCCTGAATACCCAGGTTCAGTTCACGTACCAGGACTCCAGCGCTATTGGTGACACGAACCATTACATTGCTGGCCGATGAATAGAGCCCTACTACTCCCTGAACAGCGCCGCCTGTAGCCAGATAACCTGTACTGATTGGTGCCATCACATCATGGCCTACCAGACTTGCCGCCTGTAGAGCCTGATCGGACAATAGGGAACCAGAAAGATCGTCAAACGAGGTGTTCAATTCATCAATTCCAGAGACCGTAGCAAATTGCGATATTTGGCTAGCCAGTTCTGAATTTTCCATGGGCTTGAATGGATCTTGATGAGTTAATTCAGTAACCATCAACTCTAGGAAATCCTCCATTGCCAGCGTATCGTCACTGGCCTGCTCAAGTTTGTTACTAGTCAGACCAAGTGCCGAATAAAGTTCTGTATCGTTACTAATTACACTCATCGTTCTCTCCTTATTGCATAACCCATCCCTGAGCTTCGCCCTTCGGGCTCCCTTCGGTCGCGAAAAATCGCTCCCGGCGATTTATTCACCTATACGTAGGGTCGCTGACATCAGCTGTTTTGCCGCATTAACAACTTCGACATTACTTTGGTATGAACGTGAGGCAGAGATCATATTTGCCATCTCCTCAACCATGTTTATGTTTGGACGAAATATATAACCGTCGTCATTGGCCATTGGGTGGTTAGGCGCATATTCCATCTGCAAGGGAGCTTCGCTCTCCACCACTCCTTGTAGACGCACACCGACAGCGGGCTCATCTGGATTCATCTGGTTCAACATGGCCTGAAATACAGGCTGACGTGCCCGATATGTCTCACCCGCACTACTACTAACAGCATCCACATTAGCCATGTTGCTGGCTACCAGATTAAGGCGCAGACTCTGAGCACTCATGCCAGAGGCTGCGGTATCAAAGATTTTGAACATTGACATGATTATTGACCCGTAATTGCTTTTCTTAAGGATTGGACCTGGCCTGAGATAAACCGCAGACTGGCCTGATATTCCAGAGCATTGCTGGCAAATGCCGAATGCTCCAGTTGGGAATCAACTGTGTTTCCATCGAGACTTGGCTGACTTGGCACCCGATATCCCATCTGGCTTGGAGAGATAACACCGGTATCAACTTTGATGTGCCTGGGGTGAGTGGATCTAACTCGCTGCGATGATCCAATTTCGTTTCGCAAGACAGTTTGAAAATCAAAGTCCCTGGCCTTATAGCCTGGGGTATCTACATTGGCGATGTTTCCCGCTAGCACTTCCGCCCGCTTCGCTCTGAGTTTTAGGGCCTGCTCATGAATTCCAAATGCCTGATCAAATTTCACTGTCTTCCACTCCAAGGGTTATCTCTCAATCCCTATAGAGCAGGCATCGTGCCAAACATGATTTGGCAGGCACCTTACAGCACCACCAACAGCCAGAAAATTGCATCTATCTTATTGAATAATATATTAATTATTGTTTATTAATTTTATGCTCCCAGCATTTTATTGCGGTAGATATTGAAATTAAGCTAGGGCTATTTTTGCCAGTGCGGCAAGCTGCATCCGCTTGAGCGGCAATGAAAATCCGATCTGAAGGAAATATTTATGAGACGAAATAGGGCCTGTTAAAACCCTATTTCAGACGATAGGCGATGCCGCCTCCCTGGTTTACCATCTCGAATAGGCTAGAGTGGGAGGTCAGTGATTCAGTGGAACCAAGAAATAGATAGCCTTTTGGATTAAGTGCACGCGCCATGCGCTCAATGATGTCTGCCTTCTTCTCAGCAGAGAAATAGATCAGTACATTGCGGCAAAAGATTACATCAAACCTGCCCAGCAAGGCATAGCTCTCGGTTATATTTTGAGGGTCTACGCGGAAACGTGTGGGTTGATATTAGCATTTCTGGGTAATGGTGGAAGAAATGCTGCAATTATTTTCAGCTTGAGATATTCCTCATCACGATAACCATAAGCCCTTCGTTGTAGAACCCGTATTTTGTTGTTGATCCCTTCGACCAACCCAAGGCTGACTTTATTCTCTGGATGACAATAGGAGGCAATTCCATCCCAATGTTTTTCAATCATGCGGGCAAATTTCTTGTATGGTTCGAGACGCTGCCATTTGAGGCTATCTTTCCATCGTTCAAAGAAAGCGCGGGCTCCGCGTTCAGTGCGGTAGTCCCATAGTTGTCCAAAAGCCTCCTTGAGAACGTAAGCAGTGTTCAGTCGTCGGTTGGCCTGGAGCAGTTTCTTCAGGGCGCGTCTTCCATCTAAACTCAGGTTCTCACGTCTCGAGAGCAAGGTATAACGCTGGCCTTTGATGTAGCTCCTATCCTTGCCACTGAGGCGCTTGTACTCACCACGCCGGACTTCATCAAGAGCCTTTGAGAGATGTCGCATAATATGAAACTTATCGAAGATGATCCTGGCATTCGGTGCGTTTTTCAGTACCGAGTTCCGGAACGGTTTCCACATATCCATGGCTGCCAATTCAATGCGGGCACTCTTCTTCTTGCCCAACACTTTGAAAAACAAATCAATATCAACCTCCTTGCGGCCTTCACCTCCAACCCAGATAGGACGCCCACGATCCAGGTCGCTGACGATGACCCGGTAGTTATGTCCTTTGCGGATGGAGATCTCATCAATGCCTATGGCCCGTGGCGTTGGCAGTCCCGCGAGGTCAACCTGCTTTTGCATGTAAAGCTTATCGAGATCCTTCACCGTACTATGGTGAAGACGCTCCATCTCGGCAACCGTCTTGTTCGGCATATCCCGACACAGCTTGCCCACATGCATGGCAAAGCGCTGAGTATAGCGAGGGTTCTTTGCCAGCCAGTCCAGATGCTCTACATGCACGCCGTCACACCCAGGACAACTGACACGCCAGCGCTCGAACTCCAGGTAGATCCGCCAACCGGCAACCGAGAGATCACGTACCCGCATGATCTTCTTATCGTAACGCTTCCGGCACCGGTGGCCACAGCGAGAACAGATGGCTGTTTTTTTCGCCTTTTGAGTTGGATTACTCGGGCATGCCTGTCACCAAAAACACCTACCAATTTTGACTTGGCGGTGAAGCCAGGGAATGCAAAAAGCGACCTGATTGTCTTGGGGTTTTTCATGGCGTTAGCCTAACTGAAAAATGAAAGTATTTTTTCACAACATGCAACATCTGAATATGCATATGATTTCAATGTGTTACACTGCCGCCGACTCGAATCTTACCCACACGTTTCCGCGTAGACCCTATTTTGATTACGAAACGAGACGCGACGACGGATCTCAGGGCGCACTTCCAGACAATCATCACGGGGGATAAAGTAACGATCTCGCTGTTCTGCGGCCAAGCCACGCGATGCCGACAGTCCGCAGTAAACACCCTTTTTGGCCTCCTCCAGAATCCGGTTTGAGATGTCGGTTCCTAGAATCTCAACACCACCGGAGAGACGCCCAGGATTGGTAGAAAGGTACTTCTGCACCGTCATACTTATATTGTATGACTCCTGCCCTGATGAACAGGCTGCAGACCAGATCCGCATTGCCCTTCCTGGCTTAGATTCTATCTCTGGGAAAATTAGATCTGTAAGCAACTGAAAATGCGGCATATCACGAAACCAGAAGGTTTCGTTAGTAGTCATGGCATCTATAACGCTGACCTGTAGTTTTTGATTTCGTCCAGCAACTACCTGTTTGAGTAACTCACCCACAGAAGCAATGCCATTAGTCCGCATCAACCCTGATAGCCGGCTGGTGACCAGGTATTCCTTACCATTACCAAGAACAATCCCACACACACCTTGCAAATATTTCTGGAAGGCTGCGTAGTCTCCTGGTCCAAGAAGATGTCGATTCACTGCTATCTGATCCAGTTGTTATACCTAATAAGTCCATTCACGATACACGCTCTTGTTCAGCCATGTGAGCCAATAGACGATCCTGAACTACCCTGGCCAGTTCATCCGGCTCAAACTTAGCAAGAAACTGGTTGGCACCAACCTTTTCAACCATGGCCTCATTGAACACTCCGCTCAATGAGGTGTGGAGGATGATGTGCATACCATCTAATGCCGGTTCTTTGCGGATCGCTGTGGTTAAGGCATATCCATCCATAACCGGCATCTCCACATCTGAGATGATCAGAGACAACCACTCCTTAAGATTTTTTCCCTCTGCGACCCACTCCTGAAGCTGCTTAAGTCCTTCTTTGCCATCATTACAAAGAGTTGTTTCTACCCCCAACTGATCCAGAACGCGTTTTATCTGTTTGCGGGCAACACTTGAGTCATCAACAACAAGTACACGCTGAACCGTTTCCTTAACCGCATCATCAATAACACCTTCGGTTACCTCCTCGCTGCCACCAACAACCTCTTTCATAACCTTCTCAACATCAATTATCTCAATCAGTTCATCTTCGACCTGGGTGACTGCAGTCATATAACTATCACCAGCAAGACCCTTGGGGGGAGGCAGTATCTTCTCCCAATTGATATTGATGATGCGATCAACTGAACCGACCAGAAAACCCTGAACTCTGCGGTTGTACTCGGTAATCACAATAAAGCGGTCCTCAGCACTCCCAAGTGATGGCCCACCGATTGCCGCGGATAAGTCCATAACTGTAATAGTCTTGCCACGCATATTGGCAATACCACGCACTACCTTATTTGAACCAGGCAGCAACGTTAGTGGGGGGCAGGTGATTACCTCTTGCACCTTAAAAACATTGATTCCATAGCGCTGGCGTCCTGCGAGTCTAAATAGCAGTAGCTCCATGCGGTTGTGTCCCGCCAATTGGGTACGTTGATCAACTCCATCCAGAATACCAGCCATTATCCCCTCCAAAAATCATCCTCCATGGTTATAGCGGCAATCAATACCATTCCTTTAACCGGCAAAACCTGGCCATAACTGGAACAATTTTGTCGTATTCGCACAGGAAATTTTTACTATCCAGATACACAAAACAGACAACTACCTTATCCCAGACTACCTGTCAGCGATTGATCTTGATTGTTGGCATGTGAATTGCATTTTGCTATTTGGGAGAGTTGGCAAAAACAGGAAAATTATGAGCATAGATTTAGACAAAACTGGTCCAAAGCACAAATCACCTGCGATGGCTTTACTGCTTTTACTGACGCTGATACCAATTCAACTTCTGGCAAGAGATATCCAGCCCCATAGCAGTATCACGCACGCAGCCCATCAGCATATACTTGATCAGGCTAACGATTACCCATCGCCACCAGAGGTAACTGTAGGAAGATTGGATAACCGTCTGCGACTGGCAAAGTGTGATCAACCCCTAAAAAGCTTCAACGCTCAGGGCAGACACACTATGGGGAAAATCACTGTAGGGGTAAGATGCGATGGAACGCACCCCTGGAGCCTGTTTGTACCAGTAAACGTCAAAGTAATGACGAAAGTGATAGTGGCTAGGAACAGTCTTCCCCGTGGTGCCATTATCGGTCCTAGTGACATCACGATGAAACATAGGGATTTATCACGTCTGCATCGCGGCTACCTGGAAAACAAACAGTTAGTCTTGGGCAAAAAACTCCGACAAAGAATGCGTAAGAACCAGGTGGTCACGCCTTCACAACTAGAAACTCCTAACGCCATTAAACGTAACAACAAAGTTACAATTGTGGCCAGCAATAAAACCCTGCAAATAAGGATGGCAGGAAAGGCTCTGCAAAGCGGAGGCCTGGGTGATCTGATTAGAGTAAGGAACGAGAGTTCTAAAAAAGAGTTGGATGCCAGAATAATTGCCCCTGGCATAGTTGAAGTAGCAATGTAAAATGTGAACAAGTTTGTTGTTTTGTGAGATAAGCTGGCGTGAACAAACCGATTTTACTAAAGTCCAAAAAATAACTGCCGATAACATTGATGTAGGAACCAAAACAAACACACAGGTGTATTATGACAATTGAAATAGGTGGCATAACAGGAAAACCAATTCAGGATGCCGGCGACAAAAGCGGCATATCCGCTACACGCAGTGGCAACCAGAAATCGCCAGCAACATCACCAGGTACGGGCGGAAGCGACAGAGTTAGCCTAACTTCATCCGCGATGAAACTCCGCGAGCTTGAAGCCAGGATATCTGAACTACCTGTTGTGGACGTGCAAAGAGTATCTGATGTACAGCGAGCTCTAGCCACCGGCACACTAGAGGTAAGTGAAGATGATGCTGCTTCCAACCTGCTGGAAATTGAGAAGAGCTTCTCATTGTAATAATCCTGCATGCAATTTACTTCAACACAAAAACAGACCCTTTCTGACCTAATCGAACAGGAGCTGGAGGTAGCCAACTCCATGCTCGGTCTGTTAACTCAAGAATATGAAGCCCTGACAGATGGCGATCCAGACGCGATAAAATCGGTCAGTAATAAGAAAATTGAACAGATGCGTCTGATGGATCAACTTCTTGGTACGCGCAATAGCTTTCTGTCTGAATTAGGACTAACTGCGGATAATCATGGAACGGATAAGGCGATCGCTGGGATTGAGCTTAATTCCGGGCTACAGGCGCAATGGGATAAATTAAAATCTATAGTGATCAAATTGCATAAGCAAAATGATATCAATGGAGGGATTATCACAATTGGACAGCGTCGGGTAAAACAGGCCCTAGACATACTATCCGGCAAGGAGAACCTGTCCGGAACCTATAGCCAGGAAGGTGAAACCACTTTCAGCAAATCAAATAATCTGCACACCAAGGCCTAGTAGGTAATTCTCTTAATCCAATCTACACCACACAAATCTATTGTTTTGACTCTGCACGACCTATTCCCACACCGCCAAATATTGGCGACCGATTGCTATCCGGTGATAGAATGGCTCGCCTATTGGGGCCGTAGCTCAGCTGGGAGAGCGTCGCGTTCGCAATGCGAAGGTCGGGAGTTCGATCCTCCTCGGCTCCACCA
>RRYU01003994.1_pt1 | contig 27222 bp, 24 predicted proteins | sample 2162651 | NCBI WGS metagenome assembly RRYU01 (sample SAMN10267283, study PRJNA491782) | microbial mat metagenome | isolation source: biomat in the production well | place: Japan: Minami-Kanto gas field, natural gas well KTG3 | collected 2017-06 | reverse complement strand
GTTTACACTTGACGAGATTATACTTGATGATGAGGAGCTGTTTTTCGCTACGCCAACGCCAACGCCAACAGTTCCTCCCTCCTAGGTAGTTAGGTGTGTGCAGGTGAAACATTGAAGCAATGCCGGTAGATGTTTCGCCGATGGGGTGTGGCATTCCGGCATTGTACATAAGACAAGGTTTCAGATTGATCAATTGTACTGTACATAGCACAGACAGATTGGTCGCTTGAATCACCCCATCCTCTAACCCCCGCCCCTGCAAGGGGCGGGGGAACCGGACGGGGCGTCCTGGCGGCACACGCTGCGCGTGTGCCGCCAGGACGCCCCCCCTGCCCCCTTCTCCCTCAGGGAGAGGAGGCAGGGGGGAGAGGGCGTATCGTCCAACCAAACGGTACTGTTAGCATGAACCATGTCTAACTCTGGTATGACAACCACATTGCTGCCTTGTCCTGAGTTGTGATAACTGTAGGCGAGATAGATCTCGAGTTCCCTCTGCTGGCCTGGGGATTCTTGCTTTTATTCCATCGCCTGATGTTCAGCAGTATTTAACATGTTATTTATGCATCTACCTTCGTTACGTGATGACGTGCTTGATGTTGTCCGGTATCTGGTCAAGGATATTGGTCCACGTCGAGCAACTTCGCTAGCTGAGGCTCAGGCAGCCGCCTATGTCGATGGGCGGTTGCGTCGGGCAGGGATGCGTGTGGCTGCAGATACCTTTCGCGCCTCGGTGCAGACGAATCCAGTCTATGCGATCGTCCCGTTGCTGGGTGTTGTTGCTGCCCTGTTGACGCCCTGGTTTCCCCTTCCTTCGTTGTTACTGGCGCTCTGGGGTATCGGGTTGACTCTGGGGAATGCGCTCTCACCTCCGCCGCCTTTCCTGGCTTCTCGTCGTGATAGTCAGAATATTGTGGGTACACGTGCCAGCGAAAAGACACCACGCTGGCGAGTTGTGTTGATTGCACCACTTGACTCGCTGCCGAAACGCACCGGGTTAGGGCAGTTTGTTGGGCCACAACGGGTGGCGGTCATCGGGCATGTGATAGCCTTTAGCCTGGTGGCACTGCTGGCTCTGTTGCAGTTCTTCAGACCAACAGATATCTGGTGGTATGGGTTGATTCTGCCTGCTCTCTATCTGTTGCTCTCGGTCTTTTTTTTACGTCAGGATGTAAGCTCATCGCCCGGAGGGGCTGGCGCACTGGCGGTTCTCCTATCAGTAGCCGAGCGGTTACATACTTTACACTATGTGGAACTCTGGACTGTGGCTCTGGGGGCCACTGCTACGGGCAATACGGGGCTGTATAACATGCTGGAACGCTATCCCTTTCCCAGGAATGAGACTTGTGTCATCGCTCTGGAATTGCTTGATAGTGGACAACTTTCCTATGCCTCACGTGAAGGCATTTTTCAGCAGCATATTCCCGATGCGCTCCTGGTGCGTTTTGCAGCCACGGCTGATGCAAATGACCCCTTGATTAATGTTGAACCACGACCGTATCGTGATGCTCCATCGATTGCTGCCCCCTTGTATAGGCGTGGTTATCGGGCATTGACATTGCTGACACGCCAGGATACGATAGATGATCTGTCGCAGGATGGTGAGGTGGCAGGCCTCGATCCTCAAGTACTCGAACGTGCAACCCGGTTAGTTGTTGGTATTATCCGCCAGCTTGATGATAAGCATCTTGCTACGGACGTATAATGGGGCTTGTGACGGTATGCGGTAAGATATTGCGTTTCCCTGTACCCTGTGCTATCATCTGTATATCCCTGCCCTGTATGTGTGGTGAGACTATGTTTTGAGCCAACATATGTTTCGAAGGGGGCTTTTCCCAGTGTGAACGATGCGGTGGTCCGCAGATGTCACCGGAGGGCACCCACCTGGTTTTTCAGGTTCGAAACAACCTCATCCACGGCAATGGCAGGGTCATCTTTTGTCTCTAGTGGCGTTCTTCAATATTGGAACCCATTTCCCCATGCTGTATCTCTTCTATGGCACAGATGAGTTCTCACGCAGTGAGGCGCTGCTGATATTGCGATCTAGCTTGCCTGCGGATGTGGCTGCGCTCAATAGTAGTACCCTTGATGGGCGAAAGCTCAAGCTAGATGAACTGGCTGGAGTATGTGAGGCAATGCCTTTTCTAGCTGATAAACGCCTGGTGGTTGTTACTGATGCACTTAAGCATCTTAAAGCAGGCAAAGAGCGTGATGAGTTGCGGGCCTATCTTGAACACGTTCCAGCAACATGCGACCTGGTGTTTGTTGAAGGCGCGGACGTGGATAAGCGCAGTAGTCTGTTTAGCTATTTGAAAAAGGTTGCGCAGGTGCAAGTATTCGAGCCGCGCACAGGGAATGATTTGATCGGCTGGATGAATGAACGGGTCAGGGTATCAGGTGTACAGCTTGATCCGGCGGCAGCGCAGCGATTGATCGATTATGTGGGCAACGACGGACGTATGCTGGCAAGTGAACTTGCCAAACTGTCAAGCTATGTTGGGCGAGGAGGGCGTATCGGGGGCACCGAGGTTGATCTGCTGGTACAGGATACGCATGAGCAGAATTTGTTCGCATTTATTGACGATCTGAGTCTACGACAAGGTCGTGATGCATTAAAGGGTTTGCGCGCCTTACTGGCAGATGGTCAGGCAGCTACGTATATTGTCTTTATGCTGGCTCGGCAAGTGCGCATTCTCTTAGGAGTTCAGGCCCTGGCGACTCAGCGGCTATCTGCTGATGAGATGGCAGCCCAACTCAAGCAGAAGCCCTTTGTGATCCGCAAAGCACTGTCTCAGGTGCGCAGGTTTGAACAGGGCGAATTAGCAGCCTTGCACGACCAATTGCTTGCTGTAGATCATGCCATTAAGACTGGCCGTACCCAGGCTGATGTGGCGCTTGAAGTGCTGGTAATGGATATATGCCGCGCAATACCTGCGCGGCGTATGGCCCGCTGAGGTGATTGTGCTGATTGCTAGGCGTTGGCAACCTGCCGATGGGCGTTGAGTTTCTTCATCAAGTGCGATTTGCGTCGTGCCGCATTGTTCGGGTGGATGATGCCCTTTCCGGCGGCTTTATCGAGGGTGCGAATAGCTTGCCGTATGGCTTCTTCGTCTGGAATATCACTTACAATAGATTGTTCAGCTTTTTTGACTAACGTTTTGACCCGCGAGCGGTACATTTGATTGCGCAGCTTCTTACGTGCATTTGTGCGAATACGTTTCTTTGCTGACCTGGTGTTTGCCAAGGTAACTACCCCCTGTATAATCAACCAATCCGTAAAATCAACAGAACCACAGACCAGCGACACAGGTGTTGCCGGGAACTGTGGTTGATTTACAAGCACACTGATCAGGAATTATAACAGAAGGACATCCCTGGTGCAACTTTCGCGAGTATTGCCCAGAGGCGGCGCGTTGCTGAACAGTCTGATCGTGATGAGTGGCTATATCCTGAGTCGTCTCACGGGGTTGGTGCGGGATATGGTTGTTTCAGCACGTTTTGGTACAGATGCTGATTTAGGATCGTACTATGCCGCGTTTCGGGTAACTGACCTGCTTTACATGGTGATTATTGGCGGTGCGCTGGGTAGTAGCTTTATTCCGGTGTTTATTCAAGTATGGGAACGGGATGGATCTGAACGTGCCTGGCATGTGGCCAGTGCGGTTGTCACCTGGTCGCTGGCCTTGCTAACCCTGTCCAGTATGCTCTTATGGGTGTTTGCGCCGCAGGTAACGGGCTGGTTTTATGGAGGAATGACCAACGATGTTGCTTTAACGGCACAGATTGTGCGGCTGTTTTTGTTGTCACCATTGTTGCTGGGGCTGGGAGGATTGGCAATGGCGGCACTCAATGCGCGTGAGCGCTTTACTTTGCCCGCCCTGGCACCGGCAATCTACAACCTGGGTATTATTGGTGGAGCTCTCTTTCTGGCCCCCTCACTGGGAATCTGGGGATTGGCCTGGGGGGTTGTGCTAGGGGCAGGTCTTTATCTGCTGGTACAACTGCCTGGTCTTCTGCGACTGGGAATGCGGTTACATATCACCATCGGTCGGCATATGCCTGAATTAAAAACGATTGGTCAGCAGATGCTACCGCGTGTGTTTGGTCAGGCGGCGGCGCAGATCAGCCTGTTAATTACGGCGGCGCTCACGGCGCGCCTGGTATTCGGGTTTGAACGCCTGGCAGGTTTAAATTATGCCTATCAACTGATGCTATTGCCCTATGGTATCTTCTCGCTGAGTCTCAGTACTGTTGCCTTTCCGCGTCTGGCACGCCTCTTTGCTGAAGCACGTCATGAGGAACTGAATGCCAGTGTGCGCCAGACACTCAGCACTATTCTCTTCCTGACCCTGCCAGCTACGATGGCGCTGATTTTTCTGGGGGTACCGCTGATCCGGCTAATTTACCAGCGCGGTGAGTTTGATCAGGCATCGTTGATCTACACCAGTGCGCCTTTACTGGGGTATGCCACTGCTCTACCAGCCTTTGCGGCGGCTGAAATCTTGATCCGTGCATTTTATGCTATGCAACGAACCTGGACGCCAGTACTGATCGGCCTGTTGCAAGTCATACTCAACCTGGCTATTGGCACGCTTGCACTGATGTTGGGGGGTGGCGTGGCAGCGCTTACGCTGGCTTTTAGTATTGCGAATAATGTCGAGTTGTTACTGCTGTTGTTCTTTCTGGCGAGACGTCGCCCTGGTATCTGGCATGATCCGTTGCTCGGGCGGTCGGTGGTAGCTTCACTGGTAGCAACGCTAGGATTGACCCTATTTCTATGGACAAGCAGGCGCATATCAGCATCACACCTGACATTTCTCAGGATAGATGGCGATTATAGCTGGCAGAACGATATGGTCGTGCTTTTGATCTGGACAGGTGGAGTAGCTCTCGTGGGGAGTATAATCTATGTGGTGATGGCGATGCTATGCGGTTCACGTGAAGCGCATACATTCTGGCAGAGCCTGGCAAAGAGAATACGCTTCGATAAAGCCTAGCGACGCCACTTGCGACAGATAATACGTGTGCCTGCGCCAATAGTTGTTTCAACAGTCATTTCGTCTACCAGGCGTTGCGTGCCAGACAGTCCAATATTCTCGGACGGAGCATGAGGGGATATGCTACCATTGTTCAAAAATCGCTCGACGTTGCTGATTCCCGGCCCTTCATCCTGAAAGATCATTTCAATACCACATAGATCTGACTTTTGGATTGGTCGGATAGTCATGCTGCCTTCACCCGCATAGAATACGATATTTCGGGCCAGTTCTGAAGCAGCAGTTGCAATACGAGCTTGATCGATGGCCGAAAAATGCAAACTCCGAGCAACATCACGTGCAGCCATGCGGGCTGCAATAATGTCTGACTCGGTACGGATAGAGATGAAATGGGGCGCTGCCATGCGCACTTTACCTGAAAGTTGATATGCTACTGTCATAGTTGTATGTGTAACAATCGCCGGGCATATAAGCGGCACTGTTACCTATATTATAAACGAGAAAATGGTTCCAGATTCGTACGATAGATGCCAGAGAGAAGCATGTATCACAGGTAGATCCGATCTATTGATTGTGAACTTATCCACACACTGACCTATGGTGCAAATCTTACCTTAATTATACATCGGAAAATCATCTGCTGCAATAGTTCCTTGTGAAAGCATGGGTATGTCAAACTCACAAGTGGCGAACGTTGTGCGGACGTAGGGTTTTTAATCATTAAACCAGGTAGAAACAGGGGGTTGATTTTTGGCATGTTCATGTCGTTCTGAAGGGCAAAGTCTGTCGGAGGTTTACTCGATATTTATGAACTATTTCATGTGTAGCAATCGGTATCAGCATGGGCTGTTGTAGCAAGCTACAGTCAGTACGATTATCGTTTTGCGGATTTAGATACAGTCCTGATGCAAAAGTTGACGATAGACCTGTCGAAAGCCTTGTCCAAGCTGGTCGTAGCCAAATGTACGTACCACTTTATCCCGCCCATGCTCACCAAATTGGTGGCGTTGGATGGCATTTTCGCCTAATTCACGGATGTAGTTGGCAAATCCTGTCACATCGTTGCAGTCGACCAGAAAACCATTGTACCCATGGTCTACTACTTCAGGCAGAGCACTTGAATTCGTGGTGACAACAGGGCGACCGCATGCCAATGACTCTGCCGGGGCCATGCCGAACCCTTCAAGGCGCGATGGGAACAGCAAAATGTCGCTACTTTGATAGGCAGCTACTAATCCAGTACGATCCGGTACGCCAATTGGTATCATACGTGGATGTGGCGGCAGTTCTGAGGTTCCCTGGAATCCACTGGTATAAAAGAGCAGGTAGTCTGCTGGTAGCTGATCCATAATCTGTGGAAGCAAATCGAAGCCTTTGCGTCGGGTACGATTGCCAACAAAAAGTAGCCGTATACGTGCCTGACTGGGCGGCAGGCCGGTATCCTGGCGTTCTAGTCCTGGTGCAGGAACAAATACATCGGTGTCAATGCCATCGTAGATCAGAATAGTGTCGGCGCGCCCATAGGTCTGCACCACCTGGCGTTGGGTAAAGCGACTTACACAGACCACGGCATCGGCATGCATAATTGACCAGCCATCATAGCGCGATTCGCACAGGCGATAGAACAGGCGTTGTGCCGGTGAACTGAAGGGTTGCAGAGCTGGATCACTGGTCAGATGATGCACAGTTGTCACTACTGGCAGGCCAGAGCAACGCAGAGCAAAAGCCAGGCGTGAACGTCCCTGTACAAGATCAAAGCCCCGCCACCAGGCATGTGGCAGGCCATACGGTATCAGGAAAGGGGCAAAATTATATATTTCGGGCAGTCGGAGCAATTCTGCGGGCATCCCAGCGGCACGCACTGATCGGGTAATATTCTGGATACCAAAATCCACCCCGCCACGTCCCACCGGTGAAATATACAGTGGACGAATAGTCATAGTATGTATAGCTTGTATATGGGTTTATGTGGTGCAATCACGGCTTGCCGAAGGCTTTTCTACCACAATAAAATAGTTACCGCTATGCAGTCGCCCAAACAGCCAGAGCTCCAGTTCCATCAGGCGGGTGATGCCCCGCAGCAGAAAATAGACCAGGCCCTGACGATTCAGGTAGGTACGCATGCGTTGACGTGCGCGAATCTCGCGGTGTGTGCCTGTCGACGTCTGCGCAGGTGATAATGCTGGCTGGCTGGCTATTTTGGTACGCTGCCTGCCAATCAGTGCCTCGCCGAGCTTCATCAGCACATGCTCGACAAATGATGTAAAGACAGTGTTCCAGAAAACCACACGCACCGGGCGTAACCCGGCCTGATCCATCGCCTGCAGGACATCCGCCCAGGTTTCCAGCGCCTTAATATGATCAGACTTGCGACGCGCCTCTCGTTCAAAGTCGTAGAAACCGAGGCGCACAAACAGTTGTCCGAGCATACGGCTCACATTTATCAGCGGTTGCAACGTAGATGGCTCACGCGTATTAGAGAAAGCCAGAAAGCGACCACCGGGGCGCAGAATGCGGGCTGTTTCGCGCAGATAATCGTCGATCACATGGCGCGGAAAGTGTTCCAGCACATCGATCGAGAAAGCCTTGTCGAAACTATTATCGGCAAAGGGCAACACACGCGAGTCAGACTGCACCAGAGCCACCTGTTCAACGGCAGCATCGGCAAAGAGCGTGGCAGGATCACTCCCAACCATGAGCGCAACATGGGCAGCGTTCCAGGCGGCGAATTTTGCCGTGCCGCATCCATTGTCGAGCACAATATCGTCCGGTCGAAGGTCAAGCAAGCGGAGCAAGGCATGATTGCGCAAACCAGCCGCCAGCAGCGGGGGAGCCAGGTCTCGATAATCGAGTTCCTCGGCGAGTTGTTCTTCTTCCGAGACATACTTAGAGACATAATCAAAACGGACATTGCGTGGCAGCATGTCGATATAGCCAGCGTGGATGGGATACTCGGTTTGACAGGCGGTGCAGCACACAGCAGTATCGATAACATACAGCCGACCTGAACCGCAGGTAGGGCATTGCAGCAGTGAAAAGAGTTCGTGTGGTATCATAACAGGAAAATCAATGTATCAACCTCATCCCCCGTGGGCGATACGAATAATTTCATCGCATGCACGCAGGGTAGCAATACGTGCCCAGCCCAACGACGTGTCGGCGCTAAGCGCCAGCAGTAACAGGAGATCATCCATATGGGCCATCAGAATACTCTGATCTTCACCCTCTTGAATCACCAGGCGGCCCGGCGCTCGCTGGCCCATATTTCGCCCGATTTCAGCCAGGGCCAGTGAATTACCGGCAGCCAGTGCAGCCACAACGGTAACATTAATATCCCGATAGCGACTCCAGTGGGTCAGCACTATCCCGCTCATATCAGCTAACAGGGCGCTATGCACACCTGGCTCCATTGCCAGTTCCTTGAGCGCTGCACGCATTGCCTCTATCTGATGCTCGGAATAGCTTCGCCCGCTGCTGCCCCGCCCGCCCTGCGAGAGACGCACAGCCACGGGGGCAGACGGAAGCGGGGTTGTTTCACGTTTTCTATGTTGCGCCAGAGCCTGAGCCAGCGGACTGGTTTCACGTGAGCGGTTACGGGGCGGTGGTGGAGCCGGTGCAGATGGTTCTTCATCTGATGGCCCGGTTGCCGAAGTCAGGCGTGCCGGATCAAGTAACAGATCAACCGCCAGGCGTAATTGATCCGGCGACACAGGTTTTTCTAACAAGCAGTCAATTTTAAGTTCTTTGGCGCGTTCGGGAGTCAGCTCCTGGGGACTGACGGTAAACACAATGACAGCGGTATGGGTATCAAGTTCGCGCATACGACGCACTAGCTCGAGGCCATCCATACCGGGCATATTAATATCGGTGAAAAGGAGATCGACGGGTTGACGCGAGATGTGCAGCAACGCCGCTTCGCCCGATGAGACCGAAGTAACAATATAGGGCGAGTCTTCTGTAAGTGACATAGTAACGATACGACGAACGTTGATGTCATCATCTACAATCAGAATGCGTTTTGACATGGGTTGTGTCCCCTTTCCCAGGTGCGCAGTCGCCGGGGGAATCTCCTCTCACGGCGAGGGATATTGGTGACGGGTACACATAGTATAGCGTATTTGCTCTGGTTTGTGGCGGATGATTTTGCCATTTTTCATTAAAGATAATACTATATCTTGTCGTACAATATACAGTCAGGATGGCTATTGTCACCTGCCTGGAAGGAATTGATGTATGTATGTCAGAGATGCTTTCCCAGATCTGGTTAGTTTTCTACCCATGTCTATATATGCGCCAGGTGTGCTGGTTTGATCATTCGGCTGGCTTTTTGCGCAAGGCAATATGCAATTCGTCAAGCTGGCGCTGATCAACCGGTGATGGGGCATTCGTCATGAGATCGACGGCCTGCTGGGTTTTTGGAAAGGCAATCACCTCGCGAATAGTTGGTTCATCAGCCAGGAGCATGATCAGGCGGTCGATGCCGGGGGCAATGCCACCGTGTGGTGGTGCGCCATATTCAAAAGCTTCCAGCATATGACCAAAACGGCTGCGGGCCATATCTTCATCGATGCCAAGCAGAGTAAATAGTTTCTGCTGAACATCGCTGCGATGAATACGGATACTGCCGCTGCCGAGTTCATAGCCGTTGAGAATAATATCGTATGCCTGGGCGCGCACTTTACCCGGGTCACTATCGAGCAAGGCCAGATCTTCATCCAGGGGGGCCGTAAAAGGATGATGTACGGCTTCCCAGCGTTGCGCTGTTTGATCCCATTCGATCAGCGGAAAATCCAGGATCCAGGCAAATGATAGCACGTTCGGGTCAGCCAGTTTGAGTCGTGCGCCAAACTCACGCCGTAGCCGGTCGAGTGTTGCCGCGACAACTGTGGAATGATCCGCGATAAGCAGCAGCAAGTCACCAGGTTGGCCGTCCATCCGCTGGACAATAGTAGACATCTCTGCTGTGCTTACAAAGCGACTAAACGACGAGCGGATCTCGGTGGCCGGGTCTGCGCCGAGCACTATCCATGCCAGACCGCGTGCGCCGCCCGTGCGGGCCAATTCGGTAAGTTCATCAAGTTGTTTGCGACTATAGTCGCCACACCCAGGAACACGAATACCCTTGACCTGCCCTCCTTGTTCCAGAGCGTTACGAAAGACATTAAATTGAGTAAGTGCCGCGATATCAGAAACATCCACCAGTTCCAGACTATAGCGTAAGTCAGGCTTATCGGTACCGTACCGGTTGATTGTCTCGGCATAGGTTAAGCGCGGGAAAGGGGTTACCATGCGCTTATGCGGTGTCACCTCGCGCACCATTTCAATCAACAACCGTTCCATGAGCTTCAGAATATCTTCCTGTTCAATGAAACTCATCTCCATATCCAGTTGAGTAAATTCTGCCTGGCGGTCGGCGCGCTGATCTTCATCACGAAAGCAGCGAGCAATCTGAAAATATTTATCATATCCGGCCACCATCAGCAATTGCTTTAATTGCTGGGGACTCTGAGGTAGCGCATAGAAATTGCCGGGGTGCAGGCGGCTGGGTACCAGGTAGTCACGTGCTCCTTCGGGGGTTGACTTGATCAAGATAGGCGTTTCGATTTCCAGAAACCCCTCGCGGTCGAGGTATTCGCGCATAAAACGGACAACGCGGTGGCGCAGAAGCAAGTTGTGTTGCATACGCTCACGGCGCAGGTCAAGATAGCGATAACGAAGACGGAGTGACTCTTCTTCACCGCCATCTTTTGTAATATAGATAGGTGGAATACGCGCAGGATTCAGAATTGTAGCCGTTGCAGCACGCACTTCAATCGCCCCCGTAGCAATCTCCGGGTTAATCATTTGTTCTGGGCGACGACTGACGAGCCCACGCACCTGAAGAACATACTCGGAGCGGGATTCAGCGGCAATTGCGTGAGCCTCGGGCGCTTCTGCCGAGTCAAATACAACCTGAGTTATTCCATAGCGGTCACGTAGATCAATAAATATAAGCGGACCGTGATCGCGGCGGCGATGAACCCAGCCAGCTAGCAGGGTTTCCTGGCCAGCATGGGTCGGGCGTAAATCACCGCAAGTATGCGAACGATACATAATACTCCTCTATTCAGTCGTTCGACGAAGGTTCGTGCAACACGCATCGAATGGGCGCATTATAGCACGTGGCCGGGGTACGTCGCATTATGCGTTATAATGGCTTAAGATATGGTTCATGCTTACTGTACCGTTTGGTTGGACGATACGCCCTCACCCCCTGCCCCCTCTCCCTGAGGGTTATACATTACCCCCACGTGGGGACTTGCTGGGGCCGGAGGCACCAGCAAAAAAGTGTTGTCGGTTTGTTTTGGCGGCAAAGCTGCCAAAACAAACCGACAACACTATAATCTCAATCTCGACGGGGCTGCGCCCGGCCGAGAGCCGTGAATGACAGGACTTACGCGGTGGTTGGATCAAACCAGACGTTTGATTCGGATGAAAGATCTGTTTCGCCTGCGGCAGCGTGGAATTGTATATTCTTTTCCAAAATTTTTCGCCTCCGGCGAAAAATTTTGGAAAAAGATGGGTTTCTTCCACCCTGCCGGAGGCGATATCCGCTCGGAGAATGGACGACCGCGTAACTCCTATGAATGACAGGAGGTTGCCCGCTCTACCGCATCAGGATGAGGTATAATTACGGGTAATGATACACCCTGAGGGAGAGGGGGGAGAGAGGCTATGGGGCGTTCTGATATGATTCATCCCGACGGTGTGCGCCCTGGCGTATGGCAAACGGATGTTATATACAAGTTATGCTGTAGCATAACACCACCGATTACTTATGTATGATGCAGCACACATTATGCACTCCGAACGTATCTCAATCCTCGATGTACCGATAGATAATATCACCGAAGACATGGCTGTAGCGCAGATTGCGACATTCCTGCGCCAGGGTGGCCTCCACCAGATTGTAACCGTAAATCCAGAATTTGTAATGGAGGCGCAGCATAATGCCGCCTTTCGTGCGGTGCTAGAACAGGCGAATCTGGCGACACCGGATGGATACGGCCTGGTGCTGGCGGCACGCTGGTTGGGTACTCCACTGCGTGGGCGTGTCACTGGTTTTCGTCTAACGCTCCGCATAGCCGAACTGGCCGCGTCCGAAGGGTATCGTCTGTTCTTGCTGGGTGCGGCTGCGGGTGTTGCTGAACAGGCCGCCGCTGTTCTGGTAGAGCGATTTCCTGGTTTACAGGTAGTCGGTTGTTTTGCTGGATCACCCCAACCACGTCACGAGCCATTTCTGCATCAACTGTTGCTCAGCGCACGTCCGGATATACTGCTGGTGGCCTATGGACATCCGGCGCAGGATTTATGGATTGCTCGCAATCAGCCAGTTTTGCAGATACCCGTGGCCATAGGGGTCGGTGGTGTCTTTGATTATCTGGCGGGCCATGTTCCCCATGCACCGGCCTGGGTACGCTCTATTGGCATGGAATGGTTCTACCGATTGTTGCATCAACCACAGCGCTGGCGGCGTATCTATGTGGCTGTGCTGCAGTTTACCTGGTCGGTGCTACGTGTCCGGCGTCGATTATAATCGGCTCAGGTTATGTTATACTTGACGCGAAATATTCCCGGACAGGAACTGTATGTATGCTGTAATCTCACCGCGTAGCTTCTATTTCTATTAGTGAGCAGTCACGCTGGTGTTGCTTCAGAATATATCTTCCACGCTCATCGAATGATGGTTTATGCGCTTGTATGTGCCTGAACGTAATACTTAGCTATGTGTTTGCACTGTACCCGCGCATGGATTATATATGGCTATGTTCTAGAATAGTAGATTCTAGATCTTACGACCATGCTGCCAACGCTGTGGCTGTGTGGGCTTGAGCCAGTTTGGTCAAGCAACGTCCGGCACGCTGATTGTGAGGTCTTTGAACGTATAATACTCCAGATCTGATATGACAGGAGCGACCCATGAGTTTGACAACCGCAGAGCGAATTGAGGATCTCCGGCAACGCCGTGAAAAAGCTGCCAATGCTGATCCGAAAGCGATTCAGAAACAGCATGAACGGGGTAAGTTGACGGCGCGTGAACGTATTGAGGCGCTGCTCGATCCAGGTTCCTTTGTTGAACTGGATGCACTGGCCGTTCATCGGAACAGCGCCTTTGGGATGGAGCATCGCAAGCCGCTGGGTGATGGCGTGGTTACCGGGCATGGCACGATTGATGGACGTCCGGTCTGCCTGTTTGCGCAAGACTTTACGGTATTTGGCGGCTCGCTGGGTGAAGTGTTTGCCGAAAAGATCTGTAAAGTTATGGATCTGGCTCTACGCATGGGGGTGCCCTGTATTGGCATTAACGATAGTGGTGGCGCACGCATCCAGGAGGGCGTGGTATCGCTGGGTGGTTATGCGGAGATTTTCTATCGCAATGTGATGAGCAGCGGTGTTATTCCCCAGTTATCGATTATCGCGGGGCCATGTGCTGGCGGAGCGGTTTACTCGCCGATTATGACCGACTTTATTATGATGGTCAAAGGCGTGGGGCAGATGTATATCACCGGCCCGGATGTTATCAAAACCGTTACTGGTGAAGAAGTAGGTTTTGAGGAACTTGGCGGTGCGATGGTGCATAACAGTCGCAGCGGTGTTGCCCACTTCGCCGTAGAGGACGAGCAGGATTGTTTTGAGCAGATGCGTACGCTGCTATCTTTCCTGCCGTCAAATAACATGGACGACCCGCCCTATGTCGCACCTGAAGATGATCCCGAGCGGATGGAAGAACAGCTGCAAACCATGATTCCCGATAATCCGCGCCGTCCGTATGATATCACCACGGTGATAGAGGCAGTGGTGGATGACGGCTTTTTCTTTGAAGTGCAGCCGTTCTGGGCACGTAATCTGGTGATTGGCTTTTCGCGGCTGGATGGCAATGTGGTTGGTATTGTTGCCAATCAACCGGCGCATCTGGCAGGGACGCTTGATATTGATAGCTCGATCAAAGGCGCACGTTTTGTACGTTTCTGTGATGCCTTTAATATTCCTTTACTGACGATTGTCGATGTCCCTGGTTTTCTGCCAGGCACTCAGCAGGAATATGGCGGCATTATTCGTCATGGCGCTAAACTCTTGTATGCCTACTGTGAGGCAACAGTACCCAAGTTGACGCTTATTACGCGCAAGGCGTATGGGGGCGCTTATGACGTGATGGCAAGCAAGCATATTCGAGCCGATTTTAACTTTGCCTGGCCTACGGCAGAAATTGCCGTGATGGGCGTGGATGCGGCAGTGCGGATTATCTTCCGTAAAGAGATCACCGAAGCCGAAGATCCAGTAGCACGTCAGGTAGAACTGGCTCAGGATTATCAGAATCGCTTTGCCAATCCCTATGCAGCAGCAGAACGCGGCTATATCGATGCGGTGATCGAGCCACGTGAAACCCGGCCAACCCTGATACGGGCATTGCGTCTGGCACGCACCAAACGTCAGAGTCTGCCCGCACGCAAACATGGCAATATTCCGCTTTAGGTAATTTCAGGTTGGCGTTGTAGGTACGGAGATAGAAGTATCAATCGAACTTCAGTCCTATTGCGCCGTTGTGAATAGTTATGCTAAGATACCATCAAGGTTGCATGAGGTACGTCAGGAACCCACCACTTAAAGGGTGTGGGCGTGTCGGGACATCCGAACGTCCACGAACCTGACCAGAGATTCAGCCACCAGTCTTCGGGCTGATGGGGCTACGATACCAGGAAGCGTTCAAGACCCACCAGAAGGTACGTGAGCCAGCCTTCTGCTCTGGAACCTACGGGTGACACCTGTGTACGGGTGAAGCAGCACGCTCGTGTGGGATAGTACCGACTGGTATCTGTATCGAGGCTCACCGTACCCGCATACGCGGAGTGCCTGATAACGGGCAACAGGTTTGGCAGTCTTCCTGGGCTTTGCGGCCAAAAAGACTGCGACCCATCCGAATGCCCGTGCATGGATGCGCTCAAGCGGGCTACAGTAGGGGCGTTCCTCCCACCGCTGGAAGCGGGTGGGTTTCCCGCCCAAAAGGTTAAACATCTATGAGTTTGGTTTAGCCACGCTGGCAAACAACCTTGAAGCATCCACCCAACCGTCCTGGTACATACTCGGGTAACGCGGGCATGAGCAATCAAAAGCCGGATACGAAATCGCTTGATAAAGTCATAGAGTTACGTTTGCCAAGTAGACTTGGCTACGAGCGTGTCGCAATGGATACGGCCTCTTCACTTGCCCGGCGCATGGGTTTTCACGGCGACAGGATTGATGGGCTGAAAACGGCGGTAAGTGAAGCCGTTACCAATGCGATTGAACATGGCAATCAGCATGATGCAGCTATGAAAGTTGTCGTTCTGTTGACTGTGCGCGATGATGAATTGATCGTGAGCGTGGCCGATCAGGGTCGTCAGATCCTTGACCAGGAACGGACGACCCATATTCCTCAAATTACCGATATCCTGGAAAAGGATGACAAGGGTGGATGGGGAATATGGCTTATCCGTGAGCTTGTAGATGAAGTAGAATTTACAACAGCTCCGAGTGGGGGCAATCAAGTGCGGATGGTGATCCACCTCGAACGATGAAAATAACTTGCTATCCAGTAAATATGGAACTTTCAATCCCTAGCGAACTTGGTTATGAAACAATTGCACGCGATGCAGTGGCTGCTTTTGCGCTGCGCGTAGGGTTTGCACCCGAACGCATCGAAGATCTAAAGACGGCTCTGTGTGAAGCATGTATTAATGCAATTGAACATGGCAATCTGATGTCACCTGGCTTGCGCGTGCATGTATCGTGTGTGTGCGATAATGAGCGCCTGCTGGTAGAGATCTGCGACCAGGGGTTGCAATCTCATACATTGAAGCAAGAACCGCTGAGCATTGGCGAAAAAATGGCAGGCCTCGGATCTTTACGTGGCATGGGCCTGTTATTGATCGAACAGCTTGTGGATGAGGCTGGTTTTGTGTCTGATGTCGGCGATACTGGTAACTGTTTTCGCTTTGCACTCTATCGCCATCCTGCTATGGCATCGGATCGACGCACATAAGTTGGCGCAGGGCCAGCATACTATATGTGTGTCGGAATGGCTTCAGAGAGATTGGCGGTAAGCTGTACAAGGAGTAGATCTGGTATGTTAGAAGACGAATTGAATGTAAGTATTCGCCAGCGTGATAATGTGGCGATCATTGATCTTATGGGTGATGTAACGACATTTGCTGAAGAGAAGATCAATAGCGCTTATCGTGAAGTGACGGATCAGGATGCACGGAATATTCTGCTCAATTTCCGTCAGAATGATTATATCAATAGTGCTGGTATTGCTATTTTGATCGGAATTGTGACGGAAGTCAATCGGAACAGTCAGAAACTGGCTGTGAGTGGCCTGTCGCAACACTTCCAGAAGATTTTTCGTATGGTTGGATTGGCTCAGTACGCAGAAATTTATCAGGACGAGGACGAGGCTATTCGCGGGTTCAATAGCACGCTAACCCAGCTATGATCGATCTGTTTTGTAATTATTGTGTAAGGCGTGTGTAAGGGAGGGTATACGGTGTAGCACTCAATTGCCTGGATGTGGTTAAAAAAACTCTTCTGCACACGACAGCTTCAGGCTGTCTTTTTTTTGACCTGGTCGATTACCAGGTCTAGCAGGTCTGGTGGTTGCGTAAGGCCAGCGTAAGTTCCTGTGGTGTGACAACGGCATTGCCAAGCTTGCGTACCACCAGGGCGGCGGCGACATTGGCCAGGTGGGCTGCGATTATGGGCGGTAGTTGGCTGGCCAGTGCCAGGGTCACCACAGCAATGAATGTGTCGCCAGCACCTGTGGTATCGTACACTTCACTGACATGCGCTGCTGGTAAATGGGCGTATCCAATGCCCGCTCCAAAAAGAGACAACCCCTCTGGGCCACGGGTTACAATGACTAATCGGGCCTGCAGGCGTGTCTGTAATTCCTCCAGTCCTACACGAAAATCTTCTTCATCATGTAATGTTCTGCCTAGTGCGACCGATGCTTCCGTATTGTTGCAACGAAATAGATCGACGCCCTGATAATAATGCGAATTGCCCTGCGCATCAACTGTCAGTAAGACACCATGTTGATGGCAGAGTGTGCGAATAGTATGGACTACATCCGGGGTAAGCAGGCCAATCTGATAGTCGGAACAGAGAACGGCATCAACATGGGGAATGTGTGCTAAAATCTGTGCCACCACACGCTCTTCATCGGCTGTATCTAGTTCGCGACGGTCGAGACGGTCAATACGGGCAACTTGCTGCGGCAGACGCGGTGGTTCATGCGCTAGAATGCGGGTTTTCGTGGTGGTAGGACGCCCCTGGATGGTCAGGAGGCCTTGCGGAGAAATGCCAGCCTGCGAGAGGGCATTACGGAGTTGTGCGCCTTCCGGATCGTCACCAACTATACCGATCTGGATGGTATGGCTGCCGAGTGCAACAATGTTTCGCGCAGGATTAGCTGCTCCGCCTAGAATGATAGTTTGTTCCACCCACTCCAGTACTGGTATGGGTGCTTCGCGCGATAGGCGGGTGGCATATCCGAAGATATATGCATCCAGGGATACATCACCAATGACCAGAATACGCAAACCTGCCAGCGCATCGATCAGTGCGCTATGCTTTCGATGATCCTCAATGTCTATAAGCGGTCTGTCTGTGTGTTTGAGCGGCATGCCACCTTCTTGTAGGTCTATTGTTATCTCTTTCCTTACCTCTCCCTGAGGGCGTATCATTACCCATAATTGTAACCTATCCTGACGCGGTTGAGCAAGTAGCTTCCCGCCTTCCACAGGTACCGGCGGGGCTTCGCCATGCGGTAGAGCAGGTAACTTTCCGCCTTCCACGGGTACCGGCGGGGCGAAGCCCCGCCAAGATTCTATTGTTTTCGGTTTGGTGTGGCGGCAAAGCCACCACACCAAACCGAAAACATTTTTTACGGGGGCTGGAGGCCCCGCGCCCCCACGTGTGGGTAACTGTATAGCCCTGAGCGAGAGAGTGGCAGAGGGTGAGGGTGTCTGGTTGACCCAGACCTTATTCCCGCTAACAAAATATTCTCTTTTGCTATTTATTATACACATAGTAACGCATGGGTGATAAGCAAATAGGACTATCAGCCCCTTGTTCAATCAACTTCCAACCAGGTATGATAATTTCAGTTTAGGGTGCGACTATATAAGGAGCGCATATTATGTCTTTGATCGCTGGCAACCTGGGTGTCGTGCAGCGTCTGCTCGACCATCATCACCTGGTGTGGGGAGTCTGTGCCGGAGCTGCCGCCCATCTTTATGGTGATCGGCGTCCTATTCAGGATATTGATATCCTGGTAGCTCCGGGTGGTCTTGAGGCAGTTGTGCGTCTCCTCCAGCAAGAGCAGAAGGCGGTACAGTTTGACGGGAGACGTGTCTTATGGCGGGGCATCAAACTTTTTGATGATCTGAGCGTGCGTCGTGCTGGACGCATCTATAAGTTTGGGTTAGATATGCCGATGAGTAATCATTTGCGACGTATGCCCTTGCTTGGCTCGCGTGTGGGTTTACTGTCACCTGAGGATGTTCTGGTACATAAGCTGTTGCTGGGACGTGGGCCAGAACAGGGCAAACATGATCTGACGGATGCTGCTGCGATTGCTCGACGTCAGGTATTAGATCTGCCCTATCTGGAAGAGCGTCTCTCTCTGAGTGGTGCGCGGAGTACGATATTGGAGAAGCTGATAGAATTGAGCGTTTTGCAGGAAAACGTGACTATGACCTGAAATATCGGGGAGATACAGTTGAAATAAGATCTTTAAAACCGGACGGGGTGTTACAACCTGCCCGGTTTATTATATGCCTTCAACTGACTTCTGACGACAATTGATACAGCGCCCAAAGAGTTGCAACAGATGTTCTTCGATCACAAAATCAGTACGTCGAGACAGTTCCGCCAGCAGATCGTCAATGGCACATCCCTCGAAGGTTACGACTGTACCGCAGTTGGTGCAGATAAGATGATGCATATGGCCGGGCCAGCTTGCGACATAGCCTACCTCGTTCCCATGGGTATGAATCCGTGCGACCCATCCCCCTCGGGTAAGACGTTCCAGGGTACGGTAGACTGTGGCCCGCCCCGGAGGGGGCACCTGGTCATGCTGTAGATCGGCGTAGAGTTGTTCTGCGCTGAAAGGTGTTGCATAGTCGATGATATGCTGTAACACGCGCATACGCGGTTCGGTGATGCGATTGCCTGAAAGATTCCAGGCTGAACGAACGCCAGCAATCCAGGCTTCGGGTTTGATCTGTATAGTGGCTGTTTCGGCCATGCGGTAACTCCTGGATTGTTTATAACCTCTTAAGCCAAGATTCGTAGGCACTTTACCATTGATCGATTTCGTTTGCCGCTGTGTCGGGGCGACCATCCGATCGCCCCGACACGGCTGTTCTCATCTCAACCGTGTGCGGCATAGCCGCATGGATAACTGTTATCTGCGTGTGCTTTATGGCGAAACAGACGCGACCGTTTGCTAGCTCCGCGTATGTTGAGGGGCGGATGGCAGAAGTGCCAGATGCCGGGCTCGCTTGATAGCAACGGCAAGCTTACGCTGCATCTTTGCCGTTACGCCTGTGCGGCGACGGGGTAATATTTTACCCTGTGCCGTGATGTACTTCTGGAGCCGTTTAATATCTTTGTAGTCCGGCTCGATACCAAGTTTGGTAAACTCACATTCTTTGCGACGGGTACGACCGCGCGGATGTCGAAAGGCCATCAGGTATCAAACTCCTTACATACTATATGAACAGATTATCTCTTATGTTGCGAAACTGGCTTTTAGTATACCATAAGATCTGGCTTGTTTGAGGTTGTTGCGGTTTATAGCTATGCATAATCGGGGGAATGTATTCACCACAGAGACACAGAAGATCTGGATGGAGCATGCGCCTTGCTTTTACAAAGACGGGCTTCTGTATCTGTTCAATCACGGAGGTGAACGCCTGCGCAGCCCGAAGCGTGAAGACATACGCAGGTTCCTCTATTGCATGATGGTCGTTTCTTGAGTATGATACAGACCTGCTGTAAGGCTGGGAAACGGTATGATCAATATGAGGGCATCGCGGTGAGTCAATCTGGTTTGTCGCTAGGGCATGCACGGGGTGTGCTTCAACGGGTTCTGCCTGGTATACCATCTCATCCTCTGATGATAGCGGCTCTATTGCTGATATTCACGGCCAGTCTGGTATTGCTGGGTTCACGCTTTGCTGATCCTGTTATGCATGTTGCGGTTGGTAGCCCGCTAGATGACCGCTTCCTGGTGCGTTTTTACGAGCTAGAGCAGAATGATACGGGACGTTATCGCTGGTCGCAACCACTGGCCGGAATTTTTTTGTATGGCTTTGATGGTCGCCCCGCTCTGGTCGATCTGCGCTTGACTTCACCGCGCCCTGCGGATGCGCCTGCTCCAACGCTCGCTCTGTCTGCTGGTGATCATGCAGTAGGAACATTTGACCTGGGGGTTGGCTGGCGGCACTATCATCTGATTATACCAACACGTCCTGCTGGTGATACGCCACTGCTTTTGCAAAGTAGTTTTTTTCGACCGGGTAGTCACGATGCGCGTGATCTGGGTGTTGCCCTCAACCAGGTTATGGTGCGCCCGATTGCGGGATCTGGGAACTTTCCACCGCTTCAGCGTGGTCTTTTCTTACTTTCTTTGCCTTTGCTGGTCTGGCTGTTATTGTGGCGGATTGGTACACCAATGCCTCTTGCGCTAGGTGTTGCGGTGGTGCTGGCCGGGGTTGCTGGCTGGTCTGCGGCGCGTCCATTGGAGTCGGGGTATGTGCTACCGACGATCTGGTGGCCCTGGTGGCCGTTTGTGCCGCTGCTGGCCCTGGTGGTTGCTCCGTTGTTGTATCAACATCTGCGGGGGCGGGTTCCGTTTGCGCCCTGGGGCAGCCTGGCGCTGACGGCGGGTGCAGTGGTGGCTTTGCGTCTGGGCTTTCCGGTTGGGCCGGGATTGCTGCTGGTACTGCTTGGTACGCTGCTGACAATTACGGGCCTGGCTCAGACGTCTGATGCGGCACAGACGCTGGTCGATGTGCCACCGGACAAACGGGTTGAGATAAGCATTCTGGTTAGTATTACCTTGCTGGCTCTGGGGCTACGTTTGTATCATCTGGATAGCCTGCCCCTGGGTATCTGGCGCGATGAGGCGCGCCATGCGGAACTTGCGTTGCGGATCTGGCAAGATCCCACTTTTCGCCCTGTTTATGTGGTAGGTGGTGCAGATCTACCGGCGCTGCTATTCTATCTGATGGCGCCGGTGGTTGGGACGCTTGGTTCATATGTATGGACTGCGCGGCTGGTTAGTGTGCTGGCGGGCGCTTTGACACCGCTGGCGCTCTGGTGGGCTGCGCGCCCGCTGATTGGTGTACGTGCGGCATTGATCGGCGCAGCGTTGATCGCCTGGTCTTCCTGGAGTTTGAGTATGAGCCGCTGGGCTTTTCCAGCTACCCTGGATCATCTGTTGATGCTGACGGCAGTTGGTCTGATGTGGCGTGCGCTGCCGGTTGGAACCTATGCTATGGCGAAGCGGCCAGTCTTCCGGTCAGTACTCCTGATGGGCCTGGCGGCGCTATGTGCCGGATTAGCGGCGTATACCTATCATACCGGACGTATCGGGCCACTTACGCTGGCTGTGCTAACAGCGATACGTTTGGGATGGTCGCGTAGCAACTGGCGGCGAGCAGTACCAGCGCTGGCGGTTGCGGCTGTGGTTGGAGCGCTGATGCTGACGCCGCTGGTGCAATTTATTGCCAGTGACTGGGAAGGGTATAACCGGCGGGTTGCGCGTGTTTCAGTGCTGGATACGAATAATACTGAGATTCATGCGCCGCTTTCCCTGTTACTGCGAAATGCCGAGCGCTATCTGCTGATGTGGCATGTGCAGGGTGAGCCAAACGGTCGTCATCATGCGCCGGGTGCGCCCATGCTTGATCCGATTGCCGGGACGCTGCTGCTGGTGGGGTTGGGGCTGGCGATAACACGGTGGCGGCAGCCAGCCATGCTGGCCCTGCTGGCCTGGTCTGGTTTGAGTTTTGTCCCCGGGCTGTTTAGTGGGGATGCGCCGCATGCAATGCGTTCCCTGGGTACGCTTGCGCCGGCCTGTATGCTGGCCGGACTAGGGTTGGAGACGTTACGCCAGCAGGCGATACGCTGGTCACCTCGTGCGACCATCTTCTGGTTGTCGCCCTTACTTGGGGCCAGCCTGGTCTTTAATGTCTGGCTTTATTTTGTGCAGATGCCGCAGAATCCGGCGGTATATAACGAGTTTTATGTCACTGAAACGGCAATGGCACGGGTGGCGCGCGCAGCGTATGAAACGGATGATCCAGCGCTGCGGCAAGTACAGGTTTTCTTGCCAGCAAAGGAGTTACGGAGTGATGCGCTGCGCTATCTCACCAGCGACGTTGCTGTTGCATCATTCGATGGCGACCGTTTCTCGACGCCGCCCGGTGCGCAGGCCTTGTTGTTGATGCCATCCAGTACGCCTGTGGATATACGTGAACGGGTGGTGCAAGCACTTGGTGACAATGCCGAATTGGTTGAAGATGTCCCCTCCTTTCCGCAAGGCGAGCGTCCGCTCTTTCTGGCATATGCCACAGGCGATCAGGCAGTACGTCTGCTGCACGAGGTTTTTCCGCGGTGACGCTCTGGCGGCAACTCCCCTTTTGCGTTGCATCGGCGGCGCACCATCTGGCGGCTGCCGATGCGCTGCTGGCGGGTGTGGGGCTGCATCAGCGTCCATCACTGCGCTGGTATGCTGCAGCGCAACCCGCGCTGGTGTTAGGCACCAGTCAGCGTCCTCAGGAAGCCGATCTGTCTGCATGTCAACAGGCTGGCGTAACGCTGCATCGCCGTTCTAGTGGTGGGACGGCTGTTTTGATGTCGCCAGATTTTGTGATGCTGGATGTTGCCCTGCCCGCCGGTCATCGCCTGGCGCTGCCAGATATTACCGAGGCGTACCGCTGGTTGGGTGAAGTCTGGGTGGCTGTGTTACGTTCTGCTGGCTTGCCAGCACGCATCATATCGGTTGCCGAGGCGCGGGCTGATCGGCAGGCACTCGATGGAGTGATCCGGCAGGCCTGTTTTGGGGGGCGTTCGCCATACGAGGTGCTGGTTGAAGATCGCAAGGTAGTAGGTTTATCGCAGGTGCGGCGGCGTAGCGGTACATTGCTCCAGGTGGGACTCTACCGCACCTGGTCGCCGGAGCGGCTAGCCAGTTTGCTGGCTCTGTCGGATGCAGAGCGTGTTCAGTTTGTAGAGCGCCTGATGGCACGTGTGGCTGGACTAGATGATCTGCTGCCAATTGTGCCTGACCTGGCGACCATCCAGGCTGCTTTTGCCCAGGTAGTGTATAGTCTACATAATGTCACATTTGAGGCTGTAGAGTGGAGCGTGGCAGAACAGAGCGTGTATGAGCAACGTATGGCGCGCTATGCGCCGCTTAACGAGTAGGGGGCAACCCTTTTCACGTAGAGACTTTTTGGACGGATCGCATCACAACGGGATCGATAGGGGCAACCCCCTGTGGTTGCCCCAGACAGCGTTTCCGGCATCAGGACGCCCTGGGCAGGCACGGGGGCCTGCCCCTACCCGAAAAAATCTACCCCTGAAAAGGCAACATGCGGCCCTTGCAACTAAAGTTCATCCCCTTGCGTCATATGGGCAATACAGAAAACGTAACTCGTATTTTAGATGCAAGGAGCACTATCCATGTCTAGCCATATGCTGGTTCAAAGTCGCGGTCCTAACCTGCTGCTTCGGGCGCTTTACTTTATCTTCTTTGGTTTGTGGTTCAGTGGAATCTGGGCGGCAATTGCCTGGGTTTTATGTATCACGATCATCGGGTTGCCATTAGGACTGTGGATGCTCAACCGCTTGCCACAGGTGACTACGCTACGTTCTCAGCAGGGCGATCTGGTAGTGACGACCACGGGCGAAATGTATGAACGTTCCATTCCGCAACATCCGTTTCTGATCCGTGCGATCTATTTTGTGCTGGTTGGGTGGTGGCTAAGTGCCCTCTGGTTAACCGCAGCCTGGGCGCTCTGTACAATGATCATCGGTTTGCCGTTTGGTTTCTGGATGTTTAACCGCGTACCGGCAGTCATCACACTGGCACGATCATAACCGTGTTGTAGCAGAACGTATCTGCGAGAGTAACAGTTGGGTAAAAAAACAGTATCATTGTACTATGCCATCCTCTTGCGGGGGGATGGCTTATTATGTTAGACTGGAAGCCCACACGCTCGTGTGGCACGCCCTACGGGTTTACCCCAACACTACAGGATTGTGCTATGCATGCGGTAACTGAACCTGACGACCAGATTGCACGGATTGAACGACGGTTGTCCGAAATACAGATTTTACTTGAACACCAGTCCATTACGCTGGCAAACCTGCAGGATGAAATTGAACACCTGCATCGTAGCAGTGACTGGTATAATGTCCAGTTCAGTGAACTGATCCGCATCCTGGCGCGTGATATTCGCGAGTTGCGTGCATCGCTAATCTGTTCAGTTATCAGCGAAGGGCCAATCAATACGCAAATACTTCAGACCCTGCTGCGCACAACCCCCGAGGACGAGCGCGCTCTGATGGTGCCAAGTCAGCCACCCCATTATCCCTCTTTTTAAGCGCAATCTGCTTTACTCATAGGCAAGCACATCGCGCACGGTCAGCCGAGAGGCGTTCCAGGCTGGCAGGAAACTGGCCAGCGCCGACAGCCCAACCGACAGGGCCATCCACATCAATGCGCCATTGATGGAATAATTGTAGCTCAGCGGCGATCCCAGGAAAAGATAGCCCACCTGGTCGCTTAATACACGGCTGATCGGAAAGGCTAGCAAGGCCCCCAGTGACCAGCTTAGCAGACCGATTAAGATGCCTTCGAAAACGACGATACGTAGCACTGCCGTATCTGATGCACCTATTGCTCGCATGACCCCAATCTCACGGGTGCGCTCCAGGACATTCATACTCATTGTGCCCATCAGACCTAACCCACCCACAAACGCTGTCAACACAGCCATGATCAGCAGACAATAGACAATAATATTAAACTGGCCCAGGATCGTCTGATATTCGCTGCTGGCAGTAGTACTGCGGGCTACAACCAGTCCCACATTGCGAAAATGCTCTTCGATGCGCTGGGCTACCTCTGCTTGAAAATCCGGGGAATGTCGAGTTGTCACCAGGCGGGCCTCGCGCGCCATACCGGCCTCGCGGGCCTCACGGGCAAAATAGGGATAGTTCGCAAATGCCAGCAAATCTTCATTGCCCAGCGCCTTGAACGTACCAACCACAACCCAATCAGTTTCGCGTCCCTTGATTTTCAGCGTAATGGTATCACCGAGGGCAATATCTGGTTCGTCATCGATCACGCCCACACTTAACACAATCGCATTTTCATCTTCGGGCAGTAACCAGCGCCCGGTAACAACTTCAGGCGCAACCAGTTCAGAACCGGGAGCAGGAGCCTGAACCTGAATCACCTCGCTTTCGGTATCATCGTCGCGCAGCCGACGGACAAAGGCGTTGCCCCAGGCTTCGGCTGCGTATATACCTTCAATCTGCAAGGCCTCCTGCTCGATCTTCTCGGCGCGGTAGGGCTGTTCAAAGCTGACAAAAACATCATAGCGAACCAGCGAGCCAAACAGTTCATCAAGGGATTGTTGAACCGAAGCCTGTACCGTAAAGACGCCAATGAAAATCGCCCCACCCAGAGTGAGTGTGATCAGGGTTAAGAGCAGGCGACCTTTGCGGCGAAAGGTATTGCGTAGTGAGAGCAGTATCGGGCGGGGCAAGCCCCGTACACGTTCCATCAGGCGGTCGATAGCGCTGCTGCCATAGCCACCAGGCCCGGCATTGCTGTCCAGCGCCTCGCGGATAGTGACTCGCGTGCCACGCAACAGTGGATACACCGCGGCGAGCAGGGGAACAATCAGGCTAACCAGAAGCTGGAGGCCGATAACCTGGGGCAGCAGGCCATAGCTGCGCGGATCAAAATTGAAGAGAACCGCAAAGAAGTCGGTGAATGCGCCCGCCGCCAGATACGATAATGGTACGGCGATAAGCAGCGACAACAACCCGAAGATCAGCACCAGCAGCAGATACATGTGCAAGATCTGTCCGCTACGCGCTCCAATCGACTTCATCACCCCAATCTGGCGTGTTTGTTGTGCCAGCAGGCCGGAAATCGTATTAGTAACCAGAAAGCCGCTTAGAATAACCGCCAGGACACTCATGGCGCTGAGCAGATAGGTCAGCGGGTCGAGGCCAAAGGTCGCAATCGGACTACGGCCTGGTTCCGGGGGAATAAAAATCTCATCGACCTCGCGGCCGCTACGTTCGAGCTTGTCACGAACAGCATAGGCTACACGGGTAACATACTCTTTGTCGAACAGGTGGTCTTTATCAACCATAATGCGAACCGCGTTATAGCTCCGTGGTTCGCCCAGCCAGGTCAGGGTTTCCTCGGTGATATAGCCGTAGTAGACATCAAAGATAAACGTTGGCGCTACATTCAAGTCGTGGACGACACCAGTGATCGGAATCTGCCGCTCAGTCTGATCGAGGGTTTCAATGGTAAGCGTATCACCTGGCTTTAAGTCAAGACCAACCATCGGATTGAGAGCCGAACGCTCGATCAGCATGGTTTTATCGGGCGGAGGCCATTGGCCTTCTTCCAGATTAAAAGTTGCAACTTGAATATCATCAAAGTCGCGGATCGCCTGGAGTTGCAGATTCTTCCATTGATCCGGGCCAACTTTGAGCCGCACCGTGACCCCACCACGGCCTTCGGCGGCGGCGACGCCGTCCATTTTGCCCACGGTTTGTACCAGTTCATCGTCAAATGGCTCGATGGTTGTAACCACAGCACTGAACGGATTCCCATCGAGATACTGTTCAGATAGGCCGCGCAACAGGCGGATGCGTGAGTCGGCAATCATGCCGACGGCAAAGACACCGATGGCAATCGATAGGACGACGAGCAGAGTGCGGGTTTTATTGCTCCAGAGGTCGGCTAGAACTTTGCGCCAACGCGGGCTAACCATAAAACTAGCTCCCGTAAAGTAAAGTAGAAAGTCAAAAATGTTTTAATAATGGCTTAGACATGGTTCATGTTTACTGTACCGTTTAGTTGGACGATACGCCCTCTCCCCCC
>RRYU01013799.1_pt1 | contig 27235 bp, 14 predicted proteins | sample 2162651 | NCBI WGS metagenome assembly RRYU01 (sample SAMN10267283, study PRJNA491782) | microbial mat metagenome | isolation source: biomat in the production well | place: Japan: Minami-Kanto gas field, natural gas well KTG3 | collected 2017-06 | reverse complement strand
ACGGTTACCGCGAACGACTTTACCGAAGATGCCGGTGGTCTGGTTGCCGACACCAGTGTTGCCGGAACCTTCACCACCAGTGATGAAGAGAACGACACCCTGACGGTGACCTTTAACACCCTCAGCACGCATTACATCTTGGATGCGGCCAATGGCCAGGTGCTGTTGACCCAGGCGGGTATTGATGTGATCAATGCCGACGGCACGCTGGATGCGATCGACCTGAAAGTGACCGATAATGGCACGCCAAGCTTAAGCGGCACCGGCAGTGATACGCCGGTGGTCACCCCGGTCAATGACGCCCCCACGACCTCGGCGGTCACTTTAAGTGCGATTGCAGAGGATAGTGGCGTGGTCACCATCACCAAGGCGCAGCTGCTGGCGAACGCGACGGATGTTGATGGAGATACGCTCAGTGTTGCGAACCTAACGGCGTCCAGCGGTACGCTGACCGACAATGGCGATGGCACCTGGAGCTTTACGCCGGATCTTAATGACGATACGGGCGTCAGCTTCAGCTACGATGTTAGCGATGGTGTGCTGACGGCGGCGGGTAGTGCGAGCATGGACATCACCCCGGTCAATGACGCCCCAGTGGTAACTGCTGCCCAGTCTTTCAGTTACGCTGAGAATCAGCTTGCAGGTACTGTTGTGGCTACCGTTGCGGCAACGGATGTTGATTCGACTGTAACCGGATTTACTTTTGATAACGGATTGCAGACTTCGGCGGATGGTTATTACACCATTAATAACGTAGGTGAGATTGCGATTACGGCTTCTGGTGTAGCGGCTGGGGTTGCACAAAACGATTTCGAAACGGGTGCAAATACGTTTACATATAACATTATTGCAACGGATGGAATTAATAACTCGCCAGCTACATCGATTACATTGAATGTGACGGATGTGGTTGAGAATATTGCCCCAACAGCCGTTGATGACACTGGCTCTGTAACTGAGGATGCCGCTCTAAATCCGGTTACAGGTAATGTTCTCGCAAATGACACAGATCCAAACCCAACAGATACGTTAACAGTGTCTGCTGTTAATGGTGGTGCCGGTAATGTGGGGTCATTGATTACAACGAGTTATGGAACAGTTCAGGTGAATGGTGATGGTAGTTATTCATATACATTGAATAACGCTAACCCAACGGTCGACGCATTAGCTGCTGGTCAGACTTTAAGTGATGTAGTGACCTATACAGCAGATGATGGCCAAGGCGGTACTGCGACAGCTAACCTGACAATCACAATAAATGGTACTAATGATGTCCCGGTTGTGACAGCGGGTCAGTCATTTGATTATGCTGAAAATCAAACTGCTGGCAGCATTGTTGCAACTGTAGCTGCAACAGATGTGGATACCCCTGTCACTGGATTTACCTTTGATAATGGTTTGCAAACATCAGCAGATGGTTACTTCACTATTAATAATGCAGGTGAAGTGGCTATTACAGCAGCCGGTGTGGCAGCAGGGGTTGCACAGAATGATTTTGAAACAGGCCTAAATACATTTAGCTACAACATTGTTGCTAGTGATGCTATTGGTAGCTCTGTAGCAACTGCGGTTACATTAAATGTCTTGAATGCTAATGACGCTCCAGATTTAAGTGGTGATTCTACACAAACTGTTAATGAGTCTGGATTAACTGAAGGAACTCAAGGAACACCTAATGCAACCGTTGCTTCTGGTACATTGATTTACAACGATGTCGATGGTGATTCGCTAACTGTTAAGGTCAATGGCCAGGCACTAGCGGGTGGTACAGGTGTTCTTGATGGAACAACTAATGTCATTGGTACCTTCACTGATGTCGGTGGTTATGGAACAATTACCTTTTATGGCAACGGAAACTGGAGTTATCAGTTAACAGGTGCTGTTGATCACATCAATGATCTGACACCATTTGAAGAGTTCTCAGTTACGGTTAATGATGGAACCATAGATTCCTCTGCGGTCACTCTGCATGTTGATATAAGTGATGATGCGATAAGTGTTGCACAACCCACAGATGGATGGATATTAAATAGTGGTGCCCAGACACTTACCGGTCTGCTTGATGTGCTTGGCGCAGATACAACCTATACCGCTGATTTAAGTGCCAGCATTACAGGATGGGGTACACCGCTGGGTACACCAATTTACCATATGGCTGCTACGACAGACTTTAATGGTACTCCAGTAGGGTTAACATCGGGTAATGTTCAGATTTACTATTATGTAGATCCGCTTGATACCAGTAAATTGATTGCCTATACCGATACGGCTGGCAGCAATCCATTTACCGCGTCTGGTACACAGGTCAAGTTGTTTGAAGTAACTACCAATCCAAATACCGACAGTTATAGCGTACAAACTTTTGTTGCAGGCAATATATTCGATAGTGCTGGCGCAACCGGTAATGTTGTCGCGGCGGCCAATATTTCGGGTCAGGATTACTTTGTAATGACACACAATGGCACAGGTATGGACATCACCAGTGGCGTTGGTGCGTTGCCAACCTTTAGTAGTGATTCTGTCGTGTTGATTACTGGTACTAGTGGTGGCGTTGCAACAACGATGCGCTACAGAGTAAGAGGTGGTCCTGACCGCATTGGTGTGGGTACTGTGGGTACTGATCGAGTCGATGCTGGAGAGACTATAAAACTGGAATTTGTAGCTGCTGATGTGCTTGAGGCTAACCTGGGTATTACCAATCAGGCTGGCACCTGGACCTGGATCGCAAGGGATGCAGCAGGTAACCAGATTGGTACCGGTAGTGGAACGGGTACAGTCGCAGCTATTAACCAGGCATCACTGACCACACCTGGGCTGATACATAGTATTGAGATGTCAACGTCTGGTCAGTTTAGTCTCAGTGATACCAAAACCAGCTTTGTACGTGTTGTGGATGAGAGCTTTGCAGTGGGTGTAGAAGATCTTGATCAAGATACAGCATCTACATCAATCACTACCCTATTTACCGACTTGAACGTGGCCTCAATATCTGGCCCAGGCGAGGTTGCTGAGGGTAATAGTGCTACCTACACCGTATCGGTTACACAACCGACTGCAGCTGGAACGCCTGCTACGGTTAACCTTACCTATACTGGTACTGCGATCGATGGTAGTGATTATACCGGTGTAGCATCTGTTGTTATCCCAGGTGGAAGTAACAGTGCCACATTTAGTATTGCCACCATTGGTGATATTACTGCTGAGGGTCTGGAAGATTACACCATTACCATTTCCAGCATTACAGGTGGTGGATTCACCGTAGTGCCAATTGTGGGTGCCAATGTCACCACTGTGATTGATGAGCTGCCAACAGCTTATCTTGCACCTGTTTCTATTACAGGTCCTGGCGCTGTTGTTGAGGGTGAAACAACAGGTACATATACCGTTAGTATGGTTGATACGCCTACCTCAGATGTTACAGTTAATCTTACCTATACTGGTACTGCTGTTGATGGAAGCGACTTCACTGGTGTGGCGAGCGTGACAATTCTTTCTGGTACCAATAGTGCAACATTTACCATCGACACGCTGGATGATCCGCTGGCAGAGGGCGCGGAAAGCTTGATTGTGAGCATTGGCTCGGCCACTGGCGGTGGATTTGAAGCGATTGGGGCAGATCCAGTCAATGGAAGTGTAACGACCACCATTAACGATCAGACTGGAAGTGATGCGGTTGCGGGTGTTGAAGATACCGCATTGGTAAGCATTTCTGGCCCTGCATCGATATTTGAGGGTACTACCGGTACATATACCGTTAGTGTTAGTGATGCTCCATTAAGTAATATGACAGTGAACATTAACTACTCCGGTGTTGCTGATGGCGCTGATTACACGGGTGTTGCCAGTGTGGTTATCCTTGCAGGTGAAACCTCGGCACAGTTTGATGTAACCACCATTGCTGATGGTGTTCCAGAAGGCGCTGAAAGCCTGATTGTTTCCATTGGAACTATTAGTGGTGGCGGTTATGAAGCGGTTGCCATAGATGGTGCTGCTGGTAGTGTTTCTTCTAATATCACTGAAACCAATAATCCACCCACATTAACCGGTACCGCAACTGTCACGGTGAATGAGGCTGGTCTTGTTGAAGGAACTCAGGAAGGGGTTGCTGCAACCACAGCTAGCGGCACGCTTTCTTATAACGATGTGGATGGTAATTCACTGACTCTGGTTGTAGATGGAAACACTGTAGGTGTTCTTGATGGTACAACTAATGTGATTGGCACCGTTGCAGGAACCTATGGTACTACAACCTTCTATGGAAATGGTTCGTGGACCTATACGTTAGGAACTAAACAAACACATTCAGCACCGCCTTCAACTGCAGATCTGGTTGATACACACACAGTTGTTGTTAATGATGGAGTAACCAACTCGGCTGCTGTTACCTTAACCATGAATGTTGTGGATGATAGTGTTGCCATCGTATCGGCATCAGATGTATGGGTGATGAACTCAGGTGCCTCGGCAATAACAGGTGTACTGGATGTTACAGGTGCGGATACTAGTTATACTGCCAGCCTGACAGCTAATATTGCCGGATGGAATGGTACTACAACGACCTTTGCCGCTTCTGGTGACACATCCGGAACGATTCCTATCTACTACTATGTCGACCCTGCTGATACAGCAAAACTGATTGCGTACACAGATTCAACCGGTGGTGCTGCTTATAATGTTGCCAATGAGGGTGGCACCCAAGTCAAGCTATTTGAAGTAGTCGCAGACCCTGCAACTGATAGTTATGAGATCATCTCTACGGGTACTAATCCAGCTATCATTGATCCAATCTTAACACCGCTTGGTATTAATGCCGGAGCGCAAGCTGCCTCAGCGAATTACTTTATTGTAAGCAATGATGGAGTTAATCCTGCAACAGCCACAGCATCTGTAACAATGCCAGCCAGCTTTGGTGTGAATGATATTGCGGTCATTAGTACGAGTATAGGTGGTTTGGCCAACCCTGTAGATTGGGGGCTTACGCGTGTAGGTGCAATCGGTACAGGTGGTGATACGGATCTAGATGCCGGAGAGTCGTTAACTATTGAGTTTGTAAACAATGGTGTGCTTGAAGCAAATATTGACCTTAACGGTGGAGGTCGATTTAGAGGCAACTTTGACTGGTTTGCCTATGATATGGATGGTGTTTTGATTGGTTCAGGTAATAGCATTGTTTCTACGTTGAATCTGACTGGAATGGGTGTGATAGGAAGCCTGACAGTAACTTCAAATAATAGGGCTGCACTTGATTTTACAGTATCTACATTTACACCATATATTCCATCGGTTGCAGACTTTACGGTTAATGTGACCGATGCTGATGGTGATATTGCATCGACGATTGTTAGTGCAAACTTCACCCTTGATAATATTGCCACGATTGGTGGCACAACCATTGTGGCCGAAGGCGAGGTTGCAACCTACACCGTTTCTGTGACGGAAACGCCGACTACCGATGTGACGGTCAACTTGGTATACAGCGGAACTGCAGCAACGGATGGAAGTGACTATACCGGTGTAACTTCAGTCATTATTCCGGCAGGTCAGAACAGCGTGAATTTTGATCTAAGTACAGTCGGTGATGACGTGCTTGAAGGTCTGGAAAATATCACTATCACCATTGACAGTATTGTGGGTGGAGGTTTTGTTCAGGCACCTGCTGCTGGTGCGAATGTCACCACGATAATTGATGAAGCTCCTACCGCATACACACCGTTGGTTAGTTTGAGTGGACCCGCTAATGTCGCTGAAGGTGCAACCACAACGGATTATACGGTTACCTTGACCGAGCCCGCTCTTACTGATGTTACGGTGAATCTGACTTATACCGGTTCTGCAACAGATGGTGTTGATTATACCGGGGTAGCCGCTGTCACCATTCTGGCTGGTACTAGCAGTGCTACGTTTAATATCTCAACAATTAGTGATATGGCGCTGGATGATAATGAAACCATGACCGTGTCTCTTGGAACGATCACCGGTGGTGGCTTTGAGGGTATTGCAGCCGATCCATCTGCTAGTAGCGTTATCACCACAATTGTAGAGCCTGCACATGTGACGATTAGCGGGCCTGCAAATGTTAATGAAGGGGATGTTGCAACCTATACCGTTACTGTTGATGAGGTTCCAACATCAGATGTCACGGTAACACTGGCATATAGCGGTACCGCATCAGATGGGCTTGATTATTCCGGAGTTGCATCTGTGGTGATTCCACAAGGTAGCAGCAGTGCTGACTTTGATGTTTCCATCCTTGATGATGTCTATATGGACAACAATGAAACATTGGTTATTTCTATAGCCAATGTTAGCGGCGGTGGTTATGACATCACCCCAATTGCCGGACCAGCCTTCACATCTACGATTGCAGAGAACGCATCACCAATCCCTGTACTTGTAGGTATTACTGGAACTGACTCTATTAATGAAGGTGCAGCAGGTAGCTTTACGATTAGCGTGGATCATGTCCCACAAACTAATGTTACGGTGAACTTTAGCTATACTGGTACTGCGACGAACGGGGTTGACTATAGCGGTGTGGCCAGTGCAATCATCTATGCAGGGCATAGCAGTGCGACTGTTAATCTGGCGACGATTGCGGATGCGTTGGCTGAAGGAAGTGAGAGTGTAAACATCGCTATTAGTAGTGTCACGGGTGGAGGCTTTGAGTCAATAGCGATTGACCCTGCTGCCACATCGCATTCATTACAGATATTTGATGCGCCCACGGTTGATGCACAAACGATTAACAGTGGAACACCAAGTGTTACCGGTAGCGCAAATCTGGTGGCAGGTGATGTCCTCACCGTAACCGTTAATGGCGTTACCTATACAGAGGGTGATGGCAATCTGACTCTGGTGGGTAGTAGCTGGACCTTGAATATTCCACCAGGTGATACATTGACTGATGGTACCTATGATGTGGTTGCTACGGTTACTAACGGCGCCACTTCGATTAGTGATGTATCCACGGGAGAGCTGCATGTAGATACGACAGCGGTCGCGACGGTAACACTGGATAACATTACGACTGATAATATTATTAACAGCGCTGAATCAGGCTCTACCATTGCTGTTACTGGCAAGGTGACCGGTGAGTATAGTGTCGGTGATAGTGTTAGTGTGATTGTTAATGGAAACACCTATACCAGCACGGTGAATGCCAGCGGTGGATTTGTGGTGAGTGTGCCGGGTGCTGATTTGGTTGCCGATGCTGATACAACCGTTGATGTACAGGTAACCGCAACCGATGTGCTTGGTAATACTTCGGTTGTTTCTGATACACAGGCCTATGTAGTTGATATGACACCACCAGCAGTAGCGCCAACGGTTAATGCGCAAACAGTCGCGTCGTATACACCAACAGTAACCGGTACTGCGACTCTGGCAGCAGGGGAGACCCTAAAGGTAACTGTAGGAGGAGTCACCTATACAAATGGTGATGGAAATCTGACTTATGACAACCTGGCCAATACCTGGTCTCTGGTGGTGCCGGCTGCGAACGCAATGCCTGCCAATACCTACAATGTGGTTGCGACCGTTGCCGATAGTGCAGGAAATACTGTCACGGATGCCTCGACCAACGAGTTGACTATTTCAGCATCAGCACCAACAGTACATACACTATCAACCAACGATACAACACCTACCATTACCGGTTTTGTTACCGTGGGTGTAAACGAGAACTTTACCGTGACCGTCAATGGCACTAAATATTATATGGGTGATGGTAAGTTAAGCGTCAGTGGTGGAACCTGGAGTTTGACGATTCCTCCTGCAAACGCGCTTGCTGATGGCACTTATGCAGTAACAGCCAGTGTGGTTAATAACCTGCAACAGGTGACCTCAGACGCAACGACTAATGAACTGGTTGTTGATACGGTGGCTCCTACGATTGTGCCTACGATTGTGTCCTCAGCTGCGAATACTGATACTCCAACTATTACCGGTACGGCGACTGTCGGCGCAGGTGAAACTCTGACAGTAACTGTCGGTGGTGTGACCTATACAGAAGGTGATGGCAATCTATCACGACTGGGAAGTGGCTGGACCTTGAATGTTCCTGTCGCCAATGCCCTGGCAGATGGCACCTATGAAGTAACAGCACAGGTGACTGATGCGGCGGGTAACTTTATTGCCGATGCGTCCACCAATGAGTTGTTTGTGAATGCGGTGGCAGATGCGCCTGAAGTTACTTTAACAACTAATAATCTGACAGAGGGACAGGTTGCTACAGGTGATGTGATTGCGAGTTTTGTAACCACTGATCAGGATGGGGATATACCAACCCATCAAATTCTTAACGATCCTAATGGTTACTTCACTATCAGTGGAAGCAACGTATTGTTAACAGCCGCAGGTGTTGCGGCAATTAATAACGACACCTTGAACCTGACAAGTCTGGATATTACGGTTCAGGCGAATGATGGTACGGGTAATCTGACAGCTGTGACCTCAACCTCAACCATTACTCGTGTTGACCCTGCGGTGAATGATGCGCCTGTTGGTATTGATAGTGCGGTGAGCGCGACAGAGGATACACCTTATGTCTTTAGTTCGACTGATTTTGGTTATAGTGATCCAAATGATACACCGGCAAATGCATTGCATAATGTCATTATCACTACGCTTCCTGGTAACGGTACCTTGACACTAAATGGTGTTGCAGTAAGCGCCGGAGCGACCGTCTCAGCGGTTGAGATAGATGCGGGACTACTGGTGTATACGCCTGATCCGGATGCTAGTGGTACAGCACTTAGCCAATTTACCTTCCAGGTACAGGATGATGGCGGGGTGTTGTTGGGCGGCCAGAATACAGACCAATCACCGAACATCATGACGCTTAATGTGACAGGTGTTGCGGATAATCCGATTCTTACGGTTCATAGCCAACAATTAAGTCTGTCGCAACCACCTGTTATCATTGGTACGGCTACGGCAATAACGCAGGCAACTATTGAAGCTCAATTAGGTTTACCTGCTGGTATTCTGGACACCTCATTTAATCCTGCGGGTAATGATCCTGGATTTATCAATGTAACCAATGGTGAATCAACAACATATACGATTATGCTGGAACCCAATAGTCAGGCCAGCTTCGATTGGAGCTTTACCACAGCGGAGAATATTCAATGGGAGATAGATGCAGGCTATAACGATGTGGCTTTTGTAGTGATCGATGATGGTATCAACCCACCTGTTATTGAAATGATTATGGCTGCAGAAATAGCAGGTCCATCTGCTACAAGAACAGGTACCTATAACTATGTGGCGCCAACAGATGGGGTTTATTCACTGACATTCGTTGTTATGAATGGTGGTGACACCATCAAACAGTCTGATTTTGGTGTCAACAAAGTCGTTGTCACCGATGCAACGGGTAATGAATTGTTTGGTGCTGCATTCAGATTGCAGTTGGGCGCAATTCTGACAGATACCGATGGTTCAGAAACACTATCTATACAGATTTCAGGTATGCCCATAGGAGGTAGTTTAAGTGCTGGTGTTGACGCTGGTGGTGGTGTCTGGAACTTATCTGCTGCGGATATCCAGGGACTTGTACTAATCCCTCCTTTGAATCATGTCGGGCCTATCAATCTTACAGTTGCTGCTACATCGACTGATTTTGGTGGTAATACTGCAACAGTAACCGATGTGATTTCAATAGATGTTGAACAAACCATTAATACCATTTTGGGTACTAATGCCCCAGACGTACTTGCTGGTACAGCCGTAAATGATCTGATTCAGGGTGGTTTGGGTGATGACACTATTACCGGGGCAGATGGACAGGATATTTTGTCTGGTGGGGCAGGCATTGATTTCCTCGATGGTGGTCTCGGACATGATCAACTCTTTGGCGATAGTGGTAATGATACCCTTGATGGTGGTGCCGGAAATGACACACTCAAGGCAGGTTCAGGAAATGATACTCTAATTGGCGGTGTTGGTTTAGACCTGCTGGAAGGCGGTAGTGGTAATGATATCCTGACTGGTGGTGCAGATACTGATATCTTTACCTGGAAGTGGGGTGATCAGGGAACAGAAGCGACACCTGCAAGTGATACAATTACTGACTTTGTGGTAGGAGCTGGTGGTGACATTCTGAACTTTGCCGATCTGTTACAGGGTGAAGAGAGTGTTGCTTCTCTGGATAGCTATCTGAACTTCACCTTCAATGGTGGCGATACCCAGATCCATATTGATGTGGATGCGGGTACAACATTTGCCCCAACACAGACTGTTACTCTCAGCGGTGTTGATCTTTCCGGATATGGCACTTCAGGTCAGGAAATTATTGATGCACTGCTGAATATGGGTAATTTGATTGTTGATTAAATAGCTGAAAAATGATGCCACTTTGCATAATTAGAAATGATTTGCAAAGTGGCGTTAGTTGTTTTTGAAAAATACCACTATATTGTTACAGGTTTTATTGAGTTTTCGATTGAATTACTCACCATCACTCGTGTATGTTCTGTCTGATGCCATTTAACATGGTCTAGTAGTCTGGTGCTATATACATCGTAGTAGGATAAAGAATGGATGTGAATATGGTGTAGCGACTGACTCATTAAAAATAGCATAATCGATTCGCAGGGTGTCGATCATGAAATATATAACAATTATGATAACCTGATTGGGAGTAGTAACTATGAAGTTTATGAAAAGCCTTTCTGTACTGGCAACAGTAGCAATGCTTGGTGTAGGAACTGTCTATGCGGGCGATACCATTAAAGTAGGTAGTTTTCTTGCTGTAACTGGCCCGGCCTCATTTTTGGGCGATCCTGAGTTAAAGACGCTTCAAATGTATGTGGATGAAGTTAACGCCAGCGGTGGTGTTAATGGTAAAAAAGTGGAACTCATTCACTACGATACCAGTGGTAAAGCCAAAGAAGCAGTTAATTTTGTCAAACGCCTCATCAAAAAAGACAAGGTTGATGTGATTATCGGTGGTTCAACTTCAGGTAGCACCATGGCTGTGGTTAAAGAAGTTGAACAAAGTGGTATTCCCTTTATTTCACTGGCAGGTGCTGTGGTGATAATTGAGCCTGTGAAAAAATGGGTTTTCAAAACGCCTCATACTGATCGTATGGCAGCGGCCAAAATCTTTGGAGATATGAAAAAACGCGGGATCTCCAAAATAGCGTTAATTAGTGGTAGTGGTGGATTTGATAAGTCAGGTCGCACGCAGACCCTGGCGCTGGCTCCCGAGTATGGCATTGAAGTGGTTTCTGATGAGTCTTATGGTAAAACAGATACCGATATGACTACGCAGCTTTCCAAGATTCGTGGCACAGGTGCACAAGCGATTTTGAACTTTGGCTTTGGCTCAGGTCCGGCAATTGTGACCAAGAATGTACGTCAGCTTGGTCTTGATTTACCGCTGTATCAGTCACACGGTGTTGCTTCAAAGAAATTTATTGAGTTAGCCGGTGATGCCGCAGAAGGCGTGCGCTTACCAGCAGCAGCACTTCTGGTTGCTGATAAACTTCCGGATTCAGATAGTCAGAAGCGTGTACTGGTTTCATACAAAAACAAGTTTGAAGCCAAACATGGTGCTGTTTCTACATTTGGTGGTCATGCCTATGATGGTTTGATGATTGCTCTTGGAGCGATTGATCGTGCTAATTCAACAGATAAAGAGAAGGTTCGTGCTGAAATTGAGAATACCAAAGGGTTTATTGGAACCGGTGGTGTATTCAATATGAGTGCAACCGATCATCTGGGTCTGAGTCTTGATGCTTTCAAGATGCTAGAGATCAAAAATGGTGATTGGACTATCGTCGAGTAAGAATCACTAACTCACCACGGAGATACACAGAGCACGGATAAAAGCGAGTTTGCTTTTGTTTTCTCTGTGTTCTCCGTGCCTCTGTGGTGAAGATGTTTTATGGATCAAATCCTCCAATTTATTATTACCGGGATCACTGTCGGGTCGGTATACGCTCTGGTAGCACTCGGTTTTACGATTATTTATAACGCATCGGATGTGGTGAATTTTGCCCAGGGCGAGTTTGTGATGCTGGGGGCGATGAGTGCAGTCTTTTTATCTGCGGATGGCGGCCTGCCCATGCCTATGGCATTAGCCGGTGCGGTATTGATTACCATGATGGTCGGCATGTTGTTACAGCGTTTTGCGATTGCCCCGGCGAAAAATGCATCCGTTGTGACCACCATCATTATTACTATTGGCGCATCAATTTTTATACGTGGCGTAGTGCTGGTGATCTGGGGTAAAGATTTTCATGGCCTGCCACATTTTTCCAGTGAAAACCCCATCCATATTGGCGAGGCAACGCTACTACCGCAAAATCTTTGGGTTTTGGGAGGAACGGGCGTGATGGTGCTGGGGGTTCATCTGTTCTTTCATCACACTTTATTTGGTAAGGCGCTTCTTGCCTGTTCATGCAACCGTCGAGCTGCCTATTTAATGGGGATCAATGTCAGTCGCATGATGTTGTTCGCGTATAGTCTTTCTGCATTTTTAGGGGCAATGGCTGGTATTCTGGTTGCCCCGATTTCGTTTACCTCTTATGACGCCGGAGTGATGCTCGGTCTTAAGGGTTTTTCTGCGGCTATTTTGGGTGGTATGGGTAATCCAATGGGTGCTGTTGTGGGTGGTCTGGTTCTGGGACTTATTGAAAACCTTGCTGCAGGATTGATCTCTTCAGGATACAAGGATGCTATCGGATTTATCATTTTGCTCCTGGTGCTGTTTTTCAGGCCTAGCGGAATTTTGGGTAAGGCAACGTCGGAGCGAGTATGAGCATAACGACAACTCACCCTACTTATCTTATACCCTATAGCTGTGTTTATTGCGGGTCAGATATTATCAACATGCTCTCATTCAGGGTGCGTGAATGGCTTGACCTGAAGCAAAATCTAAAGATGGTGAGCAGCCAGGTATGAAACGTTATTATGGCTTGTTAATCATGGCCGTTTTACTCATGGCCTTGCCTCTGGTTTTTTCCGGTAACTACTATGTCACCGTGGTTTTAGCCACAGCCTTAATTCATGCCATTCTCGCGATCAGTCTCAACCTGTTGATGGGGTATGCCGGGCAAATCTCTTTAGGACATGCAGCATTTTTTGGTATTGGTGCTTATGCAACAGCGATCATGACCAGTCGTTATGACTGGCATCCGGTTTTTGCATTAATTCTGGGGATGGTTGTTACCGGTGTGATTGCCTTTGTGATTGCACGACCTATCCTGCGTTTAAAAGGACACTATCTGGCGATGGCGACATTAGGCTTTGGTGTCATCGTCTCTATTGTGATGGTTCAGGCGGGTCATTTAACTGGTGGCCCGGATGGTATGGGTGATATTACTGTATTGTCGATATTTGGCTGGAGCGTCGACAGTGATATACGCTGGTATATGGTGATCTCGGTTTTATTCCTGTTTGTGGTTTGGCTGGTGCAAAACCTGATCGATTCACGAACAGGCAGGGCATTACGAGCCTTGCATGGCTCTGAAGTAGCGGCACAAATGATGGGCATTAACACCGCTGCCACCAAAACCCAGGTATTCGTGCTGGCAGCGCTTATCGCATCCTTAACCGGGAGTCTGTTTGCACATCAGCAGGCTTTTATTACTCCAGATTCGTTTAATTTTTTCTTTTCTATTGAACTGGTCACTATGGTGGTGCTGGGTGGCCTGGCATCGACCTATGGGGCAATTTTTGGCGCGATTATTTTAACCTTCCTGCCGGAGTTTCTGGTGGTGTTTGAAGATTATGAGGTCATGATTTTTGGCGCCATTTTGATGTCCATAATGATATTCCTGCCACAAGGTATCTTTGTTTCACTCCAGCAAAAGATCACTCATCTAAAGACAAAGCGGGAGGAAGCCAATGGCAATGCTTGAAGTTAATGGCTTGCTTAAATCCTTTGGTGGGGTTACAGCGATTGCCGATCTTGACTTTGTGGTTCCTGAGGGCAGGGTCTATTCAGTCATTGGCCCTAATGGTGCCGGTAAAACCACGCTATTTAACATGCTCTCTGGAATCTATGTTCCGGATGAGGGTGAAATTCTGTTTCAGGGTATATCGATTTTAAAAAAGCAGCCGTTTCAAATTGCACAAATGGGGGTTTCGAGAACCTTTCAAAACCTGCAGATATTTTTCAACATGACTGCGCTGGAGAATGTGCTGGTAGGTTGTCATTTGCGTACCAGTAGCCACATGTTGGACTCATTGTTGCGGTTGCCAAAGATCGTCAAAGAAGAAAAACAGGTGCGGCAGTGGTCTGAAGAGAGTCTGGCCTTTTGTCATCTGGATCAATATCGTGATCGCCAGGCTGATGCGCTCTCTTACGGGGTGTTAAAGCGCCTTGAAATTGCACGGGCACTGGCAGTACAGCCTAAAATGCTATTAATGGATGAACCTGCTGCAGGGCTGAATGATACCGAAACAGGCGAGATGCTGGATCTGATTCGGCGCATCAGTGACAGTGGCATCACTGTGGTGCTGGTTGAACATAATATGAATCTGGTGATGAATGTTTCTGACCGAATACTTGTGCTTGATTATGGCAGCCGTTTGGCGGAAGGAACCACAAGCGAAATACAGCAAAATAAAAAAGTGATCGCCGCGTATCTCGGTGGTGAGGTGCAGTATGCCGTCTGAGTTATTGCGTGTAGAAGGGTTAAATAGTCGCTATGGGCCGGTTGCGGTTTTGCATGATATCTCACTGCAGATCAATGCTGGTGAGCTAGTGGCGATTGTTGGTGCAAATGGTGCCGGAAAAACAACATTAATGCATACCCTGTCAGGTATTCATACTATTAATAGTGGCAAGGTTTTTTTTAACGGAAATGAGATCACCAATATTGCCGCAGACAAGATTGTTAAGGCAGGGATCTGTCAGGTTCCTGAAGGTCGGCAGGTTTTTGCTCCATTAAGTGTAGAGGATAATCTGTTACTCGGTTCCTATGTCAATCGCGCAGATAGTGAGTGGGTGGCCTCTGAACTGGATAGAATTTATCAGTTGTTTCCGATTTTAAAAGAGCGCGCGAATCAAACCGCCGGCACGCTCTCCGGGGGGCAGCAGCAGATGTTGGCCATTGGCCGTGCATTGCTTGGTAGGCCCAAGTTATTACTGCTGGATGAGCCATCTATGGGTTTAGCACCCTTACTGGTTGAGGAGATCTTCAGGGTGATACGGCAGCTGAATGAACAGGGAGTTACAATTCTGCTGGTTGAACAAAATGCTCGTATGGCACTGGAAGTTGCAGATCGTGGTTATGTTCTTGAAACAGGTAAGATTGAGCTGTCTGCTTCAGCAGATGATTTGCTGGGTAATGATGCGGTCAGAAAAGCCTATCTGGGATATTAGGGGGAGTTAGTGAAATGTTTGTAGCACAGATTATGTCAGCCAAGGTGGAGACGATTTCTGATAGCGAGAAGTTGAGCCATGCTTCGCAGAAACTTCACAGTAATGGTACCCGTTTCCTGCCGGTTGTAGATAATGAGAACCATTTAAAGGGACTAATTACTCGTCAGGAGATTGCCCAGGCGGAACCATCGGCAATTACCACGCTTGCCGTTGGCGAGGTGAATTATCTACTTTCAAAATTAACGGTTAAAGATGCGATGATTACCGATGTCATTACCTGTAATCCTGAGACCTTGATTGAAGAGGCCGGGAGGGTGATGCGGATCAATGAGATTAGCTGCTTGCCGGTGATCCATGAAGATAAACTGGTTGGGCTGATTACCGATGACGATATTCTTGATTTTTTCCTTGATGTTACAGGTAGTAGCCAGACCGATACTACGCGTATTGCGCTCCATCTACCTGATGAGACCGGGCAGCTAGGTCAGTTACTTGATGATATCAATGATTTAGGTGGATATGTCTCTACGGTGGTTTCTCCCATATCGAAGGATTACACCGGTATGCGTATGGTAATTTTGCGCTATCGTGCAGACGAGCCGGAGGTGATTGATCAGGCATTACGTGAAAAGGGCTATGATTTAATGAATGAGCAGGTACCGGAACAGTTGCTCAAGCCGATCAGCTTTGACAAGGAACATACCAGTGTTGAAATGATAGCGAAATGGCTGCATCAAAATGATCGCTTTATTAATCTGTTAGGCATAGAACTCCTTGAGGCTGATGCGGGTTTTTGTAAGGTACAATTGAAGATCACCGCGGATATGTTAAATGCTGTGGATGTAACTCAAGGTGGCGTTGCCTTTACATTGGCGGATTTTGCATTTGCAGTGGCTTCCAATTCACATGGAACGACTGCGGTCAGTTTAAATGCAACGATTAGTTATCCAGCGGCAACAACACGTGGTGATCTGTTAATCGCTACCGCACAGGAAGATAGTCGTACTCGCCGTACCGGATTATATACGGTGCGAGTAGAAAAGGCAGATGGGACATTAGTTGCGCTCTTTCATGGAACTGTTTACAGGCGTAGTGATACATTAATAGACTGGATGCAAAAGAAACAACTTAAATAAATCTGATTAACAATTGTTTATGTTTGGTGAAGCAGGAGTACACAAATGATTTTACATACCGATGTTGAAATAATGTCTCGTAAAGACCTTGAAGCGTTGCAGCTGAAACGACTTCAACAAACGGTTGCACACTGTTATGCCAATGTAGCTCACTATAAAAAGGCGATGGATAGCGTTGGAGTTAAACCAGAACATATAAAATCACTGTCAGATATACGCCATATCCCTTTTACTGAAAAAGACCATTTGCGTCAGAACTACCCTTTCGGAATGTTTGCCAAACCGACCAATGAAGTGGTTAGAGTACACGCATCCTCAGGAACTACAGGAAAACCTACAGTTGTTGGTTATACAATGAATGATATTAATATGTGGTCTGATTTAATGGCACGGTCAATATCAGCTGCAGGGATGAGTAAGGGCGATCGTTTTCATAATGCTTATGGTTATGGGTTGTTTACAGGTGGTCTTGGTTTTCATCAGGGAGCAGAGCGTTTGGGCTGTATGATTACACCGATGTCAGGTGGACAGACACAGAAACAGGTCATGCTAATTCAGGACTTTGCGCCGGATGGTCTAGGTTGTACGCCATCCTATGCACTGAATATTGCAGAGGAGGCTGAAGCAGAGGGTGTTGATCTTCGTAAACTTCCACTGAAAGTAGGTATTTTCGGCGCTGAACCATGGACAGAAGAGATGCGTTCACAGATCGAGTCTCGCCTTGGAATTGATGCGATAGATATTTATGGCCTGTCAGAGATAATTGGCCCAGGAGTATCGGTTGAATGTGTTGAAGCTAAAAAAGGGCTGCACATTTGGGAAGATCATTTTTATGTTGAATGTATTGATCCTGATAGTGGCGAACCACTTCCTTATGGTGAACAGGGTGAGTTAGTCTTTACTTCGCTAACCAAAGAAGCGTTCCCGATTTTACGTTATCGTACCAAGGATATCTCTGTACTGGATGCTACGCCGTGTAGTTGCGGACGCACCCATGTGCGTATGCAACGTATTACAGGTCGCACGGATGATATGTTGATCATACGTGGAGTAAATGTGTTCCCATCACAGGTGGAGTCGGTTCTTGTAAGAACCGATAGCTTAAGTCCATTTTATCAAATCGAAGTATTCCGTGAAGGGAGCATGGACACCATGATGGTTAATGTAGAAGCAAATCCTGAATTAGCAGAGCAGGGCCCAGATGCGATGAATCAGGTGGCAGCAAAAGTCACCCGTGATATAAAAGACTTTATTGGCGTTTCATGTAAAGTTATGGTGAAAGGTGTTAATGAAGTACCACGATCACAAGGAAAAGCTGTCAGGGTGATCGACCATCGTAGTAGTAAGTATAAGTAAAGTTTAAGTTTAGATACCACGTTAGGATATTCAACAAACATTGCCGTGGATTTGAAACATTATTACTGTGTGATGTTATTTTTTATGAGGTAGTTATTTTGAATAGTACAGATCCAGCAGTAAAACCAGAACGTTATTTTATGTCGGGTAACGAAGCCGTCGCACGTGGTGTTTATGATGCAGGATGCAAAGTTGCTGCAGCATATCCCGGTACACCATCCACAGAAATTCTTGAATATGCAGCAAATTACGATCTTTATACTGAATGGTCAGTGAATGAAAAAGTATCACTTGAAGTTGCTATAGGCGCTTCGTTAGCTGGTAGTCGCGCTATGTGTGCCATGAAGCATGTGGGACTTAATGTAGCATCTGATGCACTAATGACCCAAACTCTTGTTGGTGTAGGCGGTGGCTTGTTAATCGTTGTTGCTGATGATGTGGGCTTGTCGTCCTCTCAGAATGAGCAGGATTCACGTCATTGGGGTCGGTTTGCGCATGTTCCGGTTATTGAAGCAGCAGACTCACAAGAAGCCTATGAAATGACACGATATGGTTTTGAGTTGTCTGAAAAATTTGATGTTCCAGTGATACTGAGACTGACTACACGGGTGTGTCATGTTAAGGGTGTTGTTATCCCTACTGAAAGAACTGAGTTTGTCCCTAAGTCAGGATTTGTAAAGGATCCCGCTAGTAAGGTTATGGTGCCAGGTAATGCAAAGCTGCGCTTGCCGATGATGTTTGAGCGCGAGGATCGCTTGAAGGCATTTTCAGAAGAGGTTGAGCTGAACTATTCAGTTGATGGAATAGACAAATCGATTGGTTATATTACCTCAGGCCCTGCTTTTTATCATGTAAAAGAATCGTTTCCCGACGCTCCTGTATTTAAGTTGGGAATGAGTCATCCATTACCAATAGATAAGTTACGTGACTTCTCACGGTCTGTCGAAAAGGTGGTTATCGTTGAAGAAGTAGAGCCATTGATTGAGCGTGAAATGAAAGCGGCAGGGATTGATGTTATCGGGAAAGAGTTATTGCCAATGGTTGGTGAACTCTCGCCAAATGTGTTGCGCAGTGCGTTAAGTTCATTAACAGGTGTGATGCCGGAAGCTATTGGGGCAACAAGCGACCCTGTACATGTTGCCAACATTCAATTGGTGAAAGATGCAGCAAAAGAAGTATTTCCACGTCCTCCCACCATGTGTGTGGCTTGCCCGCATTTAGGCATCTATTACTGCCTGTCACATATTAAAAATACCATCATTTCAGGTGATATAGGTTGTTATACTTTGGGAGCAGGACATCCTTGGAATGCACTGGATACAACTATTTGTATGGGTGCTTCAATGAGTGTGGCACTGGGAATAGACAAAGGCAGGACTGACGTCGACAAAGACAAGAAGATCATAGGCGTCATTGGTGATTCAACATTTATGCATATGGGTATGCAGGGCCTGCTTGATATTACTTACAATCGCGGCAATGTGACTATATTGCTGTTAGATAATCGTGCTGTTGGTATGACAGGAGGACAGGATAATCCTGGAAGTGGTCGTGATCTTCATGGAGAAGAAGCACCTCGCGTTGACTTTCGAATGTTATGTGAATCGCTTGGTATCAAAAAAGAGCGTATTCGTATCGTCAACCCTTATGAGTTACCAACTTTATTTAAAGCCCTGAGGGAAGAGACTAAGATTAGTGAACCCTCTGTTATTATTACAGACCAACCATGCGTCCTGGTGGACTTCTATGGCTCTCAACCGTCATTAACGGTTGATGATGATAAATGTACGGGGTGTGGTAACTGTCTGGATGTAGGGTGCCCTGCAATCTCGGTAACACGTCGTGAAACAGTGGTGAAGCCTAATGGAAAAGAGAAAGAGTTGGCATTTGTGAAAATTGATCATCTGGCCTGTACAGGTTGTGATCTCTGTCCAAAAACCTGTGCACCAGATGCAATCGTCCCTCTGGAAGGTTTTGTCCGCCAATAAATCATAGAGTTGAAAAACATGAGTGAAAACAAGGTAATAAATATTCTGGTATGTGGAATTGGTGGACAGGGTGTTATGACTGCAGCAGAGGTTTTGTCGCAAGCTGCAATTAGCCAAGGCCTGGATGTGAAGAAGACAGAAGTAGCTGGAATGGCACAGAGAGGTGGTGTAGTAACCTCTCATGTCAGATTCGGTAACAAAGTGCTTTCACCTGCAATCCCGGAAGGAGAAGCTGATATTATTGTGGGCTTTGAGCCTGCTGAATCCTTGCGCTGGATTCAGTGGATGCGAGACACCGGAGTAGCAATGGTTAATCGTCAGGCACAGGAACCTCCTGTTGTTAGCCTGGGTTTGTTCGATTATCCAGATGATCCGGTTGCTACTATGGTGAACGCAGGAATGAACGTGCATGCATTTGATGCGGGAAAAATTGCACGAGAACTGGGTAATTTCCGGTTAGTGAATACTGTTATGCTTGGTGCCATCTCTGATTATCTACCATTCCCTGCTGAGGTTCTCAAAAGCGAAATCATTGATCGCTTCAGAGCCAAAAAACCAAAACTTGTTGAGATTAATGAGAAAGCTTTTGATAAAGGAAGAGTGATCACTAGAAACAATTGATATGAAATTGGTTTTACCTACAGTTAAGCTACCTGAAAGTATAAAAACTAAGCTTAGACGAGCATTGTTTTTCCATAAAAAAAAACAATATAGGCGTGCTGAGTCTATATATAATGAAATACTTGAAGTAGATGGAAATCATTTTGATGCTCTTCATTTTAAAGCAATATTGTATGCAGAAACGGATCGCCTTGATGAATCAATTGCATGTTTTAATAAAGCTTTGAAAATAAATAGTAATATTGCAGAATTGTATTCTAATTGTGGGCTAGCCAAATATAAAAAAGGAGCATATTCTGAAGCTTTACAAGATTTCGATAAAGCTATAAAAATGAAGCATAATTATTCAGAAGCTTATAACAATCGAGGTAATTGCAATAAAGCGTTAAACAATTTACAGGAGGCAATAGCTGATTATAATCAAGCAATAGAATTAAATAATATATATGTTGAAGCTTATTGTAATCGAGGTAGTGTATATAGACAATTAAAACGTTATAAGGATGCCGAATGTGACTTTTATAAGTCGATATCGATTAGGCCTGAATATGTGATCGCTTATTTGAATCTTGGAAACTTGTATCAAGAACTGAAGAATTTATCTAGAGCAATAGAATCATATGATCAAGCGATAAAACTAAAACCTAATTATGTTGAAGCATTTAATTATCGTGGCAATATTCATAGGAAATTAAAAAATTATCATGATGCACTTAATGATTTTGATAAAGCTATTATATTAAATCCTGATTATGTTGAGGCATATAATAGTAGAGGTGTTTGTAATGCAGAATTGCATCATTATGATGAAGCTTTGCGCGATTACAATCGTGCTGTTAACTTAGCACCCTTGTCTTCAGAGATCTATAATAATCGAGGCAATACATATAAAGACCTTCAACTCTATAAAGAGGCAATTAAAGATTATAATAAAGCAATTAAAATACAGCCTAACTTCTCTCAGGTTTATAATAATCGAGGAATTTGCTACTCAGAAATCGGGTATTATCAAAAAGCTCTTCCTGATTTTGAAAAGGCATATGAGCTAAATAAGAGAATAAAATACTTAAAGGGACGGATTTATTATACGAAAATGCGGTTATGTGATTGGAAAGGGATTAATAAAATATATGAAAATATTCGTAAGGGCATTATAAATAATGAGTTGTGTATAGTACCATTTTCATTTGTTGTTTCTAGTGACTCTTTATTCCTGAGTAAGAAAGTTGCTGAGTTATATGTTAAGGATAAGCACCCTCTGATACATCAAACACCATTAAAACCAACACATATCATAAAGAAGAAAATTAATATAGGTTATTTTTCTGCTGATTTTCATGATCATGCAACCATGTATTTACTGAGAAAGGTATTTGAGGTTCATGATAGAACGAAATTTAATATTATTTTATATTCTTTTGGATTAAATTCGGATGATAATTACAGAAAAGACGTTATAAGAAATTGTTATAGATTTAACGACGTTAGGCTTATGTCAGACAAAGATGTGGCACTTCTTGCAAGAGAGCAAAACATTGATATAGCGATAGATCTGAAAGGATACACTAAGGGTTATCGTGCTGGGATATTTGCATATAGAGCAGCACCCATACAGGTAAGCTATTTGGGTTACCCAGGTACCATGGGTGCAAAATATATAGACTATATTATAGCAGATAAAACCGTAATCCCTGAGGCCAGTCAGAAATATTATTCAGAGAATATTGTTTATATGCCTAATAGTTACCAAGCTAATGATTCTATGCGTGAGATATCAGAACACATATACACAAGAAAAGAACTCGGTCTTCCAGATAATGGATTTGTTTTTTGCTGTTTTAATAATAATTATAAATATACAGAGGAAATTTTTTATGTTTGGATGAAAATTATCCAATCAGTACCAGATAGTGTTCTTTGGCTATATGTAAGGAATGCCGAGGCAAAAAATAATTTAATTTATGAAGCAAAAAGACACGGGGTTAATGCGAATAAAATATTATTTGCTGATTATTTGCCATTAAAAGATCATTTGTCCAGGTTAAAATGTGCGGACATGTTTTTAGATACATATCCATGCAATGCTCATACAACCGCAAGTGATGCATTATGGGCTGGTTTACCTGTGTTAACAATACAGGGAGAAACATTTGCATCACGTGTAGCATCTAGCTTATTAACAGCGATAGGTATGCCGGAATTAATTACTAGAACACCTGAGGCTTATGAATCTTTGGCAATAGAATTAGGAACAAATAGCAAGAAACTGAAAAAGCTGAAAAAGAGGCTCAAGAGAAATCGTCTTACCACTGCACTGTTTGATACGGAAAGATATACGAGGCATCTTGAACAGGCCTATACCGAGATCTATCAACGATATCAGCAAGGTTTGCCATCAGAGCATATCAAGGTGCCTGCATTGTATGATTGACCATACCCTACAACATCACCATGTTTATACACTAACAGCAGGTAGAACCGGCACAGCCTGGCTCGCTGAGTTTATTAAAAACAATCTGGGTTACCCTTCGATACACGAATATCTCGGCTATGATGATATAGGTATCAGAACACCCGATATAAGAGTGATGCGCCATTTTAATGAAGCAGGCATGACTAACGTTGTTATGCAATTCTGGAAGAACAAATGGCGCGAGATTAATCAACAATCTTATTATTGCGAAACTAACCATACATTTAGTAAGTGTGGACTCGTTGAGTTTCTGTCAGAGCAGAATACGACTAACAGAATCGATTTCATCTGTTTGAAGCGGGATTGGGTAAAGATGGTGGCAAGCTACTTCAATCGTGGAGATTTTAATAACTACACAACGATTTGGCAGTGGTATCTTGATTATCACTATCGGTACAAAATCGTTGAGCCCACACCATTTCTGAACAAGCCCTATGGGTATATGTTGTGGTATATCAGTGAAATGGAGACGCGCCAGGCGTATTACCGTCTTTTGTATCGTAATCAATTCAACTTTATTGATTGCACTTTAGAGGAGCTGGTCACCAGTGACGGCGCACAAAGGGTGTTGTCTGAATTGGGTGTGAATAGAGTACCTGTATTACCACCACCACAAAACCAGAACAGACCGGTTGAGAATGAACACTTAATTCTGGATATTAGTCGTATTGTTGATTCGATCCGGTTTGATCCAGAAGCATTGGCAAAACAGTATATAGAAAGTGGACAACGTTTAGGTCACAAGACGAGCATTTGAATGAACTCAATCAATACTGCTAATCAGGCTCTGATGAACGGGAATCTCAAAGAGGCAAAAACACTCTATGCCAGAATAATCGAACAGGAGCCAGGCAATGTTTTTGCGATCCATTTCTATGGGTACGTTCAATCACTGCTGGGAGAACCGGATGGATTGGCATGGATGCAAAGATCATTGGAACAGTTACCAGATAATCCTGCTTTTAATCATAATATTGCCGGAGCCTATGCAAAGAATGGCTTCAAGGAGAGTGCAATCGAACACTTCAGAAAAGCGATTGCATTAAAGTCTGATTATGCAGAAGCATTCCAGGGTTTGACTGAAGCTAAGAAATGCGATGACGAGAGAACACTACTACAACAAATTAACAATCTTTTGTCGAATGAATCAATGTCTAGGAATAATTGTGTATACCTGCATTTTGCTGCAGGAAAGATATACGAGGATATGCAGGATTTTAGCCAGGCATTCAAGCATTACAATTTGGCCAACAGCCTCAAACAAGTCACCTTTGATATTACAAAGCACCACATGGCTCTACAAGAGAAGAAGCATTTCTTCGATGAGGCATGGGTCGGCAAGCACAAGGAATTTGGGTTATATAGCCACAAGCCAATCTTTATTGTCGGAATGCCCCGCTCCGGATCCACACTCGTGGAGCAGATACTTTCAACCCATAGCCAGGTTTATGCTGCCGGTGAAATAACTGATATCAATGCGATTTTAAACACGTTAATAACGAAATATGGCAACAAATATAATGATCCAGAGATAATTGCACAGGCAAGTGAGATGGATTTGCTTGGCTATGGATACGCCTATCTGGAGCAGCTGAAAAGACTCTCAAATGATGCGCCATATGTCGTCAACAAGTTCCTTTATAATTATTTGCATCTGGGATTTATCTTTCTGCTATTTCCTAATGCAAAGGTAATTCATACAACCAGAAACCCTTATGATACTTGCCTCTCCTGTTATTTCAGGAACTTCTCCACGGGCAATCATTTTACATTCAATCTGGATATCCTGACTTTATATTACAAAGACTATGCTGAGTTGATGAAGCACTGGCATGCACTGTATCCGGAAAAAATACTGGAGTTTTCATACGAGAAACTTGTTATGAATCAGGAAGAGAGTACAAAAGAGTTATTAAGTTTTTGCGGGTTGAAATGGGAGGAGGATTGTTTGCAATTCTTTAATAATAAAAGGTGTGTTAATACTGCAAGCAATTATCAGGTTAGAAAGCCAATATATAAAAGCTCTGTGAATAGATGGGAATCTTATCGGGAGTTTGTACAGCCAATGATAAAAGAGTTGGCTCCTTTTACCTGAATCAATAAAATGCACATCCTGTGCACCATCAAATCAGGTGATCACCCCAAACAAATTGTACTGGTATAGTGGTTATTTTATCTTAACCTCCACCAACTCTTCACCATCCTTATCTGAAACATGCACTGCACAGGCAATACATGGATCGAAGCTATGAATAGTACGCAGGATCTCAATGGGTTGTTTTGCATCATGCAGGTTGTGACCTTTTAATGCTGCTTCATATGGACCACTTTTTCCATTGGCATCACGAGGCCCTGCATTCCAGGTGCTTGGGACAACAGCCTGGTAGTTATCAATCTTACCATCTTTGATCACAATCCAGTGTCCTAGTGCACCACGTGGTGCTTCCATATATCCCACACCTTTTGCTTCTGATGGCCAGGTACATGGATCCCACTTGGTTTCGTTAAAGGTTTTCAGATCGCCAGCTTTGATGTTTGCTATTAACTGGTCATACCAGCCCTGCATTTGGTCCGCAAAGATTTTTGTCTCCAGTGTTCTGGCTGCAGTTCTTCCAAGAGTAGAGAACATTGCTTCAATCGGTGCATCCAGTTTCTTTAATGCATAATGTGCTAGCTCTTTGGTTTGCTCATGCCCTTTGGCATAGAGCATGAGTACACGGGCGAGAGGACCCACTTCCATGGCATGTCCACGCCAGCGAGGCGATTTTAACCATGAATAGGATGCATCAGTATCCAGATGTTCATAAGGAGGTTTAGGACCAGAGTAGTTTAGATTGGTTTCACCGTCATAGGGGTGTAGGCCGGCATCTTTTCCACCACTGTAGTCGTACCAGGAGTGAGATACAAACTCCTGAATTTGAGTTGGATCATTGAGATCCACTTCATGCACAGTTGATAGATCGCGATTCAATATTGCACCTGATGGGACGAGAAAACTGGCAGGATCACTCATTGATGTGCTGGGGAAGTCACCACAGGTCATAAAGTTACCAACCCCTTCGCCCTGAGCAAACCAGTCCTTGTAAAACCCTGCAATAGCCAAAGTATCTGGAACATAAACCTGATCTACAAAGGCCTTCATTTCATTAATCACATTTTGTACGATGGAAAGACCGGACATATTGACGGATGTTGCACCGCTTCCACCCATCGCATTTTCATCATCCACACTAATTGCACAAGGTACACCACCAACAAGAAAGTTAGGGTGAGGATTCTTACCACCAAAGATGGTATGTAGTTTTACAACCTCACGTTGCCAGGATAATGCCTCCAGATAATGGGCAACCGCCATCAGGTTTGCTTCTGGAGGTAGTTTGTATGCAGGGTGTCCCCAATAGCCGTTGGCAAAGATCCCCAGCTGTCCTGATTCAACAAATTTCTTAACCTTTTTCTGAACATCAGAAAAATAGCCAGGCGATGATTTTGAATAATTACTAATCGACTGTGCAAGCTGTGATGTAGCTTTCGGATCGGCACTTAAAGCAGATACCACATCGACCCAGTCTAGCGCATGAAGATGATAAAAATGCATTACATGGTCATGGATATATTGGGCACCAATCATCAGGTTTCGAATGAGCTGCGCGTTTTGGGGAATTTCATAATTCAGTGCATTTTCAACTGATCTGACAGAGGCGATACCATGTACCAATGTACATACACCACAGATACGTTGTGTATATGCCCAGGCATCTCGCGGATCACGACCCTTTAGAATGATCTCAATTCCGCGCACCATAGTTCCACTACTGGATGCCTGTGTAATTACACCGTTATCTGTTTCAGCTTCAATACGAAGATGACCCTCGATTCGTGTAATTGGGTCTACGACAATCTTTTGAGTTCCCATTTTCTATCGCCTCTTCAATTGTTTCTGGTTACCACAGAGGAGCAGAGTACAGAGTAATTAATCACTATTTTGAGGTGAAATGCCTCACTCAGTTTAACTCTGTATCCACTCCTCTGCGGTTAAATCGTTAGTCATCCAGATATTCAGCTAGTAGCTCAGTCAAACCGACGACCTCAGTATCCATGTTGTAGTGCTCAAGACCTTCCTCAAGCACAATACGGCAGTTGGCACACGCAGTGACCATTTTGTGTACACCAAGTTCGTCTATTTGTCCTTTTTTACGTTTAAATGCAGTGGTCATAACAGCTTCAGCGCGTTCATTGGCGCTGACACCACCACCACCACCGCAACACCAGTTCATCTTGCCGTGATCAGTCATTTCACGGAAATCTGAAGCGACCGAGCCAAGTA
>RRYU01010377.1_pt1 | contig 27235 bp, 32 predicted proteins | sample 2162651 | NCBI WGS metagenome assembly RRYU01 (sample SAMN10267283, study PRJNA491782) | microbial mat metagenome | isolation source: biomat in the production well | place: Japan: Minami-Kanto gas field, natural gas well KTG3 | collected 2017-06 | reverse complement strand
TACACGAAATCAGATCAAGTGCTGATCAAATAGTAAACAAAATAATTACAACAATACAAAATGCTGAGGAGATTTACGATGCAAACAGTATATTTAGTAATGACATTGGTAAGTTATCTCTCACACTTGCAGACTCAAGTGTTTCACCAACTACATTCTATATACAAGACGAAAACATATATATAAAACAGGGCAATAATTCTGAAATTCAATTAAATCCAAGCTCAATAAAATGCACAAGATTTAAGTTTGAAAAAATATCAGAACCTAAAGCTCCCGATCAAATAATACTCGACGTTAGTTTTATTCCAGTTAATGAATATGCATCTAACGCTAACAATAAAATTAATATACATACTGCAATTTCACTAAGACAAATATGATAAATCTGTTTAAAAATAAGGATGGGGCAGTAGCACTAATGGCAGTGCTAATGGTATCTGCAATTTTGATAATTGTTGTGCTTGGTATGTCAGATTCACAACTATCAGGATCTAAAAAATATTTTAACAACTACGCCGAAAAAACTATATACTACCTTGCAGAAGCATGTTTAGAGGAAGCAATAATAAGAATAGAAAGAGACACAAGTTATCCAGGAGGTTTAGTGACATTATCTAGCGACTCTAGTTGTAACATAAGTATTAGTGGTACATCATTTAAAAATCTAAATTTAACGGTAGAATATCTTAATTACAGCCAAAATTATTTAGGCAATATATCTGTAACACAAAATGGACAAGCAAATAATGTTGCTCTATTAAATTGGAGCAAAGTTAACTAATATTATATTAATGAAATTATTTAAAAGAAAAATGATAGGACTTGATTTCCCAGACTACTCTATTGAGGTAGCTGAGATTGAAGCATACAAAGGAAGACCATACTTGCGGTCTTTTAACAGAACAATAATTTCTGAAGATATAATAAAAAATGGAGAGATAAAAAATGAAGATGAGTTTAAAAATATAATAAAAAAACTACTTTTAAATTCAAATCCAAAAACAATATATACAAAGGATGTATCTATTATTTTTCCTTCTAGTAAGGTTATAACTCATATATTTACATTTCCAGCTACTCTCAGTGAGAGTGAGATACTTAAAGCAATACCTTTTCAGGCAGAAACAGTAATTCCATATGCAATGGAGGATATATATTTTGACTATTCAATACTTAAAAAAGACAATCCCAAACATCAACACGCCTCCCAAGAAGTTTTATTTGCCTGCATTACAAAAGACATTGCAGATAAATATGTTAATATTTTAGAGTCCTTAGGACTACATCCACAGACTTGTAGCATAAGCCCTGAAGTTCTAAAATATGCTATGTCACCACTACTGGAGTTAGACAAAAAATCGATCATTATTGACATAGATACACTCGCAACAAACTACATGATAACTGATGGTCGAATATTGAAATACTTTTTTAGTACAAATGACGGTGGTTCAAAAATTTTATCCATATTATCAGAAGAGTTCGGCTATACAGCAGATCATCTTATAAAGATGATTGAGACAAAATCTATAGGCAAAATTGCTCAGTCTACAAAATTGGCCGATTTTCACACAAAAAATTACAAAAGGGCATCAATGATTGTAGAAGAGCAAGTTGCAAAGGGTAGAATAGACAAAATAGACACAGTTATATTAACTGGTAAGTTTTTAAATCTCCCAGGTTTTTTTAGAAATGCACAAAAATTCTTTCCAAACCAAAAAATAGTTATTGGTGATCCAAAGTCCAGTTTACAAATTGATCCTACAAAATTTGCACCATTAGACAATAGAGATGGTCAATCTGTTCCATATTCCATATATTTTACAAACGCTATTGGAGTTACATTGCAAGGACTTTGTAGAATACATAGAGCATGTGATACTATAAATCTTTTGCCAGATAGACTAAAAAATAGTATTGCAGACAAAAAGACAGCACTGATTACAGCCATTATAAGTCTTGCAATGACAGCTTTATCAATGTTTGTAGCTACATCATTAACATTTACACATCAAAAATTTTCATTTGAAAGAAAAAATCTAAACACAGTAAAATCTGCGGTAGAAAATGTTATTTATGGAACAAGATACCAAGATGTAATCAAAGAGATCAACATCTTTAACAGTGAGCTAGATAGTCTTATACAAATTGATAGACAACTTTTTTCTATTCCAGACGTATTAAACAATATAAATAATTTATTACCAAAAGGTATCACAACATCCGTAATGTCATTTAATCATAATGATATTTCACTTGAAATCGAAGGAGTTGCAGAAAACAGAAATATATTGCTAGAAATGAAAAAAAACCTAGAAGCTGCAGAATTTATAGAAGACTTAATAGCCCCAATCTCAAATTTCGATCAAAAAACAAAAATATCATTCACTATTAAAATATATCTAAATAGATCTAAATTAACAAAATATGGCTCGTTCACAAATACCAAATAGTCTTAAGAGAATGTTAGTCATGTCCCTCATATTAACGGGATTAACTACGTTTATTATCATAATTATGGGCTTAGCATCACTAGGTGTCAAACAAGAAATAAACCAAATTAAAAAATTTCTCTTTGATGCCAAAGATATTCAACCAAATTTTGAAAGAAGTTTAATCGAATATACCGACAGAACAGGAGATATGATCAACTATTTATTAGAACTAAAACCAGATTCCGAAAAAAAAGTAGTAAAATTTATATCAGCATTAGAAAAAATAGAACAATCGCATAATTTAAATGTTGCACTAAGTTCATCAGAAAATATAGTTGCAAACCCAAATGAGCAGTCAATTGACTACACAATTTCATTTAAAGGCAGTGAACAAGATCTTAATTCATACATCACAGAGCTAGAACTTTTGCCATACTTTATTAAATTAGAAAACATAGAATACAAAAATCCAAATTTCCTAGATCCAGGTGAATTAGAAAAAGATAACATACATATTAAGATGAAACTATATACTAGAAAATAAAACCATGATATCGAAACTTAAAAAATACGGTGACTACAAATTCTTTATTGCAACAATATTATTATTTAGCATATCACTGATTTTTCTTTTATTCATTTATTTAAACTGGAATAAACAAATAGAAAGTGATGGATATGAAATTGAAATAAACCTACCAATAATAAACTGGGGTACATATGAAAGCTTGTCAAAAAAACAATAAACCAATAGAATCTTAGCGTTCTTATTATTATTTAATAAATACACAATTTCCTATGAAGAAATTACAAAACAACACAAAAGGTTTTACTCTTGTGGAGGTTTTGCTTGTTATCGTTATCATTGCAATACTTGCAGCGATAGTGATAGTGGCGATTAACCCCGCTCGACAAATTTCTCAAGCAAACAATACTCAAAGAGAAAGTAATGTAAAAACTGTGTTAGATGCAGTACATCAATATACTATTGATAACAATGGTTTAATACCTACTGCTATCACAGGTACAGCTACAAACATTAGTTCAACTGCAGGTGATATTGATCTATGTACAGATTTAGTTCCAACTTATATAGCAGAAATGCCATATGATCCAAATGCAACAGGAGCTTCATTTACAGATTGTACAGACTACAATACTGGATATACAATAATGCAAGATGCAACAACAAGCAGATTAACTGTTTCAGCACCAAGTGCAGAATTAGCAGAAGTAATTACTGTTACAAGATAAAAAAACAAAAACAAAAGACAAAGCCCCCTAAAAGATTCATTTCCTTTAGGGGGCTTTTTTGTTACACTCACTGCCGATGTCATACACAAAAGAAATAAAAATTCACAACAAAACAATAAAAGTGCAGATTTTATCTGACGCAGATTTATCTGTGTTTGAGGAGGTTTTTGTAGACAAAGATTACGGCCTTTTAGATGACACAATAAAAAAATCAAATAATTTTATTATAGACATAGGTGCACACAAAGGATTTTTTTCGATCTATGCAAACACTTTAAACGCCAAAACTCCAATATTTTCTTATGAACCAGAAAATAACAATTTTCAAGAATTCAAAATCAATCTAAAAAACAATAACGCAGAAAATGTATTTCCAAAAAATATAGCAGTTGCCAAAGATACAGATACAAAAATACTTTACATAAGCGAGGATTCACACAATCATTCAATCAATGACAAAAATCAAAAAACTTCTGAGCAAAAAGTAAGCGCAACAACATTAGACAAAATACTTACTTCAGCATTCAAAAAAACACAAAAAAACTATTGTGATCTACTAAAATTAGATGCAGAAGGTGCAGAATATGAAATCCTCAATAGCACAAGTACAGAGAGTTTTAAAAAGATAAAAAAAATATATATCGAATATCACGAGTTTGAAGGTGGCAAAAAAAAAGAAGAATTAAAAAGAATACTAGAAGCTGCAGGCTACAAAATACAAATAAAATCCTCACACTACGACCAAAGATTTGGTTTCATTTTAGCCCAGCATTGACAACATATAGTAAAACAGTGTACAAATATGACTTGCAGTGTTATTTCTGAAGCAACTATGCTGTTGGATATAACCTGTCGATCTTTGATTTAGCACACACATAAAAGACGATTAACGTCACCACCGGAGGGGAACCATGAACTATATTATTGTGGGATTACTACTTACAGTAATCATTATGATTTTTGTTCATCGAAAGATGGACAGTACAGCCGCAAAAGGCTACAACAATAAACTGCCTCAAGAGGCCGTAACAATTGAGCAGATAACTACACTGCTCAAAGCAGAATTCAAAGCAGAATTCAACGACCTAAAAAGAGGGTTGTTGGTTAAGTTCAAAAACAACCCGGAAGAACAAAAAAGTCTCATGCTTGCAGCACTCACCGAGCATAGCAAGCAGAATGAAAGCGAGGATGATGATGAATCTTTACTGGATCCCAACCAAGATCCAGTAGGGTTCATAAAGGAGGTTGTAGCCACCACCAAAGGTGCATTGGCTCTCGCGCAGAAGGCCATGGATGAGTTAAATAATGCTCAAATAGCTCGAGAAACTGAGCTTGCAGAGCGCCAAGAGGCTCATCAGGGCACAATGGAGGATCAGAAAAAGCTCCTCCATAAACAACAATCATCACTTGACAAGCTGGCCGCTGAGATCTCTCAGCGCAATAAGGAGACCACAAAGAAAGAGCAGAGGCTAAAGGAGATGCAAGATCATCTTCAGCTTGTACGAGATGAGGTAGAAGCAAGCCAGAAGGATGTCGAAAAGACTGCAGCTGCAATCAAGGCATTTGCAATGCAAACTAGCACCTCAGTCAGCATGATGAGCCGTATCAGTGACTTCGCCATACCATCCGGCAAGCCAGAGGAAGACAAGGTCAAAACCCAAGATGCTTCAGTAGAAGCACCAGAAATTTTGGCAAAGAAAGCTTCCAGCATAACTTTCCCAACAACATCCGAGGGGATCAATAAACCCAGCATAAAATCAGGTCTTTTTTTACCCTCTACAAGTAGAGAAAAAGAAACTCTACCTGAGGAGGAGCTACTAGACATCTCCAGTCAAGGGGATGTCCTGGTTGGCAGCGACTTGAGCGAACTTGGTGACCTCGTTGGAGATTTTTTCTCCGAACTTGGAGAGGATGAAGAGAACGACATCCTTCACATCAACGAGAGCTAGTGTGTGCAGATCAACCCCAAAGAGGTGCCTAATATAAATGGCGCCTCTTTTTTATTTGTCTATTAATTTTTTAAAAAATTGTATATACTCAAAAAAATCATAAATTTTATGAAGAGTTTAAAACAACAAACTTCAAAACATTTAGATCTTTCAAAGGAGGTATCAGAAAGACTTCCAGATTCATTTTTCGATACTCTATATAGTGATTTTTATTCTGGTATATATACAAGGGACTACAACGAGGAGTATGCAGAGGATTGCAAAGAAAGATATTCAGACTCATTTGAGTCTGGTAATATGAAATTTTGTTTAGCTTGGTGCAGTGATAAAAAATGTTATTATATACAAATTACAACACCCTTAGAGGCAAATTTTGTAGCAATAAACATCCCAGGCAACCTAACAAGGGCTAAAGTATATTTTGAGCTAGCAAAAATATTTGAATCATATGGGAAAAAAATGGCCGAAATTCGCACTCTACTATCTAAATCAATGGAAGATGAAAAAACAATATTAGCTTCTTTACCCGAATCCTCTAGTCAAGCTATCACAATTTCAATAGTTCAAAAATTCACAGAAAAACAAATACAACAAACAGCCTAAAAACAAACATGAAAATTGACAAACTAATAAAGGAAATAAAATCAGCAAGTGAGCTTTTAAAACAAAAAGACAAACTTTTAAATTATACTGTGCAAAGTCTAGATTTAAACGAGATAGACATAGATTGGAATAGCATAGAAATGGCAAATACAACATTTTTAGGATGTGATATGACTAGAGAAATTGAAGAAATATTAAGAAACAAAGGAGCTCTTATTTTTCCAAAAATCATGGGCCTCCCATACAATCCATATAGAAAAAATTTATACACATGGCAAAAACTAATTTACAACGATCACGATTTGCACATTTACAATCATTTTAACGATAACAAATTTAATCCAAGTATTACAGAGGCCTTAGCACAGCGCATACACGATCACGCAATTGACGATGCACTTCGCGAGCTTATAGGTGTGGACAAAACGGGTATGACTTCAAAAAAATGCGTAGGAATTATGGGGGGACACGGAGCACTTAGGACGGACAAAACATACAAAACTGTAGCAATCACAGCTCAAAAACTTGCAAAAAATGGATTTTATATTATGTCAGGAGGCGGACCAGGTATTATGGAAGCAGCCAACTTAGGCGCATATATGGGAGAAAAAACCCAAGCACAACTAGAAGATGCTATCAACATGCTAGCATCAATTACAGATTTTAATGACGCAAACTACACTAAATTAGCAGAAACAGTTTTAAAAAAATATCCAGATGGACAAGAAAACCTCTCAATTCCAACATGGTTTTACGGCCACGAACCACCAAATATATTTGCAACACATATAGCAAAATATTTTTCCAATGCACTTAGAGAGGACGTACTACTTTCCACATCAATATATGGAATAATCTACGCTCCAGGTAGCGCAGGCACAGTACAAGAAATATTTGCCGATGCTGCACAAGATCACTATGCGAGCTATGGCTATCTCAGCCCAATGGTGTTTTTTGGCACAAAATATTGGACAGAAGACATACCAATTTACTCCACACTACATAAACTAGCAGGCAATAAATCCTACAATAAAATGATAGGAATATCAGATGATTCAGACCAAATTCTAGACTTTATAATCAAACATCCACCAGTTAAAGCCTAGTTATACAGCAATTCATCAAAGATATCCTTTGCATCTTTTTGATCTAAGACAATTTGCTTAACCGCAACTGCAACTGGAAACTGATCAAATTTTTCTTCAAGCAGATCCATTATCGATGGTAGAGAAATTAGACCTTCACTAGATATATCTTTTCCCTCACCACGCGCAAGCTCATAACCCAAAGTAAAATTAGTTGAATAAGGACTAAAACCAGTAGCAATCAGATCACCCAGGCCAGACATACCATATGCAGCCTCTTTTTCAGCTCCAAGCAGATCAATCATCACACTCATTTCCTCAATTGCAGTAGCAAAAAGCCACCCTTTTGCATTCGTACCATAACAAAGGCTTTCAAACATACCAAATGCAATCGCATATACATTTTTAAGAACACCAGTCAGCGCAACTCCACGTACAAATTTAGAAGTAGTAGTTTTTAAATTTGTATCATCAAAAATATCTGCAATAATTTTTTGAATCTTTTCAGACTTTGAAGCAATAACAGCAGCACCAATAAGACCATCACTAAGCTCCTCACCAAGCATAGGCCCAGATAATAAAGCATAACCATTGCCAGCTGGCAAAACTTCTTCAAGCACTTGATCCATAGTCTTTTTTGACTTTATTTCAATGCCTTTCGAAATACTTACAACAACAGCATCTTTGCTCAAATATTCTGCAAATTCTTCCACAACATTTCTCACAAATTTTGAGGGAATACACACAAACACAACATCAGCCCCTTCCACAGTTTCAGGTAAACTTATTTGATCTGGCACAAGACTCTCATCTTTATCATATATAAAAATATCCAAATCATTTTTATGTTTAATCAAATCAAACATAGCTGTACCAATTTCTCCAGCACCAATAAATGCAATTTTCATAAATATAAAATTAATATCTTAAAATTTCTTGAACTATATTACTTCAATAAAGGATTTACTTCAATAATAGTATCTCGAACAAAAAAAACAAAATAATAGAACATCCCTTTTCATACATTGTTTTTAAAAACGTAAAATACTCCAAAACTTCAAAAATCCCTCAATTGGACTATTTTATTAATTCCAAAACAAGGGATACATCCTATCCTTGCACAACATTAATAGGCTTACCTGTAATAAAACCACAAATATTGTCAGCTGTAGTATTTATAATTCTCTCAAGGGCTTCATGACTATAGAAGGCAATATGTGGAGTAAAAACTACATTGTCCATTTTAAATATCATTTTATCACGCGCAACTTCACGAAGTATATCCGCCTTTGCAGTTTTATATAGTAGCTCTTTTTCCTCAATAATATATTCCTCACCCTCAATTACATCCAATCCCGCTCCCGCCAATGTGCCATCTTTTAGGGCAGGAATTAAAGCATCAGTATCAACAACAGCACCACGAGACGTATTGATAAGTAGCGCACCTTTTTTAATTTTTTTAATAGTTTTTTTATTAATGAGATGCTCAGTATTTTTATTTAGCGGCACATGCAACGAGATTATATCCGAGCAACAAAGCAGTTTATCAATACTCACATATTTAAAATCCATTACATCAGCCAAAAAATTATTTTGATTAATATCGAATGCCACCACATTCATACCAAATCCTTTAGCAATTTTGATAACATTTAAACCAATATTTCCAGCACCAATCACACCAATAGTTTTACCCTTAAGGTCAAATCCAACTAGACCATCAATTGTAAAATTATCATCTAAGCTACGAATATAAGCCTTATGTACATTACGAGAAAGCGCCAGTATCAATGCAAAAGTATGTTCAGCCACAGTGTTTTCACCATAAAAAGGCACATTATTGACCATAATTTTACGCTTTTTAAGACACTTAACATCAATATGATCAAAACCCGTCGATCGAGTAGTTACAAGTTTTAAGTTTTTTAGTTTATCCAAAACAGCCTTAGTCAAATCCGAATAAACAAATACCGAAACAATATCCACATCTTTAATCTCATCCACATTATTCAAAGTTAGAGGCTCCTTAAAACATTTAATTTCATGCCCCCCAAGCCTTTTAGAAAAAGTCTTTTTTTCCCATCCTTGGATTTCAAATAATGCAATTTTCATAATCAATATATTTTTTAACTAAAGAATACTTCCACCACGCCTACCACTCAAATTTATTGGCTCATCTTCATCATCATTACTCAGGCTATCATCACTTTTATCTGTCCTTAGTTCACCGTCCCTAATATCCGTACCTGTATTTTCTAAGCCACCTTGGGTAGATATTTTTACACCAGCTTTTTTTTGTTTCTCAATATTTTTATCAAATTCATCAGTATTAAAATAAGTTGTAGGATCTCCCAACAAATCACCTGCCATATCATTCATAATACCTCCACGCTCAGCCTTACTTTCCTCAGCAATTTCACCTAATGAAGGTTTTTTTACCTTTTCATCATTTAGCTCTGGTTTATTAATATTATCCATATTTTTATTTACTATTATAGAATATCACTACATTATACTACAAAAACGGCTTATTGACAATAAAAACAATCTCCTGTAAAAATATATTTAAACCATCACAGATAAATTTTATGAAAATAGCAGTTTTACTCTCAGGCGGGGTCGACAGTGCGGTCGCACTTAGGTTGTTAAAGGATCAAGGACACGATCTAACGGCTTTTTACCTAAAAATCTGGCTAGAGGACGAATTAAAATTCCTAGGAAGCTGTCCCTGGGAGGAGGACCTCAAATACGTCACAGCAATTTGTGAGCAAGCAGATGTGCCACTTGAGGTTATAAATATGCAAAAAGAGTACTTTGAATCCGTGGTTTCATACACAATTGATGAGGTAAAGCAGGGTAGAACTCCAAATCCAGACGTGCTTTGCAATAATCGAGTTAAATTTGGAATGTTTTTTAACAAAATTAGTAATCAATACGATAAGGTTGCAAGTGGACATTACTCACAGTTAGTAGAAATAGACGGGAAAAAGCACCTAAAACGCGCACCAGATCCAATCAAAGACCAAAGCTATTTTCTTTCACATTTAAAACCAGAGCAGTTAGCAAAAATCATGTTTCCAATCGGCCACCTCAACAAATCAGAGGTAAGAGATCTCGCACATAAATACGATTTGCCAAATCAGGATAGAAAGGACTCCCAGGGAATTTGTTTCCTTGGAAAAGTTAAGTTTAAGGATTTTGTTAGGTACTATTTAGATGAAAAAATAGGGGATATGCTAGAGTTCGAAACAGATAAAAAAGTTGGAGAACACAAAGGCTTTTGGTTTTACACAATAGGCCAACGTAAAAATATCTGTCTACCCGATGGCCCATGGTTTGTAGTAAAAAAAGATATAGAAAAAAATATTGTCTACGTATCAAAAAACTATCACTCAGAGGATAAAAAGCGAGACGAATTCACAGCCTCATCACTCAACTGGTTTGCAGAAAAATTCCCATCAAAAACCGATCTACAAGTAAAACTAAGACACGGCGAACACGACTACAACTGTACGATCAAAAAAGTTGATCAAGATACAGTAAAAGTAAAACTAGATTCCACAGATCCCGGCATAGCAAGCGGCCAATTTGCATCATTTTTTGATGGAGAAATTTGCCTTGGATCAGGAGTAATTAATTAAATTTAAACTTCCAGCACGGTGCCAGATTCCAAAATCCACAACCGGTCATGTTTTCTAAAATCCAAACTTCCAGCACCGGTACCAAATTATCCGCAGACATTTCCTCCCCACCCAACAAAAAAAGACGCCGCCCCCCATGTCAGCGCCTCTTTAAATTGTTCTCTAACTAAGCCTTAGCTGCAGGAGCAACAACCTCTTTTTTCTTAGCCTTACTATAAATAAAGTAAGCAACAGCAAATATTATTACAAGTAGTATTGCCCACCAAAATTTTATTCCAATATAAGCAATAAATATTATAAACGCTGATATCAGACCAAAAATTATAAATAACAATGAACTAACAAGTCCACCAACTCCAGGAATAATATTAAGAATTTTTGTAATTGGACCAAACAACATTGTAAATCCAGTAGCCATCAAAAACCAAGTAATAGCAACCAAAATCCAAAAAGTCATTTGCTCAGCACTTGCTTGATCTTGAACTAGCTTTTCATTTGTTTTATTTGAGATAAAAAATGTTCCTTCTTCACCACCTGTAGATATTTGATCATTTGCAAGCATACCTACAACAATAAGCTCATCAGTACTATTTACACCTGTAACAGTAACTCTTTCTTTTTGCACAATATTAACAAGCTGTTCTCTATCTAAATACTTATTATATTCCATATCAGTAATATCTGTATAAAAAGTCTCCATATCCATTTGAAGTTTTGCTCCATCAGACTCAATATTGATACCGCCCAATTCAAAATCAGACCACTTTGTACGAGTATCTTTTGTTCTCCATTCATCAACTAACTCAATATAAGTTTCTTTAATCTCTTGACCATTTTCAGTGATTGTTCGAGTCCTTTCCACCTCACGAACTGCAAAATCCTCTAGTTGATAAGTATAAAATAACACGTCTTTGTCAGTTTCCTCAGCAACTAACAGATTACTATAAGTGGGAACCGCATGGATCTTAACCATCTCAGACATCCCCATAACTTCAGCCGGTGTCTGCAAAGGAAGCGCAGCGATAATTTTGCTGTGTTCAGTTTGATTGGCAAAAAACCAAATCATAACAAATGACACAATAATCATTATAATACCTGTACCAATTCCTTTGATAGAATTACCCAACTCACGAAAATACTTTGCAAATGGATTCGCAGATCCAATTACTTCACGAGAAACAATTTTATTCATAGTATAGTTAAATTAATAATACAAAAAAATTTTATGAAAACTTTAAACCTTTGTCAAACTACATAGTCTCAATTTTAATATCTCCCTTTACTTTACATTGGCACGCAAGCCTATGTTTCCCATCCATAAGCCCCATGGCTGTCAAAGTAATTTTCTCTTTTTCGTCTGTCTCATTTAGATTTTCCATTCCATCAGTAACTTTTACAATACAAGTCCCACAAAGTCCATCTTCACAAGCCAGCGGCACTTCCCATCCATTTTTTTCAATGGCATCTTTAAGCTCAGATTCATTTTCAACTTCAATAATTTTATCATTATTATAAGTAATTTTAGGCATATTTTTATTCATTAAATTATTCGCATATTACCTTACAAAATTGTACAATTCAATAAACACATTATAACTCATATCCCTATGGTAGAAATTTATACAAAAGACTATTGTCCATACTGCAAAATGGCCAAAGATTTGCTTAAGAAACTGGATGTAGAATTTATCGAACACGATATAACCAGTACTCCAGAAGCAATGGATCAATTGTCACAAAGATCAAACATGCAAACAGTCCCACAAATTTTTGTAGGGGATAAGTGCTTGGGAGGATTTTCAGATATAGATAGATTGAATGAGGAAGGTAAACTCAAAGATTTACTCATGGGAAATTAAAAAATACACTCCCTTTAGCTTCACTATAAAATCAAAGCAATTTGATTTATCAAAAAAAACCAGTAATAATAACGTCAGCAAATGCTGACACATCTGGTTCCACGTTATAAAAAAACAAACCGTTTGCGCCAGAAAAGACAATAAAACTCTAAAGCCCTAATCCTACAAATAAATGATACTATCAGACATAACACTTAAAGAAAAAATAGCTTCAGGTGACCTTGTTTTTGAACCAATTGATGCAAGCGCACTGCAACCAGCATCAATAGATTTTAGACTCGGAGATCACTTTCTAATTGTAGAAAATGACGAAATGGAAATTATAACTCTAGACACAAAAATAAAGTACAAAGAAGTTCGCAGCGAAACAATAATAATCCAACCAAACTCATTTTTACTAGGCACAACACAAGAGTATTTAAAACTACCAAACGACATCACAGCATTTGTAGAAGGACGAAGTTCAGTAGGTAGAATGGGACTTTCCATACAAAACGCAGGATGGGTAGACCCAGGATTTGAAGGACGCATCACCCTGCAACTTTTCAACGCAAGTTCAGTACCGATCAAATTACAAGCTGGCCGCAGAGTAGGACAATTAGTATTTTGTCAAATGGACAAAAAAGCAGAAAACCCATACAACGGTAAATACCAAGGACAAAAACTAACAGGTGGCTCAAGAGTCTACAAAGACACAGATAAAATACACGTACCTTTAGATACTAAGGAATCATAAAAGTTTAAGCAATTAATATAAAAATATGAATAGTACATATAATTCAACAGGCACATTAAGCCCATTAATGAGTTTAAAAAATTATAGCGAGGAAGAAAAAATAGTACTTAATTATTTTTTTACAAACACAGATAAAAATGTTTATTGCGCAACTGACAATATGAGTTCTCAACTTTGGGCATTTCTTACCGGCCAATATTCTAGGAGCACGTTAAGTTTAAGGGATCGATTTTTAGAATTACTCTCAGATGCAGAAAAATTAGATAAGGAAGGTTCTAGTGATTCAAAAATATCTATTGCTAGTCTTGCAAAATCAATACAAGAAGAAAATGAAAAAGACTTAAAATATTTTAACAGTCGCGCCTCAAAATTTCTTAAAAAATGGGGTGTTGATTACGGACATAATTCTCTAAAAGATGCTGATCAAATCAGAATTGCAGTTGAGGGAGTTTCACAAGTTTTTACAAAAGTAATAGAAGCTCCATATCCATGTATTGGTAGTTTTCAAGAAAAATCGACACGATATGTAGATTATGGAAGTGATAAAGTTATCTATTCCGAAAAAATATTAAATTCAGAATATGGTGAAAGATATAAAAGTCTCAATGAAAAATTGATGAATACGTATCTAAACTACCTTCCAAAAATAAAAAAACAAATTGTAGAAAATGGATACATAAAAAAAGAGGACTTTAATAAACGATCCGCCTTCAAACGAACAGTAAATGCAAAAGCTTTTGATATTGTAAGATATCTTTTGCCAACAGGTGTACAAACATGTATTGGAGCCACACTTTCAACACGAACACTTGAAACACACCTATCATGGATGCTTTCTCACGAACTAGCCGAAGTAAGAATGGTAGCTAAAACTATGCATGAAGAGGCAGTAAAAGTTTCACCAGGACTTCTGTCACATGTAGGGGTAAATCAATACTTCAAAACTACAAGAGAAAGCGGAGAGTCAATAGCATACAAAGTCTTTAAAGAGCATGTTTTTGGAGAAATTAAAAAGGGAATTTCAGATGAAGAGAGGGTTAGTCTATTAAAAATGGATGATGTAGATTCATTATGTGCCAGCTCAATTTTATATAATCATTCAAGAGTATATGGCAAGTCATTTAGCGAGTGTGAAAAACAAGTATCTCAAATGACAGATAAAGAGAAAGAAGAAATAATAGATAGTGAATTATCACCAAGAGGGGATTTTGATTCATTTCCACGCACATTCCAACATGGACGTATACGTTTTGAATTTTTAACAGATTTCGGAGCTTACAGAGATTATCAGAGACACAGGGCCTCTTCACAAATTTGGCAAAGAGTTAGCGCTGTACATGGATATGATTATCCAGAATACATAAACGATTCAGGATTTGAAGAATTTAAAGCTGCCTACGATCAAGTTATGACAGAGCTTTGTGAGTTTTCAAGAGAAATAATAGTGGAATTTCCACACGAAAGTGAGTATGTAGCTGCTCTAGGGCACTTAATACGCACAACATTTGATATGCACCCCGGACAATTAGCTTATATAATTGAATTAAGAACAACACCACAAGGTCATCACTCATACAGACAACTATTTCAAAAAGTATACCAAAAAATAGAAAAAAATGCCCCTTTTATCGCAAAACATATAAGAGTAAGTAAAGACCTAGAGGGGTCTCGTAAAAAACAAGAAGAAAGATCTGTAGAAAAATACGAACAATTAATCAAAAATACTAGAAAAAGTCAGAACTTAGATATCTTCCAACATAGTGAAGATAAAAAATTAGAAAAAACAAAAGATTAAAAAATATAGATATGAAAAAACAAAAAATATTTATGATAGTCGCAACCGACCTTCGTAGAGGAATCGGAAAAGACGGAAAACTTCCATGGAATCTAAAAAGTGATACGGAACACTTTAAAAAAATAACAACAACAACAGTTGATCCCAAAAAACAAAACGCAGTAGTAATGGGACGCAAAACATGGGAATCAATTTCAGAAGAATACAGACCACTAGAAGCGCGCAAAAACTTTGTGATAAGCCGAGATAACAGATACAGACCCGACGGCGCATTTTCTGTACGAGGCATAAATCAACTACTTGAAAAAATGGACAACGATGTAGAAACAATCTTTATAATCGGCGGGGGACTAATCTACTCAATGTACCTAGAGCACCCACAGTTAGACGGCATATACATCACAGAAATCGACGAAAAATACGATTGTGACACATTTTTTCCAGAGATACCTGATAGATTTGAAAACATGGAAGTCCTAGGCGAAGCAGAGGAAAAAGGCGTATCAATGGCCTTCTTAAAGTATACCGAAGTTTAGATTTTCCTTGTATTCTTGATATCCTCAAGCACCTCAAGCGCATGACTCAATGTCTTTACTTTTGTATAATGCTTGATGATTTTCCCCTCAGGATTAATCAAAAACGAATGACGTACAACCCCCATATATTTTTTACCAAACATAGATTTTTCAACCAAAACACCATATTTATTAACAACCTCTTGAGCATCGTCAGAAAGGATAGGAAAGTTAAGATCCTGTTTCTCTGCAAATTTCACATGACTTTTAACACTATCCTTACTTACTCCCAAAACAACGGCATTTAGCTTTTTAAATTCCTCCAAATTATCCCTAAATTTATGAGCCTCAATAGTACAACCAGGTGTAGAATCTTTAGGATAAAAGTATAGAATCACAAACTGCCCACGATAGCTAGATAGTTTATGAGATTTTTCATTTTGATCAAGTAGCTCAAAATCCGGAGCCATCTTATTAGTTAAATCAGCCATATAAGTTTTTAATAATTACAACAAAATACAGTATAACAAATATTCCAAAAAAATCCCAGCTCACCTAGCACCGGTGCCAACTCAAACTTCATCACCAAGCCAGCACCGGTGCCAAATAAAACTTAAATCTTTGCCACACCGGCGACTGATCAATCCGAATACATTGGCCCCACCCAAGCTTAAAGATAAAGTGGTGGCCAACAAACAAAAGCAAAAAAAATAGCCGGACAATAAACTGTCCGACTATTTCTAAATTAAAATTTTATTGTAAAGCAGCTTCAATCACAGATTCAAACTTACTAAAAGGCTGAGCACCTGAAATCAAAGTACCATTGATAATAAATCCAGGAGTACCTCTTATACCAAGCTCTTGCCCAGCAGCCATATCTGCATAAATTTCATCCTTAAATTTATCACTCTCGTAGCATTCAGTAAATGTGCCAGTATCAAGTCCCATATCTTCTACATAACCAACAAAAGTATCAAAATTCAAACTATCCTGAGCTGCAAACATAAAGTCATGCATTGCAAAATAACCAGCATTGTCACTTTGATCAAGCACACAATTTGCCGCCAAAGCAGCCGGATAAGCCCCTTCATGAAAATCTAAAGGATAATCTCTAAATACATATTTTACTTTATCAGTATCTACATATTTTTCCTTAATCTGAGGATAAGCATCATTAACATATCGACCACAATAAGGACACTCAAAGTCAGAAAACTCAACAATAGTCACTTTAGCATCAGCGTTACCCATAAACGGATCATCAGTTGCAATAGCATCCATTGGAACAGCAGAAATATCTGGAGCAGCAACTTCGTCTGGTTGTTGTTGTGCATCAATTTGCTTTTGAACATAAGTATCAATAGCCGCCTCAACTTTTACCTGAAAATCCTCATCAGACATTTGAGTATCAGCTAAAAGCTTTGTACCAAAGTAAAAAAATTGAGCCGAAATAATGATAACGGCGCCAATAATGGCATATATCACGCCAGTTTTGCTAGTAGAATCTTTCATGGAAAAGAGGTTAATTAAATTTTTCATAGCCACAAAATTATATTTAAAAATGGCCCAATAATCAAATAGTTTATTTACATCAAAGCCCACTTTCTATCACCGGTGCCAAAATACCACCACCACCCAAAGATATAAAAATAAAGCTAAATATAGAAGCACAAAAAACATTTAAGCGTCTCAAAAAGAAATTTAAACTAGAAAAAATTACCAACTCAAACGAAAAGACTTTAGAGTTATTACTTAAAAAACTAGAAGAATTAAACCAATCTCCGATATCTCCATTAAAAAAAGATCTAAAACCAATCTTAATACAAAAAACTGGGTTTTAAAAAGCCCATATGACAACAACACCAATCTTAATAATATTGATCAAAAGCTTAGGGTATACATAAATATGCACAAACCATAATCTTTGTTATACTCCTATTACAAAAATAACAAATCTACCTTATGAAAATAATTTCATGGAACGTAAACGGCATAAGAGCAGCCGAAAAAAAAGGCTTCAAAGAATGGCTTCAAAAAGAGTCTCCAGACATTTTGGGTATCCAAGAAATCAAAGCTCAAGAGGACCAATTATCACAGGATCTATTACACCCAGATGGATACAAATCATACTTCAATCCAGCAGAACGCAAAGGATATTCCGGCACCGCAATATATTCAAAAACCGAAGCAAAAAAAATTGAAAAAGGATTTGGAGTTGAAAGATTCGACAACGAAGGCCGCATAATCTCAGCAGAGTACGACGATTTTATTGTATTCAACATATATTTCCCAAACGGCAAAATGAATAGAGAGCGCTTAAACTACAAACTTGAGTTTTATGGTGCAGCACTAGAAGTCTTTGACCAATTAGTAAAAAGCGGCAAAAACCTAATAATAATGGGGGACGTAAACACAGCACACAACGAAATCGACCTATCAAGACCAAAAGACAACGAAAACATATCAGGATTTTTAAGAATAGAAAGAGACTGGATAGACAAACTAATTGAGCATGGATACATAGATTGCTTTAGACACATAAACAAGGAGCCTAACAATTACACTTGGTGGAGCGTTCGCACAAAAGCAAGAGAAAGAAACATAGGCTGGAGGATTGACTATTTTTTTACAAACAAATCATTCACAAATAAAATCAAAAACTGCTACCACCTTACTGATATAATGGGTTCAGATCACTGCCCAATAGTACTAGAGTTAGATATCTAAAATACACAACTAAACGAATTGATAAAAAAATTTGCAATTTTAATAAAAACTAATTAATATCCACGCATAATTTAGTCAGGCCGGGGTAGCTCAGTGGTAGAGCAATGGATTGAAAATCCATGTGTCGGCAGTTCAATCCTGCCTCCCGGCACCACTCGAATCTTCATTTGGAATCAACTTTTGATTATTTGCTTTCTCAAGCGCTTTGGTACTTCTACCCTCATATAGTCGGGTAGGGAACTTTTCAGGGTTGAACCGGAAGAATATTTCAGCTTCTACTTTCCACCGTTTACCTTCTTTTGTTCTGTACATTTCTATTCTATCTATAAATAGATCAACCAAAATTCTCTTATGGTCTTGTGATAATTTATCAAGTCTATACTTTATCTGCTTAGAAGCTTCTTTGAGCTTTTTAACCTCAATATCTATAGAACCTATGAAAGTAAGTTCATCTTCGATTTCCTGAATTTTATTCTCAATCTCTGCTCTTTCTGAATTTTTTTCAGAAACCTTTTTTGACATCTTTTCCTCACTATAGCTGCCCTTTTCAAATGCTTCTTCAACGCGATCAATTGCCAAATCATTATTGATCTTCTGCTCTCTAAGATTTCTCAGTTGATCCTCAAGATTTTCCAGTTTTCCTGGATTTACATATTCTTTTGATAGATAATTTTTAATAAAAACCTTAGGATCCTTAAGTGCAGTAAGTATCTTTCCCCATACGTAATCATCCATTTGTTTACCAGGGAATTCAAATACACTGAAATGTTCATCATCCTTTTTGAATTGCTTTCTTCTATAGCTATATCCTCCCTTGGACCGTATACATCCACTAAATGACTTCGGTTTATCTAAAGTCATGTCTTTAAGTTTTCCACTCAACAAGTAATTAGGATTCCTACGACCTCCTGATTTACTCTTTTTCTTATTTTGAGCTTGCGTAAAAGTAGATGGAGATATGCACTGTGGAATACTTACAGTAGTCCATTGATCCTCTGGTAAAGTATTGCCATCATCATCAGTCTTGTTAGCTACAAACTCCCCTCTATATAACTCCCTCTCTAAAAGTGATCTAACCATCTTAACCGTCCAATTTCCATATTTATCTTTCGCTTTAGAATATTCCCCTCTTGGAACTCTAAGCTCATTAAGTTTAGTTGTAATGTTGTCATAGCCTTGGTTATCATAAATGTACCAATTGAAAATTTGCTCAACCCATTTTTTTTCTTCTGGAATAATTTCTAGTCTTTTACCTTTTCCACTGGGATTGGGGATTGGCTTATAACCATATGGAGTGAAACTACCTGTAAAATTTCCCATCTCAGCAGAAACAATTTTACCCATACTAGTTCTACCCTTAATAAGCTCTCTTTCAAATTGTGCTATAGCTCCAAAAACTTGAAAGATAAGCTTACCAATTGGACCTTTAAAATCAATATTTTCCTGCATTGAAATAAAGCTTACTTGGTTTTGTTCTAACTCATCGAATATATTAATAAGATGTTTTAGAGAACGAGAAAGCCTATCAATTTTGAAGACCATTACAGAGTCAAACTTTTTATCTTTAACATCTTTAAGAAGACGTTTAAGGGCTTCACGATTGAGGTCACTACCGGTATGTGTGTCAGTATAAATCCACTCATTTTTTGTAATAAAACCTTGATGTTTATTATTTTTTATATGTTCCAATAGTCTGCTTCTTTGAGCTTCTAGTCCATATCCATCAACTTTCTGTTCATTGGTTGAAACTCTTATGTATATTGCTACTCTCCTTTCTATATTGGAGTCTTGATGATAATACATATTAATAATTATTAATAATAACACCTATATAATTACATCAAATTCTGACATAAAACAACTGGGTAGTATTTAAGAATAAAATTCTTAAATACTATCAAATAAACCTAAATATTGCATTGCTTTCGTAATGCTTTCAAGGGAGTCTTTTGGATTTTCTTCAGGAAAATGGCAGTTAAACGTAATCTCTGAATATGGAGATATTTGAATGGTTTCTGATTTTTTACTTACAATTCTTTCCTTCATCCTTCCGAACTAATTAGTATTTAATACTTGAGTATTCTAAAATACAAATTAGTTAATCATCAGGGGTTAGAACTGGGGTTTTATATGGAGCGATATTCTACGGCAATATTATCTGAGATGAGAATGAAATATCCTTTTGAAGTATTTTCTAATTTTATCAATTCTTTAATGACATGCTTATCAACAGAAAACTTCTTGGACCATTGCTTATAAAGGTTTTCCAAATATCCGTCCTTTTTTGTCAGGTCCTTTAAGTTATAATTATTGTTTATAACTTCCAGTTTTTGTATTGAGATTTTCCTTAACGGACGTGCAGGGTTTTTAAAACATAAAGCCAATAGATCACTCCTAAACCCCTTTTTAAGCCTTAACTCGACTTGGGGATTATTAGCATCATAAATGCGGGACTTTGCATAAACAAGTTGTAAAAAGTCATTTATAGGTGCTGTGGAGGGTATCATAGAAAACACCTGTGGCATACGCAGAGAATCACTATACTCTTCCAGCGTATATAAATAATCAATCCTTGACTGAATCACAACAACAGGGTCGCCTTTAATATACAAAAACGCATCATCAAAAGCGATTGTCTCAATGGATTGTAATTTGGATGAAACCTCTTTCCACCATTTTCCAATAATATCAAAATAAATATCTTCATCTTGTCTGTAGCTATTCAGAGATGTTTTTATATTATTCCTAAGCTTTTCTCCGGACCTAATGCAATCCAATATTGCTTCTTTATCGATTAAATCCATAGAATTATTTTATTTGTTCAGGTGGAAGATTATTCTAATCCTTAATATATTTACCATACTTATATGCTAATGCATTTGTTATTTTTATGTTAGGCTCAATATTATTCTTTCGGATATAAACCTCTAATTTTACAAATCATATCTATCGACCTAAGCCTAACCCCATAGTCCGGAAATTTATTTGTTCCAGGCACTACTGCTGACAGTCCATCACGCAAAGTTTTAACAATAAGTTTGTCTGGCAATTCCTTATTTAGTAACGCCGAAAATTCATCACTTTTCATCACCCGATTTACCGCATTGCATTTTCCAGAGTCGCTTTTAGCAAAACTACCGGCTTCTACCGCTATGTCTTTTTTCTTTTTACCCTCAATAAGCCCCTTCAATACAATGCTGTGATTTAGTTTTCCCTGTGGTTTTACTTTCTTATTCATATTGTAAGTATCAAACAGTTTAATGTAATACTCCATGTCTCTTAGCCAAACGTTATATATTGGACCGATATAGTGGATTCAAGCTCTATTATATGAGAAAACTATATAACTAGCAAATTGGGCTTAGAGCTACTTAATATTTTTATGATTTAACTTAGACGTATTTTTTACTTTTATATTTTCTTCATGATAAAAATTTGTATAATTGTAGATTTGTATGTAATGCCTTTATTATAAATCTTCTCTCATTGCATTATCTATTATGTCATCAATTTTATCGTTTGAATTAGCTATTTTCTCAAATATTTCAACTAGTTCTTCACTCCATCTAAGCAAGCGGTCAGTGCTCAAAAAATCTGGTGGCTTATTTTTTTGGAAGATAAATGGACCTTCTCCTAGGATTTTTTTGAAAGGCGTGTTGTTTCCTCTAAAAAAGCTATTGCTATGAATTGTATTTCTTATGTGCATGCAGAAACGGCAGAATATTCGATCATCCTTTTTAGGTAACATTTTCTTTTTTTTAAGTTCTTTTACTTTCTCCTCAAAAGTTAACTTCTGTATTCTATCTGGATCGTCATCTAGTGCCTCAAGTATTCTCGTAACTGCATCTTCAAAAATGCTAAATATTGTCAGGAAAAAATCAGATGGTTTTCTTCTGAAAAAGTGATCAATTGTATCATCTCTGGCTATTGTTGATTGTTCAGTTTTACCTATTTGTAGGTCCTTGTACCAAGATTGCTCGTCTTCCACATATCTTTTAAGGCCTCCAAAGTCCATTGAAAGTATAAGTGTAATTTTTTGAAATTTTGTATAGGTTCCTGACTTAATATAGCCTTTTGGTAAGTTATTTGTTTTTGATATCAAGCGAGTTATCATTTCGTTTGATTGGGTTAGTAGGTCTATACAGGTTTTAATTGTTGGTTTGATTGTTTTCATACTTTGAATTTATCATAATTTAGATTTATTGGTTAAATTTATATCTTATGTTTTGAAAATTACGATGATTGGCTATTATTATTCATTATAGAATTTTTAGAATTCCTGATCATCATGGATATGCATGAAAAGAAAAACAATAAACATTTCCATATTGTTGATTGCCAAGGTAAGATAAGATGGACTTTATATACATTAAATTAAGAAAAAATTCTTTAATGGAAGATAAAAAATAATGAATTATTATCAACAAATTTTTACAATAGGAACATTTGCACTTTATTCATTTATATTCTCGCTTTTTATAATTCCGACTGTGAAAAGCTTAAAGCAAATCCAGTATAAATTGAGAGGAGTTGTGAAACCACAATCTTTATTAGAAAATCCTAGTTTCTCTCAAGTTAATAGTGAATATGATAATCAAACAAGACAAATTATCGACATTTTGGAAGAATATAAGTTAGAATATAAGGAAATTAATAAACTTAAGAAATTTTTGATTTATGGTGCAATAGCCACATTTTTGTCGGTGGCATTGTTGTTTGTTTTTAATCTATTTTCAAAACAAAATACAATTAATTGGTCGAGTTTTGCTATTCTAATAATATATGTAGTTATTATTGGTATCTTAGTTATTTGGGCTTTTATTACTTATGTTCCCTCACCGCAAAAAATAACTAACTGGATTTATATGGCTGAACATTTTGGATTAAGTCCCTCTGGACTGGCTAAGTGTGCAAATATTAAAATTGATTATAATCCCAAGGGAACACCTTATTTCGTTCAGAATAATCCACAAGAGAGAAGGCCTATTAGGATTTTTTCAAATATTGAATTGCGTGGGTATAAATATTGGTTTTTTGTGTACAACCTTGATGATAAAACGCCAGTGTATATTTTAACGGGAAATGTAAATGATAAAACGGTAGTAAATGAACTTTATCCGGATTCTAAAGACTTTAGGGGGTGGTATATCAATATTGCGGAGTTTGATGCTTTCAAATTTAAAGATAAAAATCTTAGGATATATTTTTTTGTATTTGATCCAATAACCTTTGGGAATATTGGAAACCCTTACTGGGGATGTCGTGACTTTTCTTATAAGGAAAATTTTATATATTCTTCAGAATATAGTATTAGTCTTAATGAAAATCCATATATTCAAATTACATATCATGGTACGGGATTACATTTTAAAGAATTTGAATGGCAAGAAATACCTACTATGTCAGAGAAGGATAAAGCTCAAAATAGCCTTGTTAAACAAGTTTTTGATATTTCACAAAAAAAGATCAGGAACGTGAATATGCTTACAAAAGTCATCTTAGAACAATAGTTGATAATTTGATATATTGAAGATGAATAATAAAAACCATATGATTACTAAAAAAAATCTATCAAAAAAGGAAATCGAAGGTGTTTTTACTAAGATGGGGGTCAAAAAGAGTAAATCTAAAAAACAATCTATTTCAGAGTGGATAAAGAAAATTGATACACAAGCCTCTAAAAAGGATGCCTTGTGGATTATTTCAGACACAACTAGTTCATTTATCAATTTTAATCAAAACGATTATGGCAAATTGGAAGGACATTCTTGATGAGTTGAGAGAAGAAGGTAGTACTCACGATATTATCAGAAGGAAATATCTTCTTCGGCTCAATAAAATTACAGGCAGAAACACCATTGCGTATTATAGTGGTTGGTTGCAAAAAAAATTACCGGAATTGCAGGGCGAGCTTGGAATAAATGATAATGACAAGAATGGTTTTATGACAGCAATTCACAAATTGGATGAGTCAAAGGGCCTTGACTTGATATTGCATACACCTGGTGGTGAAGTTGCCGCGACAGAATCGATAATTGACTATTTGACCACTAAATTTAAAGATATTCGTGTTATAGTTCCACAATTGGCAATGTCCGGTGGTACGATGATTGCATGTGCCGCGAATACAATTTCAATGGGGAAACAATCAAGTCTCGGTCCCATTGATCCTCAATTAGGTGGAATTCCCGCCCATGGAATTTTGGAAGAATTTGAGCAGGCATATCAAGAAATAAAAAAAGACAATAGTAAAATTGCAGTTTGGCAACCGATTATAGGTAAATATATGCCAACTTTGATAGGAGAATGCCAGAAGTCTGTAGCTTGGTCTAAAGAGATAGCAACAAAAGCTTTAAAAGAGAGAATGCTGAAAGGTAAAAAGGATAGTGATGCAATAGTTACTAAAATCATTGATGAGTTAACCAGTCATGCTATAACACTGTCACATTCAAGACATCTGTCTGCCCAAAAATGTAAAGATTTAGGATTGAACATTGAGATGATGGAGGAAAACCAGAAATTTCAAGATGCAGTTTTGACTGTACATCATGCTTTTATGCATACGTTAAGTGCCACACCCGCTTTCAAAATTATTGAGAACCATTTGGGGGTTGCTTATATACAAACTGTGCAAACCCTGATAATTCAAAAACCGATGCAGTAGGCTTAAGATTGAGGAAAAATTCCAAAATGAATCGAGTTGATTTGCTAAATTAATAATTTTCAATACAATAAGCCTGCAACTAAATAAATTAGTCTAGCATTTCTAGTTCAAAAACAAACACCTAGATTCCTCCAATTTCCCCCTCAACTCACCAACAATCCCATTCTTAATCCGCGCCTCTGCTATTTTCAAAACCTCCTCATAAAACCAAAGTTTCTTATCCAACGGAGCATTAAATTTGGACCAAAGATTTTCCCCTTCAAGATTATAAGCTTCTATCATCGAAGAAAGATTATGGATTTTATCAGCTACGCTTACAAATATAGCTTCGTCAGTCGCTGTTTTTAGATGGTCGATATATTGCTGTTTTCGCTCTAACCAAGTGGCTTTCTCATCCATTTTAATACTTGGATCTTTATCTTCAGAAACATCTTTGACTATTTGTGCAATTTTTGGTCCGAAATCTTTTATCATATCATCGTAAGAATAGCCCGTGGTGTCCTCTAGGACATCGTGAAGAAGTCCGGCACAGAATGTTGCCTCATCATTAGTGTAGACGCTTAAAATCAATCCTACGCTAAAAGGGTGAGTGATGTAGGGGATGTTACCTGCCTTTCTTGTTTGGCCAATGTGCTGGATGCTTGCGATGTTGATCGCTTTTTGCATTTGTGGTGTGAAGTTCATATGTTTTTTGGTTATAAATTATACTAGGTTAAGATGTTCAAGATCGCTTTCAATTTGCCCCCAGAATTCCTCCTCTGGAGCATTTGGTTCCCTGCATAGCCTCCTTAGGCTGTCAATCGTTTTGATGTATCCTTCAGGATTACATTCTTGATATTTGGCGAAATATGGATACAAATCTTTTGGAACGAGTTTCATTTGTGGCTTGCTTTGTGCTTCAAAAATTTCACTTGCTGAGCAATTCGTACTCAAGAGGTAATTGTATTTTGGGTCCGGTCTATTGACCACTCGTTCTGGATCATATTTATCGGGGTCTTTGCCTGGAAAATTATGATGAATACTAAAGTATTTAAGTAATTCCATAGATGATTTTTTAGACATCTCATCTGATTCGTTTTCGTCTTTTACTGGGACCCATGTGCAATAGCTAGGGTCTTGTTCAGAAATCCAGTCTACTGTTTCTATATATTCGTAGTAGTACAGCTGACCGCATTCTTGACAACGCATTAATGCGCTATAGTAGTGATTGGAATCGGCATACTCTTTGATGGGGGAAAGATCTTTACTGATTTTACCTCGTGGCTCGACTGTGTCATTTTGGAGGAAAAAACAGAGTTCTGATGGGAGTTCAAATAGTGTTGTTTGACCGTTCATATATATATGGGTTAATTATAGGTAGTGGAAACAAAAAAGCGGTTAGGAAAATTCATCAAGCTCGGATTTATACCTCCGAGTAGTGAAATCTCCCAACCGCTAAATTTAATTGTTTTGCGATTAGTCATTTGAGTCATGTGGCTTCCAGCAGATTTCCCTGGTGCCTACCCCTATTAGGGGAGAAACAAATGGTGCGAATTAACCTTCGCACTTGGTCTAGTTTTTAAGGACATTATTATTATATGCTATTTTTGTGAAAATGTAAATTTTTTATAATATAGATATAAACATTTCTAATAAAATATGGGATCACTTGGATTAAGAATGGGAGTAATGAATAGTCTTTATCTATCCACTTGAGTTCAAGTAAAGTAATTTTCTTACGTTTTTATTTTGATATAATTTAAGTAATTCCTTGGAGTCTTATTGCTTTGGTTTCATAAATATTATTCAGTTTGTTTTCATGGAAAAATAAATATTTCATCTAACGTTAGGGGGTGAATTTCATTTTTCAAAACTCCTTATTCTTTTACTATCAATTCGTATTCTGTCTTAAAGTTTGTATTATGATCTTTATTAAAGAATGGCAATCCAACAAGTCTATAATTTGAATTTTCTGCTTTTATGACTTTTT
>RRYU01000606.1_pt1 | contig 27246 bp, 23 predicted proteins | sample 2162651 | NCBI WGS metagenome assembly RRYU01 (sample SAMN10267283, study PRJNA491782) | microbial mat metagenome | isolation source: biomat in the production well | place: Japan: Minami-Kanto gas field, natural gas well KTG3 | collected 2017-06 | reverse complement strand
TGTAGTTTCCCCATCAACCAGAAGATTGGCTGCGCCAGAATAGTTAACCAGCCATAGTCAACAGTTAGGTCCAGTCCAGGCGCTATCTCTCGGAGTTCATTCTGCAACTTGGGCCCGGCAACCAGAGAACTTTCAAAACTATATTCACCGCCATTAGATACGGTAATCGAAGGGGTATATGCGCCAACCGCATAACGCTCTCCAGAGTAAACCTCTGTATAAAAATGGTTCTCTTCGCCTTGCTTGGGTACCCAGGATCCGAGGAAGTAATGTTGCAACATTGCCACCCAACCATCTTTGACATCAAGGTTTAGCTTGGCCTCTTTCATATCATCAAAGGATATTTTTTCGTACTTGTTATCTGGTGTATAGATGGCACCACCAGTATAGGTATACATGAAGCCGCCGCCGCTTTCCGCATCTGGGCTCCTTTGGAGCTGCTTGTATTCACGCCCGGACCAGTCTTTGCCTGAGTCGTTTCTTAAAATATGCTGCACTTTGATCTGATATGAACCACGGGTAAAAATGTAGCGTTTGGTTACGCTGATACCATCCGGGTTAGACCACTCAAGATCCACGCTCAGACTATCCTTGCCCTGCTCCATCTCGAAGCTACTGCCCTTTACTGTGTATTGGCTCTCATGGGTTGGCGCTGAATCTTTATCCAGACCAATCAATCCTGATTGGGCAATAAATAGACCGGGGGTTTCAGCCTTCATTAACTGAAATTTCTTATCAGGAGAATCCAGGGTTAGGGGATAGTCCATCAAATACATATTCTTGACGGTGCCTCCCTTGGTGTCTATATCTAAACGAAACAGATCTGTGACTACAGAAATAAGATTGCCAGATGATGTAGATACACTACCAACAGAAGGCATCTCTGCCGTCGCTGGAGCGCTGTTCCCGGCAGTCACTTTTAAATTTGGTACTGATGTCTCTCTCGAGCTGGCGGTTTCAGGTGCTATTGTTGTCTTCTGAGTCTGAGTAGCAGAATTGGTTGTGTTAGATGGAGAGGTTCCATAATCCTCCTGCCAGGCTTGCCACAACAGAAGTGAAACTAAAATTAAGGCGAATACCAAGATCAGGCGCAGATTATCCATGGACGGTCTCAAGATGACTAATATGAAATGTGAAGGATCTGTTTATTTATAACGGTGTTGGCTTTCTAAATATGTATCAGACTTCAGAGAATAACCTCTAATAGAAAAATAACTAGCCGTTTTTTAAATCAGTTCTTTTTTGGAGCCTATTCCAATGACGGCTTAGAGAGTAAAACAGGATCTGGTTACTCATGCTGTCAGTATCCTTGCGATTGAGTACGACGTAGTCAATCCCTCCAAGCTCATTTTTATTACAACGAAAACTTTCTCTTATGACTCTTTTAATACGATTCCGATCAACAGCCAGACGCGCATATTTTTTTGACACGGCCAAGCCCAGCCGAGGCGTACTACGACCGCTTGTCCGACAAAGCACTGTAAAACAATCATCCGCAGTTTTTATCGGGCGCTGAAAAACGCTGCGGTACTGCGCCGGCTTCAAAAGCCTGCTGATTCGCGGTAAGCCTGACTCTTTTCCCAGCACGTAAATCCAGCCTTATGGAATCAGTCTGGCACGGCCCTTGGCGCGACGGGCATTGATGATTTTGCGGCCACTACGTGTTGCCATGCGCGCACGAAACCCGTGGGTACGCGCACGTTTCAGGGTACTTGGTTGAAATGTTCTCTTCATTCGATTCACCGAAAAATTGTGCCCATTTAGCAAATACGCTAAAAGGCCTGGAAAAAAAGGCGCTTAGAGTACTTTGAGAAACGCACCCATGTCAATATTAATTGGATTACAGCTTTGCCTTTCCCACTAAAACTTTATAATGAGTATGGCCTCTGGATCATGCATCCTATTCTTCTATCTATCTAAATATAAAGAAGTAAACGCAGGAAATACGGTTCTACCTCAGATTTTACTGCCGGGATTACAGGCCCGCTTCGAAGCTGTGGATAACTTTAACACTTTTATGTAGACTCATGACACTGAATTTCTTCAGTCCTAAAATGAATAGCCTTCAGGGCCCCGGTGAGAAAAAGTTGGAAATAATTACAAAAAGCGATGGGGATAGATTGTGACTCTATGGAATCGATGCATAGAGTATCTTGAAAGCGAGCTCTCTGATCAAGAGTTTAATACATGGATTAGGCCTCTTCAGGCAGATGAGGAGGAATCAGAGGTTAGACTTTTCGCCCCAAACAAATTTGTACTCGACTGGGTAAATAATCATTACCAAGAGAAGATCTCCCAACTTCTGTCCAAATTATCAAAAGGCCAGATAACCCAGGTAACCATAGGTGTAGGCGGAAGCCGTCGCAATTCACAACAGCAAAGCACACAGGTTGAACAAAGCCTCGCCAGACCCAGGCCCCAAGCCAAAAGTAACCTAAATCCTGAATTTGTATTTGATACCTTCGTTGAGGGTAAATCCAATCAACTGGCCCGGGCCGCTTCGGTTCAAATAGGGGAGAATCCGGGTAGGGCATACAACCCATTATTTATCTACGGCGGTGTAGGCCTTGGCAAGACTCATCTGATGCATGCTATTGGTAATGCCATCATGAAAAATAACCCATCCGCCACAGTACTATACAAACACTCTGAGGGATTTGTTGCAGCAATGGTTCGGGCTTTGCAACACAACAAGATAGATGAATTCAAACGTGAGTACAGATCTGTAAATGCTTTGCTTATAGATGATGTCCAGTTTTTTGCCGGCAAGGAGCGATCACAAGAGGAATTCTTTCATACCTTCAATGCTCTATTTGAATCTAAACAACAGATCATCCTTACCAGTGATCGTTTTCCAAAAGAGGTAACCGGTCTGGAAGAGCGTCTTAAATCCCGCTTTGGTTGGGGGCTTACCGTCGCTATAGAACCACCAGATTTGGAGACAAGGGTTGCGATCATAAAAAGCAAAGCGGCCCAACTATTTGGTATAGACTTTCCAAACGACGTAGCCTTTTTTATCGGTAACAGGGTTAGGTCAAACATAAGAGAGCTAGAAGGGGCGCTACGAAGAATAGTAGCAAACTCAGAATTTACCGGAAGACCCGTCACATTAGATTTTGCAAAAGAAGCTCTGCGAGATATGCTGGCGGCTCAGGATAAACTGGTAACAATAGAAAACATCCAGAAGACTGTTGCAGAATATTATAAAATTCGGACATCTGAGCTACTATCCAGCACCAGAAGCCGAACAATCGCCAGACCTCGACAGCTTGCAATGGCGCTGGCAAAAGAGTTAACCAACCATAGCCTTCCTGAGATTGGTAGCGCATTTGGTGGCAGAGACCATACAACCGTACTCTATGCCACAAGAAAAATAGCTGAGCTCAAAGAGAGCGATCATCGGGTAGAAGAGGATTATGGAAACTTGTTTAGAACCTTGACCAGTTGATGTGTAAAAACTGTGGATAAAATTTAACGAGATAAAAACCGTGATTTTATCCACAGGAAGCTAAGGTGTTCTAACTAATATATTGGTAGTTACTAACAGGTATTATCCTATGTAACATATTGAATTAATAAGTAAAAATTAACTAAAATGTAGTTATTAACAACACTAATAGTAATAACTATTGTTTATATATCTTAATTTGTTTAAGAGAGCTTAAACATGAAAATAATCACGAGCAGAGAAGACTTACTCAAACCACTTCTGATGGTAGGTGGTGTAGTTGAAAAAAGGCAAACATTGCCAATATTGGCAAATATTCTGATAAACGCAGATAAGAATAAACTTCGGATAACGGCTACAGATCTAGAGGTTGAATTAAAGACTGAAGCTGTTGTAACTCAAGCAGATGATTTAGACATAACTCTACCTGCGAGAAAATTAATAGATATATGTCGAGCGCTACCAGAGGGCTCAGAGATATCTATGGATATAAATGGTGAGAAAGCCATAATAATGGCTGGCAGAAGCAGATTTACTCTCGGCGCACTACCCGCAAAAGACTATCCTTCAATCGAGATAGAAGGAGCAATCAAAAGCATAAAAGTCCAAGAGAAAATAATAAAACGCCTTATAGAGAAGACACAGTTTGCGATGGCTCAACAGGATGTAAGGTATTACCTGAATGGTTTAATGCTGGAGATGGTAGACGGAGTGCTCAGAGCGGTCGCTACAGATGGTCACAGACTTGCAATGTGTGAACAGCTAGAAGGCATTACTGGCGGAGACGATTTTCAGATAATTATTCCTAGAAAAGCTGTATTAGAACTAGGCAGAATGCTAGAAGAGAGTGAACGCGAAATCACAATTGAAGTTGGTTCTAATAATGTCAGAATTATTATGGGAGAGACGATTTTTACTTCCAAACTGATAGATGGAAAATTTCCAGATTACCAAAAAGTCGTACCTGTCGGAACAAACAAGCAGGTAATAGCTGACAGAGATATCATGCGACAGGCTTTGCACAGAACGTCAATTCTTTCTAATGAAAAATACCGCGGAATAAGATTTAATTTTTCTGCTAACAATCTTGAGCTTTTAGCCCACAATCCAGAACAGGAAGAGGCAAAAGAGGAGATAGAGATCGAATACGATGGTGATAGTCTTGTTATAGGCTTCAATGTTGGTTATCTGATAGAAGTTCTTTCAGTACTAGACGATGAAAATGTAATTCTAGAGTTAAAAGATGAAAACAGCAGTTGTCTAATAAGGTCACAAAACAGCGAAAACAGTAGATATGTTGTAATGCCAATGCGGATTTGACAATAGGCGTGTATGACACAGCACACCCGGAAAAATTACAGATAAATTAATAACCATCTGTAAAGAAAAGATGGCTATTAAACAGATTAGAATAAAAAATCTTCGTCTGATTGACGATATAGAATTTGAGCCAGCACGTGGGTTAAATTTGATCTGGGGCCCAAATGGCTCTGGAAAAACAACCGTACTTGAGGCTATATATCTACTAGGCAGAGGTAAATCTTTTCGAAAAGCAGAAAAAGATCAGCTAATAAAAAAAGGATCACAACAACTTAATCTCTTCGTTCATACTGAATCCAAACAAAAAAAACACGCATTAGGGCTCACAAAAGGTCAAGGAATGACGCAAGCAAGACTTGATGGAAACAAAGTTACAAGGATGTCAGATTTAGCAAGAGCAATTCCTCTGACAGTCATCACACCAAACTCTCACGAAATTCTTGAACGTGGACCACAGTACAGAAGAAGATTTATTGACTGGGGAGTGTTCCACGTGGAACCAGGGTTTAGAAATGCATTTGAAAGATTCGCCCGTAGCTTAAAACAGAGAAATGCGGCTCTACGAATAAGAGGGAAATTTGACAACTCATGGGATCGGGAGCTCATAGAGTCAGGAAATACAGTGAATGATTTCAGGGTTAGTTACTTCAATGATTTGTCAGAAAAGATAAAACAATTGGGCCGAGACCTATTGAGCCTGGATAAAATGGAGATCGAATGGAACAAAGGCTGGTCCGATAAAAGTGAACTTGCAGATACTGTAAAGGAGATGGAGCAGGGGGATATACAGGCTGGATACACAAGATATGGGCCACACAGAGCAGACCTAATAATCAAACTAAATGGGCAAAAGGTCGAAAAAGTTGCGTCAAGGGGGCAACAGAAGATGCTGGTTGTCACCATGCACCTGGCTCAGGTTGAGGTTTTAAGAGAGACAGCTGGAACAGAAACAATCATCATGATAGATGACCTTACATCAGAACTAGATAGGGAGAATAGACGCAAACTTCTTCAGTACTTAGATGGTTTGGGTAATCAGATATTTATAACAGGGGTTGAAAATATCAGCACTAGTAACCAAGAGTTTTCTAAAGTGTTCCACGTGGAACGCGGAAAAATTTCTACCTGTTAGTCCTACAAAGACCAGCAGCACCCTCCATAGCAGTGTATAATGCCCGCGAACATTTCAGGAGCAGTGGATGAGCTACGACTCAACAAATATCAAAGTACTTAAAGGGCTGGATGCGGTACGCAAGCGTCCAGGGATGTATATTGGTGATACAGACGATGGTACCGGCCTACATCACATGGTTTTCGAGGTCGTAGATAACTCAATCGACGAGGCGCTTGCTGGCCATTGCTCGGAGATAAAGGTAACTATCGAAGAGGATCAGTCCATTACAGTAACCGACAATGGACGCGGTATTCCTGTTGATATTCACGCTGAAGAAAATCGCTCCGCAGCGGAAGTGATTATGACCGTGCTGCATGCGGGCGGTAAATTCGATGACAACTCATACAAGGTTTCCGGAGGGTTGCACGGAGTGGGTGTCTCTGTTGTTAACGCGCTCTCCAGCAACCTGAAGCTGACAATTAAACGTAATGGAAAAATACATCAGCAAGAATACAGTATGGGCGTACCAAATGCTCCGTTAGCTGAGGTAGGTGATACAGAGGATACGGGGACGGAGATATGGTTTAGGCCTAGCTCCGAGATATTTACCGATCTGGAGTTTCACTACGACATCCTTGCAAAAAGACTACGCGAGCTCTCCTTTCTCAACTCAGGCGTAAGAATAGTATTACTGGATAAGGCGAAAGAAAGAAACGACACATTCGAATATCAAGGGGGAATCAAGGCCTTTGTTGAGCATTTAAATAGAAATAAAACACCAATGCATGAGAAGGTGTTCTATTTTAGCACCGAGCGCAGTGATGTTGGTGTCGAGCTTGCGATGCAGTGGAATGAGTCTTATCAGGAAAGCGTCTTCTGTTTTACCAACAACATCCCACAACGAGACGGCGGCACCCATCTGGCCGGATTCCGGGCTGGCCTTACCCGCACCTTAAATCAATACATTGAAAGAGAAGGGCTAGCTAAGAAACAGAAGGTTAATACCACAGGCGACGACGCCCGCGAAGGTTTGACTGCGGTTCTTTCGGTCAAGGTTCCTGATCCGAAATTTTCTTCTCAGACCAAAGACAAGCTGGTTTCATCCGAAGTGAAGGGTATTGTAGAAGCCCTTCTTACCGAGAGCCTAAATGATTTTTTATTAGAGAACCCAGCCGACTCCAAGGCTATTGCTGGAAAGATGGTGGATGCCGCGCGAGCCCGCGAGGCTGCACGCAAGGCCAGAGAAATGACCCGGCGTAAAGGGGTTTTGGATATTGCCGGTCTTCCAGGAAAGCTAGCGGACTGTCAGGAAAAAGATCCAGCACTATCAGAAATTTATCTGGTGGAGGGTGACTCCGCAGGGGGCTCAGCCAAGCAGGGCAGGGACCGTCGTACCCAGGCAATTTTGCCGCTCAAGGGCAAGATCCTGAATGTGGAAAAAGCCCGCTTCGACAAGATGCTATCATCCGCAGAAGTGGGTACCCTGATTACCGCCCTAGGATGTGGTATCGGTCGAGAAGAGTTTGATCCGGACAAGCTGCGCTACCACCGCATTATAATTATGACCGATGCGGACGTGGACGGTGCCCACATCCGCACCCTGTTGCTTACTTTTTTCTACCGACAGATGGGGGTTCTGGTAGAGCGCGGCCATATCTACATAGCTCAGCCGCCACTATACAAGATCAAAAAAGGCAAACAGGAGCAATATCTAAAAGATGACGCGGATCTGGATCAATACCTGTTACAGACCGCCCTGGACAATGCCTCACTATTTGTCTCTCCAGACGCACCACCACTAGTCGGCACAGCCTTGGAGGCTCTGGCGCAGAAACACACAATGGTGATGGCCAGCGTCAGGAGATTATCCAAGCGTTACGATAGAGAGGTTTTGGAGAAACTCATCTATATGCCGGTTGTAGACGAAGCCTTGCTGGCGGATGCCCCCAGGCTTAAGCAGTGGCTTGAGGAATTGACCGGAAGAATCAATGCGGAACGCGGGATATCAGACCAGTATGAGATTGGTCCAATTATGGAAAACCTGGAGCAACAACAGGCTATTCGAGTCATCAGAAAGATTCATGGAATAGAGAGTGAATCCAAATTGCCGTTAGAGTTTTTTGACAGCGGGGACTACCGACGACTGGCCAATCTTGGAGTAGAGCTAGAAGGGCTGCTCATGGAAGGAGCCTACGTAAAGAGAGGTGAGCGCACGCAAGAGGTCTTTAGCTTTAGCCAGGTGTTGGCGTGGCTAATGGATGAGGCCAAGAGAGGTCAGCATATCCAGCGTTACAAAGGGTTGGGAGAGATGAATCCAGAACAGCTATGGGACACAACCATGAACCCAGAGGCGCGCCGTCTTCTTAGGGTAGATATTGAAGATGCAGTAGCAGCGGATGAAATCTTCACAACCCTGATGGGCGATAATGTTGAGCCGCGTAGAGAGTTCATTGAGACAAATGCCCTTAATGTAGAAAATTTGGATATTTAACAGCAACAAACCAGACAAAAAGCCGCCCGTAAAACAGGCGGTTTTTTGGTTATATATTAAATAGTAAACACTTACTCACGTTAAATACCTTGCTACTAAGGCATGTCTATATATAGCAAAATTTTTAAGCAAAAAGATAAGAGCTTCTCAAGTAGAACTTATTTGATAATCTCGATTAAGACAGGGAATATATCCAATAAGAACTAGACCAAATGCCGTAACAATTTCACAGCCGCAGCCACAAAGATTTAAATAATAATGTTCGTCTTCATAACTTAAATGTATGGCGCGGGACGGCTTCAAATCTTTTGATTAGTTGTCTGAGGAAGCCCCGCCACGGTGGATTCAATCCATCCTTCTACTTCTGCGATGATTTCATTCGCTGTCTTGCCTTTTGGATTAATCGGCTCACCTATTACCATCTGGACAGTGCCAGGATATTTTTTTACACCTCGCCGTCGCCAAAACACACCAGCATTATGGGCAACTGGGATTATTGGGTAACCAGACTTTTCTGCCAGTATCGCTCCACCCATTCCGTATCTTTTGTGTTGTCCAGGTGCTACACGAGTGCCTTCTGGAAAGATCATAACTAGTCGGCCCTGTTTCAATCTTTCAGTACCCTTGGAAATTACCTGGCGCATGGCCTCGCGGCCGCTGCTGCGGTTGATACTAATCGATCCAAGTAGCGCCAAAACCCAGCCAAATAACGGCAGCCACATCAATTCTCGCTTTAGGATCCAGGCCTGTTCGGTAGGGAAGAGTCCACGCATGGCAATGGTTTCCCAGGCGGATTGATGTTTGGCCATGATAATGGCTGAGTGTTCAGGCAGGTTTTCTAACCCCTTGATCTCGTATTTGAGATTGCAGACCACGTCCAGCATCCATAAACAAACCATGCCCCAAGCATTGGCAGCGCGGCAACGTAGGTGGAATGGAAGCAACAGGCCAATGGTAACGATAGGCAACGCAAACAGGATTACGCTGAGCAACAGTAGAATGAACAGGATAATAGAGCGGATCAGTATCATTTTGTAACCTTATAGTTTAACGGGCTTGGTCAAAATTGCGTTCACGCATTCGGCCAGGTCTTTGTAGATTTCAATCTCGTGTCCATCCTCTAGTTCACTTGCAGTTCTTGCCCCTTTGCCCGTGAGCACTAGAATTGGTTTAGCTGAAACTGCACTGGCTACCTTGAGGTCCTTCAAGCTATCGCCAACAAAAATCGTCTTGCTTAGATCTACTCCCTGATCATCTCTCATCTGAATTAGCATTCCGGTGTTTGGTTTGCGACAGGCGCAGTCTTCATCCGGGTGGTGAGGGCAGTAGTAGATTCCATCCAGCTTTCCGCCCAGTTCCAGAATTGCCGATTGCATCTTGGTGTGGATCGCATTCAGTGTGTCTAAATCAAACAGACCGCGGGCCAATCCTGACTGGTTAGTTGCAACAAAAATCTTGTAACCGGCCTTGGTGAGTTTGGCGATTGCTTCCAGACTTCCGGGGATAGGAATCCACTCGTTTGGATTTTTTATGTAGTTGTCGGAGTCGTGATTAATGACCCCATCTCGGTCTAGGATGATAGTATTCATAGGCTATACAGAGTTAGTGAGTGTTTACTCCATATCCCTGAATTCAGACACGCGGATGCGGCCATTAATCATCTTGGCATCACGTTTCATCAGCTTTTCCATCTTGTCCCAGAAGGCCTGGTTAAGATCGAAATCACCAGAGATTGCGGTGCCGATTATCAGAATAAGCAGGTCTGCGACTTCTTCAGAAAGGGCTTCCGTGCTCTTTCCTTTGGTAACGCAAGATGAGATTTCACCCAACTCTTCCGCCATCAATGCCACGCGGTAGGCCAGATCCTCGCCACCAGTTTCACGAAAACGGTGTTTGTCGTGGAAGGCCTGAACTGTCGCCAACATCTCTTTGTAAGAGTCGCGCTCCATCACTGAAGTCTGGATAGATCTGCAGCGCTCAGGAACAGAGCGCCAAGTGAACTGAGAAGGGCAAGTCGGTTGCGACGCTGGTTTGCATCTTCACAGTTGACCATAACGTTGTCGAAGAACCCGTCCACTGACTCACGCAGTGCAGCCAGAAGTTTCAGCGCCTCGGTGTAGTCGCCCTTTGCAAACAATGGCTCAACTACAGGAGTAAGCTCGGTTACCTTGCTGAACAGTTTCTTCTCAGAATCTTCTTCGAAGATGGCGGCATCCGGCTGTGTCGGATAATCTTCATCACTCTTCTTTAGAATATTACGAATACGCTTGTTGGCAGCGGAGAGACTCTCGGCCTCCGGCAGTTTGCGGAATTCGGTGACCGCTTTTACACGCAGATCAAAGTCAGAAGGTCTGGTTGGATGGCAGGCAAGAACCGCATCGATCACATCGGCAGTAATACCGCGGTCGGTATAATAGGCCTTGAGTCGATCCATCATGTAATCGAACACATCTGAAACTGCAGCCTGGGCATCCACCTTGTCGGCCAGGCCCTCGGCAGCCAGTTTCAGCATGGCTTCCAGATCAAGATCCAGTGGTGTCTCGATGATGATGCGCAGTACACCAAGTGCGGCGCGACGCAGCCCAAACGGGTCTTTTACACCGGTAGGTTTTTGTCCGATGGCGAAGATACCGACAATGGTATCGAGACGATCCGCTACGGCGATGGCCCTGCCGGTTGCACCAGCCGGGAGATCATCACCAGCCTGTTTCGGCAGGTAGACCTCTTTCATGGCGGAGGCTACTTCTGCATTCTCGCCAGATTTGGTTGCGTAATAGCTGCCCATGATTCCCTGAAGTTTCGGGAATTCTCCAACCATATTGGTCATCAGGTCGCACTTGCAGAGTTCAGCTGCACGTTTTGCCAGTTCGGGGTCGCCGCCTGTTTTATTAGCGATTGCCTCGGCCAGCTTGGCAACACGCTGGGTCTTCTCAAACAGGGTCCCCAGCTTATCCTGGAAAACCACAGATTTAAGGCGTTCCTGGTTGGCTTCAAGTGGTTGCTTGAGGTCCTGTTCCCAGAAGAAGGCGGCATCTTTAAACCGGGGGCTAATTACCCTTTCGTTACCGGAGCGTACCTGCTCAACATCTTTGCTCTCGATGTTCGAGATAGTTATGAAGTTAGGGCGCAGGCTTCCGTCTGCTGCCACAACCGGGAAATATTTCTGATGTCCTTGCATGGCCTGAACCAGTGCTTCGGCCGGGACTTCGAGAAAGCTCTCATCAAAACTGCCCATTACAGGAACCGGCCATTCGTTCAGGGCGGATACCTCGCTCAGCAGATCTTCATCGATAACAGCCTTGGCACCTTCGGCCTCTGCGGTTTCAGTAACCTGTTTGCGGATTATCTCTTTGCGTTCTTCCATGTCGGCATAGACCATGCCCTGCTCTTTTAGTTGAGCAAGATAATCAGAAGGTGCGTTGATCTCGATTGCATCTGGTCGATGGAAACGGTGGCCACGGGTGGTGCGGCCAGTCTGTTGTCCTAGAATCTCGGCTGGGATCACTTCATCTCCAAACAGCAGCACCGCCCAATGTACCGGGCGAACAAACTCTTCGCTGCGCGAACCCCAGCGCATGCGCTTAGGGATAGGCAGGGCAGATAGAGATTTGTTGATGATCTCTGGCATTAGTTCGGCGGTATTTTTGCCAGCCTGTTTCTGGCTGAACATCAACCAGGTTCCCTTTGGGGTCTCTTGTTGTTCAAGCTGATCGACAGATACGCCACAAGACCGGGCGAAGCCTTCAGCCGCTTTGCTTGGGTTACCCTCTGCGTCAAAGGCGGCTTTAAGTGCCGGGCCCTTGCGTTCAACAATCTGGTCTTCCTGGGCGGTGGTCAGAGCGGTAACGGTTACCGCCAAACGACGTGGGGAGGCGTGGCGTTTAATCTCGGTAAAATCTAGGTTGGCCGATTTGATTCCATCTTCTATTCCTTGCATGAAGGCGAGAGAGAGTCGATCCAAAGCGGTAGGTGGCAGCTCTTCGGTGCCGATCTCCACCAACAGGTCTCGTGTATCAGCCATTGGCGACTTCTCCTTCTCCAGCTAGCATCGGAAAGCCCAGGGCTTCCCGGCGGTCGTAATATGCCTGGGCCACGGCTCGGGCCAGGGTGCGAACCCGCAGAATGAAACGTTGGCGCTCGGTTACCGAGATGGCGTGGCGGGCGTCCAGCAGGTTGAAGGTGTGGGATGCCTTGAGGATCTGCTCATAGGCCGGAAGCGGCAGATCTTTTTCGATTAGATCCAAACAAACCTTTTCGCACTGGTCGAAATAGCCGAACAGGTAGCCCACGTCTGCAACTTCGAAGTTGTAGGTGGATTGCTCGACTTCATTCTGGTGGAACACGTCACCATAGGTTACCGGACCCTGTGGTCCGTTGGTCCAGACTAGATCGAACACGCTTTCGACAGATTGCAGATACATGGCGATGCGTTCCAGGCCATAGGTGATCTCACCGGTGACGGGTCGGCAATCGAGTCCGCCCACCTGTTGGAAATAGGTGAACTGGGTTACTTCCATGCCGTTGAGCCATACTTCCCAACCAAGCCCCCAAGCGCCAAGAGTGGGTGATTCCCAGTTGTCTTCAACAAAGCGGATGTCATGTACCAGAGGATCAATACCTAGCATCTTGAGCGAGCCCAGATACAGCTCCTGAATCTCATCCGGAGATGGTTTCAGGATCACCTGGTATTGGTAGTAGTGCTGTAGGCGGTTCGGGTTTTCGCCATAACGACCATCGGTGGGTCGGCGGGATGGCTGCACATAGGCGCAGTTCCAAGGCTCAGGACCAATGGAGCGCAGAAATGTAGCGGAGTGAAAGGTGCCGGCACCCATCTCCATATCGTATGGCTGCAATATAACGCAGCCCTGATCTGCCCAATATTTTTCCAGGGCGAAGATGAGGCCCTGGAATGTGGAAACATCCGGGCCGCTGTTATTTGTTGGCATGTTCAAGGATAAGGCCTTTGTCTGCTTGTCCAGAAACGCGCAAGTATAGCGTTACAAGGGCAGATTTGGCCAATAACTATGCTGATTTATTGGGGTTTTTGCTGAATTTTTGGTGGGCAGGATCGAATTGCATAGTTTTCTGCTTCAGCCAGGCCAGGCTGTTACTTGTAGCGGCGTAGATACCACCACTCAAAAAAGCGTTTTAGATAATGAAAAATGCGCCAATTCGGCAGTATAAGATTGTGATTTGGAGTGCGCGCTACCAGCATGCCTGAGTTGAGGGCGTCCACTATGCAAACAAGCTCTACTCGGAACCTCTTTTGGGGTTCATCTCCCCGGAGTTCAGATAGAAGGTTGGTGGCCGCAGCCTCCGCCTGCAGATCTGCCATGTGGGCCTGCTTTGGCATCCAGTCTGGACCGGGGAAACTGCCAGCGTCACCAGCAACATATACCCGCTCCATTCCTTCAACCCGGCAGAGCTCGTCGGCACGGATCAGCCCGCCTTCAGAGCGAGGTAGTTCAGTATCGTCAAACCATTCATTGCCGGTAATGCCAGGCATAAATAGTGTCAGATGAGATTCGAATTCCCCTGCTTCAGTTATTACCGAGTTCTCGGTGAAGCCCTTCATCTTATGCCCAAGATGGGTCTCGATATCACGCTTCTTCATCTCATCTAGCAATCCACTTACTGCCTTTGGCCCCAAACGGTTGCCGGGAGACGGGGCCGGGGTAAAGAAGATTAGCTTGAAGTTTTTGCGTCTTCCATCAAGCCGCAGCATCTGATCGATGCCGAACAGAAATTCAAACATGGGTCCGCCACGCATGGCTGATGGTTCTTTGGGATTGCCAGAAAAACCGATAGCGATGGTGCCGCTTTGCATCTGCTGGACGCGGTCTCGAATCTTGGTGGCTGCCGGGATGCCTTCGCAGGGGGTGATTGTGAGCTCTATCCCTGGGAGTTTTTTGATAAAGCGCCCACCACAGCAGATGATCAAGCCATCATTGGTGATAGGTTCTTTGTCGGTGATAACAGTGCGGCCGCCATCTTCAAGACTGGTTGCGGAGGCGGGGCAGTGTTTGATTTTCATGCGTTGCATGAAGTCAACCAGGTTGATGCGAAGATCTTCTGGCTTCCTCAATCCAGAGGGAATCCAGATGGTACCGGGTAGATAAGTAAATTCGGCCTTGGGGGAAATCAGGGTGATTTCTGCCGAGGGTTCAGATAGCCGAGTTTTCTTTGCAGCAGCCAGTGCGGCAAAGCCACTCCCAATGATGCTTATTTTTTTCATAAAGAATTATTGCTGTCTGAGCCGTTACGGCCTGGTTTGATATCTGTAGTTTCTCAAATAGAGGGCTTGGGATAACTTATTTTTGGAAACCATATTCCTCAATCATTTCGCGGATCGGTTCCAGGGCATCCTCAACCGGCCCGATCAGTTTAAATCCGGTATCGAAAAATGCCGGATTTACATCGTTAGTGCTCCAGCGGCTCTCGGCCTGGAACTGTATCTTAATCTCTTTTTCATCTGGGGTATTCCAGTGGATTTCCAGTTCGAATGTCTTGCCAGGCTCTACTTGTTTTTCGCTGATAAGCATAAAGCCGCCGGTGTTTATGTCCACGACATGTCCCAAGAGCTTATCGGTTTTAACGTCCCAGACCCGAAGATAGTAGATCAGATGGCGGCGCATTACCGATCTTCGGTCATCGTTTGTGATGGTTTTAGGTTGGTGTCTGTCACCGAAGTACATAAACATCTCCTTCAAGATCAGGCGGATACGTAAAGATTATTATAGCCACATCATGTCAGATAGAACCATGCGGTTCAACGACATGGAAGCGGTTTTTAGTCTGACAATCATGGTTGCTAAGCGGTGTATTGGCAAGGGTTTAGCCCCAAATTATTTGTTCAGCAAAGGTTCATTCAGACATTTCTAGAATTATCGCTGAGACTAACCGAAGGATGATGCCGTTGTTTATAGGGCCTTATCTGGTATGAAGGAGATTTAACATGCGCAAGAAAATTGCTGTTATCGCGGCTGTTGTGGCCTTGAGCTTGACCGTGGCGGGATGCCATAGAAGTAATCATCGTTATTCAGGCTCGGTGGGCTACGGTTCAGGGGTTTATGACGATTGGGGGTATGGCGGTTATGGCTGGGAAGCATATCCTTTCTATTCTTTGAGTATTTCGAGTAGTCGAGGAAGCCACAGGCACGGCCATCGTGGACATCATCGGGGTGGAGGTCATAGGCGGAGATAGTTGTTGGGGTTGGTTGTCGTGTCCACCCCAGTTTCTGGCATAGGCCGCAGTCTAGTTTTTAGAATCCTTCCCTTAAGTTAAGTCCGTGCACATTTGATAAGTATATTCGTGGCACATATCGCCAGTTAAATAACAATAGGCCCGTTTGGATTGATATGCCTCACCCTATTAGAGTGCGCTTCCTGTTGGCGGATACAGTATAATCCCACGCCTGTTTATTTTTTGAAGATAGATCATGACGCAACGACGCAAGGCGGTAGCTCTCATATCTGGCGGTTTGGACTCACTTTTGGCTGCCAGGGTGGTTCAGGAACATGGCGTGCATGTGGAGGGGATAAATTTCTATACGGGATTCTGTGTAGAGGGCCATACCCATGCAATTCGTAAAAAGGATAAGGCCAAGCCTAAGCGCAATAATTCCCTATGGGTGGCGGAACAGTTAGGAATCAAGTTGCACATCGTGGATATCATCGAGGAGTACAAGCAGGTACTGCTCAATCCCCAGCATGGCTATGGGGCCAATCTTAACCCCTGTCTTGATTGTAAGATATTTATGGTCAAGAAGGCACATGAGTGGATCCTGGAAAATGGCTTCGATTTTATCATCACGGGAGAGGTGATAGGTCAGCGTCCGATGTCTCAACGTAAGGACACCATGCCGGTGATTGCGCGAGATTCCGGCGCGAACGATCTGCTGCTACGCCCCCTGTGTGCAAAGAACCTTCCCCAGACCCTGCCTGAGAGAGAGGGTTGGGTCGATCGAGAAGGACTTTACGATTTCAGTGGCCGCACCAGAAAACCGCAGATGGCGCTGGCGGAGAGGTTCGGATTTGAGGACTACGCTCAACCTGCTGGCGGCTGCTGTTTTCTAACTGATGCCCAATACTCGGTGAAGCTTGCGGATCTGTGGCAAGCGCGCGATGACAAGAACTATGAGATCGACGATATTATGTTGCTCAAGGTTGGGCGGCATGTACGGCCAAGCCCGACATTTAAAGTGATCATCTCCAGGGAAGAGGGAGAGGGCAACTTTATGCAGGGATATCGCAACCAGTACGTCAGCCTCAGGACCACCAGCCATCCAGGCCCGTTGGCACTTATTGATGGAGAGGTTTCAGAACAGAATCTGGTACTGGCAGCGCGCATTCTGGCCCGGTACAGTAAGGGGAAATCGATGGATTCAGTGGAAGTGGAGATACGGGAAATGGATACCAATACTCGCTGCATTAATGTGGCCCCCCTGGATCCGCATGAAATAAAACCGGAGTGGATATTATGAAAAGGGTGGAGGTTGATTGCAGACGTATGCTTTGCCCCATGCCGGTGATCAAGGTACAGAACGAGGCGGCAAAGATGGTACCAGGCGAAGAGATTGAAGCCATATGTACCGACCCAGGTGCTCTTAACGACATTCCTTCTTGGAGCAGAATTAACGGCCATGAGGTATTAGAGACACGTACCGAGGGAAATGAATATATCATCGTTGTCAGGGTAGGAGCAGAGGACAGCTGATGCAGGGAAGCCAGGCACTGGGGCGAGCGCAAATCAGTAAAAAGGTCACGCTGATCGGAGCGCTGGTTAATATTCTGTTGTCTGTAGCCAAGGTTGTCTTTGGCTTTATTACCCAATCACATGCCCTTATCGTTGATGGCATTCACTCGTTCTCTGATCTGTTGTCTGATGCTATGGTCTGGTTTGCATCCCATCATGCAGACCAAGGTCCAGACGAAAAACACCCGTACGGACATGGTCGGTTTGAAACCGGCGCTACACTTGGTCTGGGCTTGCTTCTGATCCTGGTAGCTGCGGGTATCATATGGGATGGCACGGAACGACTGTTCAGTCCAGAACAGTTGCTGCATCCAGGACATATGGCACTATTAGTGGCAATCTTCTCCGTTCTGATCAAAGAGTATCTTTTCCACTATACGATGAGAATCGGCCGCAAGATAAATTCCAAGATGATACAAGCCAATGCCTGGCACCACAGATCAGACGCTATTTCCTCTATTGTGGTGGTAGTTGGTATTGGAGGAACAATTGCCGGCCTTCCATACTTGGATACCGTGGCCGCCGTTGCTGTTGGAGTAATGATTGCTCATGTCGGCTGGAACCTTGGCTGGCCTGCATTTGAGGAGCTAATGGATGCAGGTCTGGAACGAGAAGGTCTGGAGAAGGTAAAGGACATCATCCACTCGGTAGATGGGGTTAAGGCCATCCATATGCTCAGAACCAGAAGTATAGGTGGAGAGGTAGCAGTGGATTTACATGTGTTGGTAGAGCACTGGCTAAGTGTCACCGAGGGGCATATGATCAGCCAGACAGTGATGGATCGACTTTTGGACGAGGTCGAAGAAGTTGGAGATGTTACCGTACACATTGATCCTGAAGACGATGAATTAGGCACGCCAACAAAGGGGCTACCGTTACGGCAGCAGACTATAGACATGCTGCGTGAATGTTGGCAAACCATCCCCAAGACCGCGAGCATCAAGCGTACGATTCTACATTATAGGGATGGAAAAATAGATATAGACCTTTATTTTCCGTTAAGCTGTTACGATGGAGAACGGGATCTGAATGTTCTTCGCTCCCAGCTAAGGGACCGACTAAAAGGGAATAGTGAGTTTGGGGAGTTAAACATATTCTTTGGATAAGCACTGTTTTAGGGCTTGTTTTTTATCGCTGCACTTTTATGGTGCGATGTGGGCTGTAGGGATACGAGCTATCTAGATCAAACAGACGGCTCCTGAATGTTTAGTTGGCGGATGGAGTTGGTGGTAGGCGGTCCGGATATCTGCCGCTAAGCGCCTGTTGAAAAGATTGTTTTTAGCCAGTACATAGCATTTGGTACATAACTTATGGCTCAAGGCTGACGTACTTAGAGCGATCCAGGATAAGTGGCATAGATTCTGCTAGAAACGTTTGGATTAGTGCGTTTTTTGGAATATCTCTCCACTGTAGAATCTGGAGATACCTTATTTTAACCCTTGCCGCATTGAATTGGTGCAAGGGCTTTTGTTTTGTTGTCCTTGAATCCTGGTTGGATCAAGGCATCGAGTATGTAACCACTGCCTAGGCAGCAATTTTTATTCAAATCTAATACTTAAAGAGTTGGAGAACTAGAGATGGCTTCTAAAGTCCTGAAGATGATCAAAGATAACGACGTGAAGTTTGTTGACCTTCGTTTCACAGACACCCGCGGCAAGGAGCAGCACGTTTCCATGCCTGCTTCTGTAATTAACGAAGATATGTTTACCGACGGTAAGATGTTCGACGGCTCATCTATTGCTGGCTGGAAAGGTATTAACGAGTCCGACATGGTTCTGATGCCAGACCCTGATAGCGCCGTGCTTGACCCATTCAGTGATGAGATCTCAATCAATATCCGTTGCGATATCCTGGAACCTACCACCATGGAAGGTTACGAGCGTGACCCACGTTCCGTAGCCAAGCGTGCTGAGGCTTACCTGCAATCTACCGGTATTGCTGATACTGCATTCTTTGGCCCTGAGCCTGAATTTTTCATCCTGGATGACGTCCGTTGGGGTGCAGATATGTCCGGTGCCTTCTACAAAGTTGACTCTGAAGAGGCTGAGTGGAACTCTGAGCGCGTATATGAAGATGGCAATATCGGTCACCGTCCTGGTCTGAAAGGCGGCTACTTTCCAGTTCCTCCAGTAGATTCCCTGCACGATCTGCGCGCCGCCATGTGTATGGCTCTGGAAGAGATGGGTGTACCAGTTGAAGTGCATCACCATGAGGTTGCTACCGCTGGACAGTGTGAGATCGGTACCAGATTCAACACATTGGTTAAGCGTGCTGATCAGAACCAGATCATGAAATACGTTATCCAAAACGTTGGTCATGCCTATGGCAAGACCGTAACCTTCATGCCTAAGCCACTGGTTGGTGATAACGGTTCCGGTATGCACGTACACATGTCTCTGGCCAAAGATGGTGAAAATCTGTTCGCTGGTAACCAGTATGGCGGCCTGTCTGAAATGGCCCTGTACTATATCGGCGGCGTTATCAAGCATGCCCGTGCCCTGAATGCTTTCACCAATGCGTCAACCAACTCATACAAGCGTCTGGTACCAGGCTTTGAGGCCCCAGTAATGCTGGCCTACTCAGCACGCAACCGCTCTGCTTCTATTCGCATCCCATTTGATCCAAATCCAAAGGGACGTCGTATTGAGGTTCGTTTCCCTGACCCAACCGCCAACCCATACTTGGCTTTTACAGCCCTGATGATGGCTGGTCTGGACGGAATTCAGAACAAGATCCACCCGGGCGAGGCCATGGATAAGGATCTGTATGACTTGCCAGCAGAAGAGGCATTAGCCATCCCGACTGTATGTCACTCTCTGGATCAGGCCTTGGATTGTTTATCTGAAGATCGTGATTTCCTTAAGGCTGGCGGTGTATTCACCGACGACTTGATCGATGGCTACATTGATCTGAAGATGGAAGAGGTTACGCGCTTGCGTATGACAACTCACCCGGTTGAGTTCGATATGTACTACAGCTTGTAATAAATCTACCAGACCTATTTATTGGTGCTAAAACGCCCCCATTATGGGGGCGTTTTTTGCCTAAGATGTTACGTTCGTCGGAAAAACAACATGGCCGATACCAATACTATGTTGTTTGCCATGAGGCACTGGTCTATCCTTCGGCTATGCGAACATTTTTCCTAATAGCCCACATGTTTATCTGTTTGTCGGCTTCCGCCGGGATATACAAGTGGGTGGATGAAAAAGGAAACGTACAGTATTCAGACCAGGAGCATCAAGGCGCGGAAGAGGTAAAGCTGCCAGCGGCTGTAACCTATACGCCAACTGCATCAGCTAGTTCAAACAGCAATAAGAAGCCGGAAAAAAAGCGCAGCTACACAGAAATGTCTATTGTGCAGCCACAGATGAATGAAACCATTCGCAATAATACCGGAGATGTGCAGGTAGCTATTAACCTCGTCCCCGGCCTGCAACTGGGCGACACCATTACCATCTATCTGGATGGCAAGGAGTTGGTGAAGGGAGGAACGCAAACATCTGTTACTCTTTCCAGTATTGATCGTGGCTCACATACTCTGAGGACGGTTGTTTTTGATAGAAATGGAGTGTCAATAATTAGTTCCAGGTCAGTAATATTTCATCTGCAGAGAGAGGCGGTTGATGCCTCCGGAGATAATAAACCCAAGGATAATAGTGAGGCGTTCAAACAGGACTATAAGCAGGATGAAACCAAGGAGGCAGATTTCAATAAAGATCTTACTAAGGACTTTAAGAAGGAATTTGATAAAGATTACGACAGCTCTAATACTTATAAGGAAAAGGGAAAGAAATTTAATGATGGAGTTCCTTCCAGCAGCAAAACCTTTAAATCTGGCCCTAATACATTTTCTCCAAACTATAATCAGAAGCCCTAGTCCTTCCCTCCAACTTGGCACCATTATAGTGCATACTATAGGCGTGAGCGCACTGGCCAAGCCCCAAGATTCCTGATTCGCTCTAAATATCGCCAATAAAGGCACTAATGCGACTTTAATCAAAGCGTTTGTCAGGAATTGTTCTTGCCAGCAATTGGTTCGTTTATTGCTAATGGATAGCCATGATCAACAAAACTGAGTCCCTGGAAGCGTTTGGAAATCAGATTCTAGAGAATCTGAGCATCGCTGTTCTTCTGTTTGATCACAACCTTTTTCTGAGATACATGAATTCAGCCGCAGAGGTTCTGTTTGCGGTTAGCGCCAGACACATGGTCTGCCAGAAGTCGAGTGACATCATCAAGTGTGATGTGGGACTGGATGAAGATAGCCTGGTAATGGCACTGAAAACCGGGCGGCCATTTACCGAGCGGGAGATAAGTCTCAAGCTGCATAACGGTGAGACAGCAACAGTTGTCTGCACGGTAATCCCAATAATCGATCGAGAAAGCGAAGATTTTTTGATGATGGAGATCCAGCATATCGATCGTCAGCTACAGATCAGCAGGGAGGAGTACCTCCTAAGCCAACATGATGCAGCACGAGATCTGATTCGTGGCCTTGCCCACGAAATAAAAAACCCTTTGGGCGGTCTTCGGGGTGCGGCCCAGTTATTGGAACATGAGCTGGATGACCAGGAGCTTTGTGAATACACTCAGGTCATCATTAATGAGGCGGATCGGTTGCAGTCGCTGGTTAATCGTATGCTGGGGTCACATAAACTTCCGGAGATGTCCGAGGTAAATGTGCACATGATTCTTGAGCGCGTCCGATCTCTTCTGGTGGCAGAGTATGGAAATAGCCTAAAGATCAAACGTGATTTTGACCCGAGCATCCCCGAGCTTTACGTAGATAACGACCGGATTATTCAGGCGGTCCTGAATATAGTCCGTAATGCGGCCAATGCCGTAGGTGGAAAAGGAGATGGAGAGATAACTCTCCGCACACGCATCCTACGTCAATTTACAATTGGTAATGTGCGACATCGCCTGGTGGTGCTGATTGAGATAGAGGACAACGGGCCAGGTGTTCCCGAAGATATAAAAGAAAGAATTTTTTATCCCATGGTCACCTCTGGTGGTACAGGCATGGGCCTTGGTCTATCCATCACCCAGTCCCTGATACACCAACACGGTGGGTTGGTTGAGTTTAGCAGCACACCCGAAGGGACCATCTTTCGTGTAATGCTGCCATTGGAGAATAAAGGTGAGTAAGACACAACTAGTATGGGTAATTGATGACGACCGCTCCATCCGCTGGGTGCTGGAAAAGGCACTGGAAAAGGCGGAGATGGAAGTCCGAAGTTTCCCATCTGCCGATGGGGTCCTGGATGAACTTACCTTCGGATTGCCAGATGTGGTGATTACAGATGTGCGAATGCCGGGGATGGATGGGCTGTCATTGCTGTCGCAGATACACATGGCACATCCGGATCTGCCAGTGATAATAATGACTGCCCATTCAGATCTGGATAGCGCGGTTGCGGCTTTTCACGGCGGGGCCTTCGAATATCTACCAAAGCCGTTTGACATAGATGATGCAGTGGAACAGGTGCGACGGGCATGTCGGCACTCACAGGGAGCCTCAACTGTACGTGCAGATGCTGCCATGGACAGCCCCGAGATAATTGGTGAAGCACCGGCAATGCAGGAAGTATTTCGGGCCATCGGACGTCTGGCCCGGTCCAGTATTACGGTGCTGATCAATGGTGAATCTGGAACCGGTAAAGAGCTTGTAGCTCAAGCACTGCATAGACATAGCCCGCGCGCTGCCGGGCCTTTTATTGCGCTGAACATGGCGGCTATACCAAAGGATCTGCTTGAGTCAGAACTGTTTGGCCATGAACGCGGTGCCTTTACTGGAGCGCAGGTAAGACGTGAAGGGCGATTTGAGCAGGCGGATGGCGGCACTCTCTTTCTGGACGAGATCGGCGACATGCCATCGGAGTTACAGACTCGTCTGCTGCGGGTACTGGCAGATGGAGTGTTCTATCGAATTGGTGGACATGAGGCGGTAAGGGTCAGCGTGCGAATCATTGCGGCAACCCATCAAAACCTGGAGCAACTAGTGGAGTCAGGCCGTTTTCGGGAAGATCTGTTCCATCGTCTCAATGTGATACGAATCCACATACCTTCATTACGAGAAAGAAAGGAAGACATCCCAATTCTGATGAAGCGCTTTCTCACCCGCGCCGCAGCTGAGCTGGAGGTAGACGCCAAGACTCTTCTCCCAAAGACAGAGATTGAACTCCAGAATATGGAGTGGCCAGGTAATGTACGGCAGTTGGAAAACTTAGCGAGGTGGCTGACTGTTATGGCCTCCAGTCAGGAGATCCATGTAGAAGACTTGCCGCCCGAACTGCATGCTGAGGACGGAAGCTCAAAGATCGATGACGATTGGCGTGTAGGCTTGCGAAACTGGGCGCGACAACGCCTCAGTCAGGGACAGGAATCCATCCTGGATGAGGCTGTTCCGCAGTTTGAAACCGCTATGATTGAAACCGCCCTGGAACATACCGGAGGCAGAAGACTGGATGCTGCCCGTCTTCTGGGCTGGGGCAGAAACACCCTCACCCGCAAAATCAAAGAATTGGGGCTTGAGATAGGCAAATAAAATATTTGGCTTTTGGTTTTATTGTGATTGGCTCAGTCCCCTGTTTGGTTTTGAACATTTTTTGTCTGGAGATTAACTAATCTCTTCTGGGTATAATGCAGCCACGATTTGATTGTGGAGCATATAGATGGAGATCAGTAGCATTCAACTTCCTGGGTCTGAGGTGGAGAGCATTAAGGTTGAGGGCGACAACCTTATCTTGCGGTTTTCCCGCGCCTACATAATCAAGACCATCAGCGGTTCAGCGGAGCGTACCAAATGGTGGCAGGCCGGTGACCTTGTGTTTGAACAAGCTGATGTGGAAGGGAATTTGCCACGGTGCCCCGCAATTTGTGCCGGAGGCGATGTGGGGGAGAATATCTACACCTATCGTGACATGATTCAGGTCCCGATGCAGGGTGAGGGCCAGGCCCACTGTGATCTTCGGTTTGAAGGGACGGAGGATCGGCTGAAGGTTAGGGCGGCGAGGGTGAAACTAGTTATGCAGGACCGTCCTCGCTATGTTGAGCATATCAGGCCGGAATAGAGGCGGACGTTTTACTTGGGATTATTAACAGCTCTGATCTGCTCCAGCAGAAGCGGCTCGTCCCACTCTCTTTTACCCACCGCCAGATGGACCATTCTGCCTTCCTGGTTGATGACGAAGGTCGTGGGCAGCATTCGAGCTGACCACGCCTCCATCACTTTAGAATCTGTATCCAGCAGCAAGGGAAAGTGTACGGGTGTGTCCTGGAGAAATTTAAGAGTACTTTTTCTGGTCTCGCCTACTCCAATCCCAATTAACGCTATATTGTGTTTTGCCAGCCAAATTGCGGCCCTCTGTATGGATGGCATTTCGGCACGACAAGGCTGACACCAGCTGGCCCAGAAATTAACCACTAGAACTCTGCCCTTATAGTCAGACAAGGCATGTTGTTTGCCGTTAATGTCCTGGAGAATAAATTCCGGCGCAATGGGATGTATCTCCAGGCGGGTTAGTGTTTTGTTGGGCGGGGCCGCACTGACGGTTGAAGCTATCAGTAACGCTGTTGCAGCGATGATGAGATAGACGGAAAATTGGTTTTTGTAGAACATAGGTTTTTGGATGTTATAGGGTAAGCAAAGCCTCTGTTTCCTCGATCTGCTCTTTGGCCTCCTCCAGGATGGCGAGACTCTGTTGTGGAGTGAGCTCACCCAGATTGAGACGGGACAGGGCTGGTACTTTATCAAGGGGTGGCACTGATAGGGCCTTTTTGGTGCCAACGAAGCTATGTAGCTGGGCAATGATCAGGATGTCGCAATAATCAGGACCAGTTTCGCTTTTGCGCGTCCAGTTTTCTGCCTCTTCGGCTGCGGTTATGTACTCACCAGAAAAGCGCCAGGTCTTCAATATGCGGCTGCCAAAAGATGCGCGTAGCTCGTTCACGGCGAGCTCTATCGCTGCGGGGTCTGTGGTCAGCTCCGGATAGTTTGATGCAGTATTCAGAATGGCTGCGACACCAATGTCGTGTAGCAACCCAATAGACATGGCCTCATCTGCACTGAAGTTTTTGAAGCGTTTTGCCAACACATAGCATATAGAAGCCACCTTGGTACTATGAGCCCAAAGTTCATGCATGCGCCTATTCAGCAGTGTCGACTTAGTCTGGAACAGATCACGCATGGTGTAATTTACCACCAGATTATGGGTCACTCTGGTTCCGAGACGAACAACTGCCTGGGTACAACTCTCTACCGGGTTTTGTGATCCGTAAAAGGCGCTGTTTGCTGCCTTTACAATCTTTGCAGTTATGGCTGGATCACTTTGAATGATCCGGGCAATGGTATTCGCATCACTAGATTCATCTTCAACGGCGCGGCCAACCTTGGAAGCTACCTCGGGTAGAGATGGCAGGTTTAGGCGATCCAGCTTTAGGTCCTGCTCTAGTTGCAGAGCAAGACGGTTTGAGATGCTGCGTGGTTCGCTGGTATGTTCCTCTATACCTACTTCATATCCATTTGGCAGTCCGGTTGGCGCTGCGCTAGCGACGGTTTCGTATATCAGGTAATTATCTATGCAAAGGTATTCAACATCACTCTCACAGGTAACGTTGTATTTACGTGGAAGTAGTTGGGATAGAGGGGTTTCTACATGATCGACGCTGGTGTCGATCATCTTGGTTTTTCCATCTTCGGCGGTAAGCAAAACCTTGCCGCTGATCAGATAGTAGCTGAGAGCATCGCTGGTTCCCAGACGAATTAGTGTGTCGCCAGGCTGGGCAAACGCAATCTCTATATTATTGGCCAGCAACTCCAGTTGCTCTCTGTTCCATTCATTCAATGGAACGAATCTGCGCAATGCGCTTATTTCTGGCCGTATTTGGAATGAGTCCGTCATCTGTCTACTACCTGATTAATAGAGCTTGCTGTTGAGGCAGGTTCCGCTAAATCATGAGGATGTGATATATGCCTAATTTTAACATCAAACCTTGGCAAGCGCGTTAAGCTCCAGGCTGCCAGTAAGCTCGGTTACCGAGTTTAGTCCATGTCTAATAAGGTACTTGCTGATGCCTTGATTTATCTTGTTACAGATTAGTGGGTCATAGAACAGGGCCGTGCCGATACCTACAGCGCTGGCTCCGGCGATAATGAATTCAAGGGCGTCTTCTGCACAATTAACACCGCCTTGGCCAATGATGGGTATGTTGTGCTCTTTGCATACCTGATAAACCTGATGCACTTTTAGCAGGGCCACTGGTTTGATCGCAGGCCCTGAGAGCCCACCCTGATTATTCCCTATTACTGGTCTGCGTTGCTCGGCATTTATTGCCATGCCCATCAGTGTATTGATGGCTGAGAAGGCATCCGTTCCCGCCTCGATACAGCGCCGTGCATTCTCGGCAATATCGGTCTGGTTGGGGGATAGCTTGGTAATTAGCGGTTTTTTAGTAACCGCTCGACAGGCCTCAACTACACGCGCTGACATCTCTGGATCGTTACCAAAGGCGGCACCGCCCTCCTTTACGTTCGGACAAGAGATGTTGATTTCAATGGCGGCTATGGGGGAGTCATTGAAACGCTTCGTTACTTTTACATACTCCTCAATACTGGAGCCGGAGACATTAGCGATAAAGTTAGTCTCATCAAAATCCAGCTTTGGCAGAATCTCATCGACCACAAAATCGACGCCTGGATTTTGTAACCCGATAGCGTTCAGCACGCCTGTTTCGGTTTCGTATATACGATGCGGCGGATTGCCGAGTCGCGGTTCACCTGTGGTTCCCTTCAGACAGACAGCGCCCACGTCACGGTTGGAAAAACCCTTTACACGCGTATACTCTTCTCCGAAACCCACACAACCGGAGAGAAGCACCAGTGGCGACGCTAGGCGAAGCCCACATAGGGTTACCGCCAAAGGCGAGTTATTGTTGTTATCCATTAAGGCATTTCCATCAATGTTCAAAATCGTATTGTATCAACCAGAGATACCGCCCAACACAGGCAATATCATACGTTTATGCGCCAATAGCGGCAGTTCTTTGCATCTGGTCCACCCTCTCGGTTTTGAGCTAGATGAAAAAAGCCTGCGCCGAGCCAGGATGATCTCGGT
>RRYU01018115.1_pt1 | contig 27247 bp, 22 predicted proteins | sample 2162651 | NCBI WGS metagenome assembly RRYU01 (sample SAMN10267283, study PRJNA491782) | microbial mat metagenome | isolation source: biomat in the production well | place: Japan: Minami-Kanto gas field, natural gas well KTG3 | collected 2017-06 | reverse complement strand
CTTTATAGATTAATTTCGAGATTAATTGATGAGAATACTTCGAACGCCATTTTCAGCCAATTTTCAAAACGGGATTATACTCCCCGATTTGAATTAATTCGAAATACTCCTAACAATTCTATTTCAAATATTATCAACCAAGTACTTTATTTGCGTACCTTGAATAAGAAAAAGACTGCCTCGGAAATGCTATGGGAAATATGTATGCAATCTAAACTTTTTAAACCTCTTTTAGATAAATACGAGTGGCACGATCAATTGGCAATCCTAAATATTGGTCAATTTATTAACCGTTCGATTGATTTTACTGCACGACACAAAAATGATAACTCCTTAAGATCATTTACTAATTATATGTCAGTTTTACAGGAAGCAAACGGAATACAGCCAATTTATCCTTCTGATAAATATATTTCACAGACCGTCCTTGTTAATACAATTCACGGTGTAAAAGGTGGAGAATTTCCGATTGTATTTATTCCGTATAACCGATCAGCAAGTTTTCCGCTAAATTTTAACACAAGCGATCTAATCGATTTTCCGCCAATTCAATGGCTGTCTTATAGTGATAATGAACAGCTTTCCACAAAAGAACTACATATTGAAGAAGAAAGGAGATTATTTTACGTAGGCAATACCAGAGCTAAAGAATTACTTTACTTATTAGCTCCAAATAAAGCTACGTCGTTATTTATTAAAGAATTAAACAAAGATTTATTAAAGGTAATTGATATGGAAAAAGAAACAATTAACGAGCCACTAAAAAGTTATTCCACACTAAGAGATAAGTACGAAAAGCGTTTATTAAATGCATTAAATCAGAATCAATTTGATCTATCAAAAAATATTATAAATGCTATTGATAGAATTGATCAAATTGAAAAAGGTACCAAAATAAAATGGTCTAATTCTGATTGGGAAATAGAATTAAAATCGCAAATAAAGAAGCCGCTTCTTTCCAAAATTCCTGAAAAACTAAATTTATCTGCTAGCTCAATTGAAACTTATGAACAATGCCCGTTAAAATATCGCTTAAGTAATATCGATAAAATCCCGCAGGTCAGCAGTAAACCGCAACTCACATTTGGGAATATAATTCATAAAGTGTTAGAACAATTTCATCGTCCTAATAGCCAGCAAACTAAAGAACGGTTATTAAAATTATTAGACGATAATTGGGAATCGCTTGGATTTGATTATGAAACACAAGAGAGTGATTTTAAAAGGCAAGGTGTCGAAATATTGTCAAATTATTTTAATGAATTTACTAATAATCCAAGCGACGTAATTCAACGCGAGTTCCCATTCTCTTTCGACATTGAAGATATCACTATCAACGGTAAAATCGACCGTATTGATAAAGGAGAAAAGGGATTTAATGTTATCGATTATAAAACCAGTAAAAATGCTACTAAAGCGGAAAAAAGCGTACAGTTAGCCATCTACTCGATGTTCTTGCAGCAAGATAAGCAAAATGAATTCAGAGGAATACCGGAATCGGCCGGATTGTATTTTTTGCGCGAAAGAGAAGAAGCTCTTAAATTTCACAAATTCACCTCAGCTGAATTGATCGAAATGCGCAATAAGATTCTTGATGTTGGGAAAAATATTAGAAATCAAAAGTTTGCTCCATGTAAGGGATGGCATTGTGATTGGTGTGATTATAAAAATCTATTGTGTCCTGAGTGGGAAGAGAATTGAAAAATTATTTGGGCAACTTACCTAATATTTTCCATACCCACCGATGAAACTTATGAAATGAACCAACCGGTTCAGCATACATTAAAATACATTGATTATGAACAACGTTCATTCCATTATCATTACAATATTGAATTGCAGAATCTGATTGAGCTCCCTGTTGCAGCCAGATGTTCTTAATTCCTACTTTATGTGTTGCTTTTACAATTTTTTCTGACTCAGTCGGAGGTACAGAAATTAACACACCATCTATGGGTTGATCGATTGCTTCAAAGCTATCTTGGCATTTTACACCGTCAATTTTCTTGGCTTTAGGATGTATCGGATATAATTTATATTTTTTCTTTGACAATTCTTTATAGGCAAGATTGCCAAATTTTGCACCTTTAGCAGACATTCCTACGATTGCAATGTTTTTACCTTTTAAAAAATTATCGATTGCTAGGTTCATGAATATTAATCTCCAACTGCAATTACTAATTGTACCATTCCGGTAAAATTATCCGCTTTAAAAAATATCTCTTTGGGAATGGCAGACGGTGTCACATCTTCTGTAGGAGCCACATGTATGTTGCTCTTTAGTTCATATCGATTTAATAAGGAATCACCTGCATTAAATATTTCAAAATATGAAGTATCAGTCGCTTTACTAGCGTATTCGGTTACGATTAACACTGTGGTTAGCTTAATTGGTGCTTGATTATTAAAGGTTAAACTATATTTCTCTTCTGTGGAGTAATTTTGGGCTCGTAATGAAAAAGTGAACGCGTTGTTAGTATTAACAACCACCGGTGAATTTTTATATAAACCATCTAATGGTTCTTCCGGTCCAACACATGCCGCTAAAAATACCAATATTATTAATAATAAATATTTCCTCATGATAACTATTCCTCAAGCTCTCTTGGATTATTAATTTGTAATTCGGCAATTTTCTCCATTGGTTTTTCCAACTGACGAACACGAGTTGTGTGTAATTCTTCATATTTATTTTGCAGTGTATTGATCGTCGACCCTAAACCATCCATTTTTTCTACGAATAATTGCCATTGTTTTGCGAATACTCCAATCAATTTCTGCATATCCCCTGCCCGCTTCTCCATTGCAAAATTCGATACAGCCTGACGAATAAGTGATAATACTGCATATAGAGTAATCGGAGAACACAAAATAATTTTATTTTGCAATGAAAAATCGATTAAATCTCTATCCTCTTGATTAACAAATGTGTAAATACTTTCATTTGGAATAAACATAAGGACATAGTCCACAGTACCACCTTCCGGATCAATGTAAGTTCTTTTATTTATTGCTTTTATGTGGTTTTTTACATCATTTAGAAATTGTTTCTTTTCGGTATTTTTTTCAGCTTCAGACTCTGCAGAAATATACTTTTCATAATGACTTAACGGAAATTTGACATCCATGTTTATATGCCGATTATCCGGTAATATAAAAGTATAATCCGGTTTTCCCTCACCCTCTTGTTTCTGTTTTAGATAACTAATATTTTCCTCGAGTCCGATAAAATTTAGAATGTCTTCTACCATCCTTTCACCCCATTGTCCGCGCGCTTGCGAACTCGATAATATCTGACGCAATTGACTAGTTGTGTCCGTCAATCGTGAAATTCCCTGTTGAGAATTTTCCATTTGTCCTTTTAATTCAGTTGTTTGCTTGGCCAAATTTTCAAGATGACTTTTCATCTCTTGAATTGTAGAATCGATTAACTTTTTCTTCTCATCCAGTTGTTGCCCTGAGGATTTGGAAAGATTCTCAAATTGGTTACGTGCTAATTCAAAAAATGATTTTTGATTATCATCTAATGCAGCTCTAGATAAACTACTAAACGAATCTTTTAATTCATCTTCGGTTTTTCGGATATTGCTGATTTCTCGCTGTCTGAGGAACCATACGAACATGGAACCGATTACTAATCCGATTATAAATATTACTAGTCCTAACATATATGACATATTTACTCTTTATTTTACAGCGCTGTTAAGTAAAACAACTACTCTCCTGCCAAACCCAACTCTGTTGCTTTTTCTTTTAATGCATCAATTACAAACTGAATATGTTCCGTACGGTCAACACCCAATTCTTCAATTCCTTTCTCAATATCTTCCCGGCTGACTTTTGCAGCAAAACCTTTATCTTTTAATTTTTTCACAACTGATTTGGGCTTCACTTCAATAATTGATTTAGAAGGACGGACAAACGTTACAGCAAATATGAATCCTGTTAATTCATCGCAGGCAAAAAGTGTTTTTGCCATTAATGTTTTTCTTGGAACACCCGTATAATCGGCATGTCCCATGATTGCTTCTAAGATATCATCCTCATAGCCATGATCTTTTAATATTTTATTTCCAACAAATGGATGCTCTTCAGCTGTAGGATATTTTTCGTAATCAAAATCATGCAATAGTCCGGTAATCCCCCACTTATCTTCGTCTTCTCCGAATTTTACCGCATATTTACGCATCACTTGCTCCAAAGCATAAGCATGTTTTAGTAAAGAATCAGATTTTGTGTATTCTTTTAATCTATTTAGTGCTTTTGTGCGGTCGTATTTACTCATAGTTAAATCCTAAAAATAGATAGCCCCGGTTATGAACCAGAGCTATCTATTGCAATACTAATATTAACCTAATATCAAATCTAAAACTAATCGGATGTTTGCACCCGAAGCGCCCTTTTTATACAATAAGGAATTCTCTTTTTGGTTATAGGCGGTTCCGGCAATATCGAAATGTACCCATGGTATTCCGGCGTCAACAAATTCCTTCAAGAATGCACCAGCGGCGATTGTCCCGGCTTGACGGGCAGCACCAACATTTTTAATATCGGCAATATCCGATTTAATTTGCTCGCAATATTCATCCCAAAGTGGAAATTCCCATACTTTCTCCGCAGTATTTTTTGAACTATTTTTAACTTTTTCCATTAGTTTTTCGTCTGTTCCCATTACACCGGTTGCTATGTGCCCTAATGCAATTACAACCGCTCCGGTTAATGTAGCAAAATCCAACATATATTTCGGTTTAAAATGTTTGCTAACGTAGGCTAAAGCATCAGCTAATATTAAACGTCCTTCGGCGTCTGTATTCAATATTTCGATAGTTTTACCGTTATAGGCTTTTAGAATGTCACCGGGTTTGTAAGCATTATTGCCAGAAAGGTTTTCTGTGGCAGGAACGGCTGCTACAATATTCACCTTTGGTTTCAACTGCGCAACTGCTTTCATTACACCCAAGACAAGTCCACCACCGCACATGTCAAATTTCATTTGATCCATGTTGGCTGATGGTTTAATTGAAATTCCACCGCTATCAAATGTTAATCCTTTCCCGACAAGACCTATTGGTTTTTCATCGGCTTTGCCGCCTTTATATTCCAATAAAATAAATTTGGGTGGTTCTCCGGTTCCCGATGCGACTCCAGCTAATCCTCCCATACCCATTTTAACAATTTTATCGCGATCGAAAACAGTCAATTTCATTCCGCCTTCGCTAGCGATTTCTTTAGCCAATTCAGCGAGTTTAGAAGGAGTTGTAACATTCCCAGGATCATTTTCCATATCACGCGCAAAGCACACAGCTGATGCTACAATTGCACCCTTTGCCAATTCATTGGAATTAGCATTTAGTACAGCTGCACTATTGACTTCAAATAGTTCCTTATCTTGCGTTTTGTAAGAAATAAATTGATAGCTGCCTAAAATTATACCCTCGGCTAAAGATTGACTATATGATCTTTGGTCTTTCCCACCAAATAATTCCATTACAACTGTTTTTAATTTTTTAGATATAGCAGTTTTTATTACTGTTCCACCAGCTAACCTGATTACTTCTTCATTAAATTTCTTTTTATCACCTAATCCAACTAACAATATCTTTTTCTCTTTACCGTAAAATAATTCTGTTTCGCCGTTTTTTCCTTTTACATCGCCATTTTTAATAGCGGCTGAAATTTGACCATCCAAATATTTATCTGTTTCTTTGCCAATTGCAGACAATTTTAGATCTTCAAAAACACCGACCGCAAATAATTCTGTTTTAGTTTTTGCAAAGGTAGAAGTTGAATTTTTGACCGTTTTTAGATATCCCATTTATTCCTCAATTAATATTTTTTATGTAATAACATATTTTAAATATACAATTATTATCAATAATGTGAATTTAAAATAGAAAAGGCTCAATACTGAGCCTTTTCTATTAACTTTTTATTTCGATTTATTTACGATTTTCGACTAAAGCATCCACAACCGTCGGATCGGCTAAAGTGGAAGTGTCGCCCAATGAATCAATTTCATTTTCCGCAATTTTTCTAAGAATTCTGCGCATGATCTTTCCTGAGCGAGTCTTAGGCAATGCAGGAGTAAATTGGATCTTGTCAGGTTTCGAGTGAGGTCCAATTTCTTTGGTAACTGATTTAAGAATATCCGATTCAATTTCAGCACTTGGTTCAACGCCTGCCATTAATGTAACGTAGGCATAGATACCTTGTCCTTTAATATCATGTGGGAAACCTACTACTGCAGCTTCAGCAACACCGTTAGCTTTACCAATTGCACCTTCTACTTCGGCAGTACCAATACGATGTCCTGATACGTTCAAAACATCATCTACCCGACCGGTAATCCAATAGTAGCCGTCTTCATCGCGTTTAGCGCCGTCACCGGTAAAATAATAACCCGGGAACATTGCAAAGTATGTTTGTTTGAACCGTTCGTGGTCACCATACAAGGTACGCATCATTCCAGGCCACGAAGCCTTTATTGCTAATAAACCTGATACGCCGTTCCCTTCTTTTTCTTTACCATCTTCAGTTAAAATGACAGGCTCAACACCAAAGAATGGTAATGTTGCAGAACCAGGTTTGATCGGTGTAGCACCCGGCAGTGGCGTAATCATAATTCCACCGGTTTCCGTTTGCCACCATGTATCAACAATCGGGCATTTTCCCTTACCAACAATATTATAATACCAATTCCATTCGGGTTCTTTAATTGGTTCACCGACTGTTCCCAATAAACGTAAACTTGCCAAATTCTGTTTTGTCACCCAATCATTACCTTCACGCATTAATGCCCTTAGAGCTGTAGGTGCAGTATAGAAAATATTGATTTTGTGTTTATCAACTATTTGCCAAAATCTACCAAAGTCCGGATAATTTGGTACTCCCTCGAACATCACAGTGGTCGCTCGGTTTGCAAGAGGACCATACACAATATAGGAGTGTCCAGTAATCCAACCGATATCTGCTGTACACCAATAGATATCGCCATCGTGGTAATCAAATATCAATTTATGCGAATATGCTGCATAAACTAAATATCCGCCTGTAGTATGTAATACACCCTTTGGTTTGCCGGTTGAACCGGAAGTATAAAGGATGAATAATGGATCTTCAGCATCCATTTCTTCTGGTGGGCAATTGGTACTGGCTTTTGCCATTTCATCATGCCACCAAAGATCGCGACCTGATTTCATGTCGATTGCTTCGCCAGTCCGCTTTACAACAAATACGTGTTCAATTGAAGGAGTATCTTTAACGGCTGCATCGGCATTGACTTTCATCGGAATATTTAATTTTGTACCGCGGACACCTGTATCTTGTGTGATAAGCGCTTTACAAGATGAATCGTTAATTCTATCGCGTAGTGCGTCAGATGAGAAAGCTCCAAAAACTATTGAATGTACTGCACCAATACGTGCGCAGGCTAACATAGCAATGGTGAGTTGAGGTATCATTTGCATGTAAATACAAACTCTATCGCCCTTTTTAATTCCGTTATTTTTAAGAACATTTGCGAATTTTGATACTTCATCTTTTAATTGATTATAAGTGAATTTTTCATCTTCTTTGGGATTATTACCTTCCCAAATCAATGCAGTTTGATCTCCATGTCCATCGTCAACATGACGATCTAGACAGTTATAAGCAACGTTTAATTTTCCGCCCTCATAATATTTGATATTTGCTTCAACAAAATCAAATGAACGAACCTTGCTCCATTTCTTGGTCCATGTAATACGTTCAGCTACTTCACCCCAAAATTTTTCAGGATCTTGTATTGATTGGTCGTATAATTCTTGATACCGCTCAAGATTAGGGATCCATGCATTTTTGGATGATTCTGCACTTGGTTTATATACTTTTACAGCCACTTATTCCTCCGAATATTTAGTATAATGGTTAGTTGTTTTTCTTTAATTGAAATTTTTGTCAATAATTAATCTTTAAAATTACAGAGTTTATCAATTAACTTCAAGGAAAACGGACTTAATTATCCTTTTATTTTATTGATTTAAAAAAAGGAGTGAATATTCACTCCTTTTTTTTAACATTGTTAAAAGTGAGTTTATTTAGCTAAATACTCTTTAGCCATCCTTTCCCCTTCTTTTAGATCAACTTTCGTTAAAAGGAAACCGCCAATTATAAATAATATCAATATCGATAAAATGCCGTACCTTACATTACCTGTCATCACGGTAATTGCTCCAAGCATGAAAGGACCAATAACTGCAGCAAACTTACCAAGCATGTTATAAAATCCATAAAACTCTGCCGATTTCTCCTTTGGTATTAGTCTGCTGTACAAACTACGACTCAGCGCTTGAATGCCACCCTGGAAAAGGCCAATCATTGCGGCAAGTACAAAAAAGTGCCATGTTTGCGACATAAAATATCCTAAGAAAGTAATAACACCGTAACCGACAATTCCGGTCATTATGGCATTTTTAATGCCAACTTTATTTGAATATTTCGCAAATAACAGTGTACATGGGAATGCAATAAATTGCACCATTAATAGAGCAATTATCAATGCGCTATCATCAAAACCAAGTGATACACCAATATCAACAGCCATTCTAATAATTGTGTCTACACCATCAATATAGAACCAATAGGCAAGCAGGAATATTCCAACTACCTTGAGATGTTTAATATCACGAATTGTACCTACCAGTTGCTGCCACCCTAAACTGATGGATTTCAGGATTCCGACTTTCTTATAGATCTTTGGTTCATCAACCCATAGCAATATTGGTATTGAAAAGACCGCCCACCAAATTGCTACAGATAGAAACGCTAATCTAATCGCAGTTGCGCCATCGGGAATTCCAAATAATTCCGGCATTTGAAACATTAAAACGTTAACTAAAAATAATACTCCACCACCGAGGTATCCCAAACCGAAACCTAACGAGGATACATAGTCAACTTTCTTTTTGGATGCTACACCGGGTAATAATGAATCATAAAATATGTTACTTCCTGAGAATCCTATCGTAGCTAAAATATAAAAGAGGATTGCCAGCTGCCATTGCCCTTGAGCAACCATCCATAAGCCGCCGGTCATAATTATTCCGAGGAAAGCAAAAGTAAACAAGAATTTCTTTTTCGCAGTTCCGCGATCGGCTATAGCGCCCAAAAATGGAGCGACTGCTGCTACTAAAATTGATGCAATTGAATTACCCAACCCTAAATAGTAGGTACTTTGTGCCATATTTTCAGGATCAGCCCAATATTTTTTAAAGAAAAGAGGGAAAAATCCTGCCATTACAGTTGTGGCGAAAGCCGAGTTCGCCCAATCATATAACGCCCAACTGCGATACGCTTTTTTAGTGTCAATCATAGAACCTCCGGTTTGGTTTAAATGGTTAATAATTGGGCAAATTTAATACCAAATAAATCAATTAAAAGATTTAATAAATATTGTTAGCATATTTTATCTATACTGAATAATATTCACCGATAATTGGATATGGTTGTCGCCAATTTTGTTATGCAAGGTTATTAATATGATAACTTGAACATTTCTGATTGCTGAATTCCGCTATATCCCATATGCACAAATCACACTCTTCCAATTATTTTAAAGAGCAATATAACCAAGGAGGAAATTGTGAAACATTTACTTATTCTTTTCTTAATAACTCCAGTTTTAATATTCACTCAAATTACCGAAGATTTATCTCTTGATGCACAACACACTGTAAAGAAACTATATGCAAAAGGAGCATTTGTGTTTGGCCCAGGATTTGAAAAAGTTAAAGTCGGTCAAAAATACTACGAAGATTCAGAAAGAGATCCCCAAGACATTAATATAATGCCTGGTGGTGGAGTAGGAGTCGAAGCGGCATTTGGATATGATTTATCAAAATCCCTGACATTTGAATTTTCCATTGGGACACAGAATTCGGGCTCATATATTGATGAAGATAATAAAGCCCAATTTAAAAAATCTCAAATTAGAGCATCAGTGCTTTATAAAGTTCCAATCAATAAAAAATATACACCTTACATCGGTGCAGGTTTATCAACTATGCTGTCAGGTAAATATGTTGAGGAATCACAAGGAATGGAATACGAGGTCAAATATACCAAACCTAGTGGTTTTCATGCTATTGCAGGAGCAGAATGGAAAAACACAAAATCTCCTTTGTATTTGTATGGTGAATTACGATTGCTCATTTTAGGGAATGTCGAAGCAGACGAAACTGACGTAAGCTCTTGGGTACTGGAAGAAGTAGGAATAGATGCAATGAGTGCTAATGGACTGCAGTTTAGTTTTGGGATTGGTTATTATATTAATTAAATATTTATATTGAAAGACTCTATGAAAAAATTATTTTTAATACTATCAGTACTATTAATATATAGTTGTAAGACAAGTCCGGATCCAGATGTAGAATTTGAATGGCTTGTCGGTACTCGATTTAATTATAGTTATATGTATGGTACAATAGTAGGAGGAACTTGGTATAATTATTTTAAAGTAACAAATGGTTCTGGCGACGTTACATTTAAAATTTATGTCAATGGATCAAAGAAAGAATCAATCACAGTAACTGTAGAAGAAGGTTTAAGTTATAGTATTAGTATTAAAGTCACCATTGGAAGATGTTGGGGATCTAATTCATCTAATGCCGAAATAAAGAGCTCTTCGGTTGACACACCAAAAATACTAAATACAGATTGTGAGCAACTTACTATCGGTGAAATATCTGTAAGCGAGTACAACAACTAGATAACAACAATTTACATTTAACATATTGGAAGTAAAAATGAATATGAATAGAATATTGTTTTTAATAGCTATGTTAACATCATTCTTAGCGGCCCAAGGAAACTGGGAGCATTACACAAAAAAAGATGGACTATCGTCTATTTGGGTACAAGATGTTATGGAAGATTCTGATGGAAATTTATGGTTTGCAACTTTTAAAGGATTAAATAAATACGATGGTACTAATTGGACATCATATACAAATAAAGATGGTTTGCCTGATAAAAATGTATTATCGCTAGGAGAAGATAAAAATGGTGTAATATGGATAGGGACAAAAAAAGGGCTTTGTCAATTTATTGGTGAAATATTCCTACCAATTAACAATGAAGATGGAGCATCAGAATATTACTATAATATTATTGAAAACGATCTTGATAATAATCTTTGGATTGGTGGAAGATTAAACAAAAATGAAGCTACAAGAGGAATTATATATAGATATGATGGTGAATCATTAGACAGTTTCACAGAAATATCTGATATTGAGATTAGACACCCTTATAAAATTATTCCTGATTCACACGGAAATATCTGGATAAATGCACAAGGTATGGGGAAATATATGTTCAAATACGATGGTAATAAATGGTTCTCTTACGGTCAAGATGATGGTTTATTCTCAGGTTTAATGTCTAGACGAGAAATTGAAGTTTCATTAGAAGATAAAACAGGAAATATATGGTTTGGTGCTTGTCACAAGACTAAAGAAGGTTCATTTACTGGTTTTGGTAGTCTTATCAAATACGCTGATAACAAATGGAGTACATATATTAAAGAAGACGGGATGATTGGAAACGGTGTGATTCAGTTAGCCGAAGATAATAGCGGTATAATTTGGATTGGTACAACCAAAGGTTTAAGCATATTTGATGGTGAAAATTGGACTAATTATGATTCCAGTAATGGTTTACCTGGAGATTTTATTCTGTCTATCAAAATAGATTCCAAAAATAATATATGGATTGGTACAAATATAGGGTTGGCACTTTTTAATGTAGGTAATTGGAAACTATTTGGTGATGATATTCTTGGCACGAAACCAATTCTAGATATTTTTGAAGATTCAAAGGGTAATATTTGGTTTAGTGCAATAAGCGTTTTTTCAAAGGGTGGTATAGTGTTATTTGATGGTGAAAATTGGAAAGTGTTTAAAGATGAAGACAACTTCGGATATCTAATACATGATATTTTTGAAGATAAAAGTGGTAACATTTGGTTCATATCTAAAAAAGGGATTTCAAAATTCCAATATGAATAAAAAATTTTATCTTGAATAAATATTAAGAATATTTAAAGAAATGGATAAATAAATCTGTGGAGCCAGACGGGATCGAACCGACGACCTTCCCGATTTCCATCGGGACGCTCAGTAATTTATCTATTGATTAACCATGCAATATACTTTTTACTTTTCTTCGATTTGATTTCCATTTCTCTTTTCATTGCATCTGAACGAGTATTAAACTCTTCTTTGTGAACTAACTCCCATGGAATACCTGATTTTGTGGATTTGTTATAACCATTGTTATGATATTCAAGACGATTGAGAATATTCTTGGTATGACCAACATAATATGAATCTTTTGAAGGGCTGTATAAGATATAAACGTAAAAATCCAAAGTGGAGCCAGACGGGATCGAACCGACGACCTCTTGAATGCCATTCAAGCGCTCTCCCAACTGAGCTATGGCCCCATTTCATAATACTTTTTAATTATCTTATTGACGACCTTCCCGATTTCCATCGGGACGCTCTCCAAAACTGCCTGTCCCGCTAACAGCGGGGAGCTATGGCCCCATTTCTTTATTAAAAAGCGCGCCGAATTTAGTACTTTAGACGGCTTCTATCAAGAACCTGTTACAGATTTTCCATAAAATAATTTGTTATTTTAGTCCATAGGTGAAAAGTTGCATTTCCACCGTATATTCCATGATTGCGACTTGCGTACGATATAAAATCTGCGTGTTTATCGGCTTTTAGGAATTCATCCATTAATTGTGTGGCATGCTGAAAATGCACATTATCATCCATCGTGCCATGCACGACCAACAATTTTCCTTCCAATTTATCTACATAAGAAAATATCGAGGCATTTTTGTATCCCTCAGCATTTTCATCCAAAAGTCCCATATAACGTTCGGTCCAAATTGTATCGTATAACTTCAAATCATAATTTCCTGCTACTGCAACGCCAACCTTGAAATGCGGTGCTCCCTTTGTCATGCACAGGGCAGTCATGTAACCACCACCGCTCCACCCCCAAATTCCAATTTTATCATCATCAACATAAGGTAGTGATTTTAAATATTTTGCCCCTTCGACTTGATCTTTTTCCACCCAATTACCAATGTCCAAATAGGATAAATATTTAAAATCTGTACCTCGCCCGCCTGTGCCACGCGGATCGATAGAAAACGTGATAAACCCTTCCTGATTCATATACCTGCTCCATGAGCCTCCTCTACCGTAACTATTTGTAACGGTTTGGCTACCCGGCCCTGAATATCCATAGACTATAACGGGATATTTTTTATTCGGATCAAAATCTCTTGGCATTGTGATTTGTGCATTTAATAATGTTCCATCATCAGATGTAGGAATTTGGATAAATTTCGTTTCCGTAAAACCATAGTCTTTGAACTGTTCTAAATCGGTATTCGCAAGGTTTCTAATCCGTTCACCATCAGCTTTATACAAACAGATATCTTGCGGGTCATTCGCAGTAGAAAAATAATCTATATAATACGAATTGGTTGGTGAGAAATTTACCCTGTGCCATCCTAATTTCTCGCTTAATAATTTGAAATCTGAGCCGTCGAGATTAACCGAATATAAATTTGATTCTATTATCGAATCTTTTTTACCGGTAAGATATACCTTGCCATTATTTTCATCAAATGCAGTAATTCCTGATACTTCCCAATCTCCGGTAGTCACCATATTAATTAATTCTCCACCCCAGCCAAAATGGTAAATATGTTGATACCCAGAACGTTCTGACAAGGTAATGAAACTGCCATCTTTTAAGAAAAATAGATCATCAGTCAAGTCAACCCAAGCCTTGCTTTCATCTTTCCAAAAGGCTCGCCCTTTTCCTTTTTTAATGTCGTATCGTACTAATTCTAAACGATTTTGGTGACGATTGATTCTTGTCAAAACCAGTTCTTGATTACCGCTTTCTGTTTGATGTACATCAAGCCATTTTAAGCGCGGGTGATACATTTCTTCGGAGGACGTTAAATCCAACCATTTGGTTTTTCTTGTATTAACATTTACTATGCCAATATTTAAAACAGGATTTTTCTCGCCGACTTTTGGATAATGATGCCATTTTACAATAGGATAAAAATGTAATTCATCGATCATTGGAAATTGCTTAACATACGTTTGATCTTCCCGCACAAATGCGATACTTCTGCTATCAGGAGACCAACGATAGGCATCGTATGAACCAAACTCCTCCTCGTAAACCCACCCAAAATGTCCATTCAGAATATCAAAAGAGCCGTCCTTTGTTAAACGTATTTCTTTGTTAACATCAATATGATAAACATATAAATTATTGTCATCTTTTAAGTAAGCTATTGATTTTCTGTCAGGTGAAAATTTTACATTTCGCAAGCGCACCCCTTTCGCAACTTGTGAAACTTTTTCATTTTTCATATCGAATAAATAATATATCGCGGATCTTGAATGACGCCAAATCCTTTGTTGATCGGTTACCAGTAGTACCTTTTTACTTTTTGGATTGATTTCGTAATCGGATAATTGCAAAGTTTCCCCTCGATATGCAAATTTATCGCCCGCAATAAATAATGAAGTATCTCCGGATGCTAGATCATATTTATATAGAGATCTTGCGTTAATTGTTGTATCCATCTTGAAAAATAAATATGCATCAGCTTCCGGCATCCACTGCCACTGACCAATTGTTGCTAATTTGAAAGGCGGTTTTTTAAAAACATCTTCAAGAGTTAGGTCTTTCCATTGGGCGGTAATGATTGAAACTAATATAAATGGGATTAATAAACGTGATTTTTTCATGAACTGGTTCCTGATTGATTAAATAACTCATTCAATAATAAGGTCTTTTTGTCATATTTTTCAATTCCACTTATTCTATAAATAACATTTAAAAACAATCATAGTTGTCCTTTGCTTAAGAAAAAGCAATTGTCTAAATTCGCTCCCTATATTTAAGTAAAATTTAAAGGTAAACAATGGCTGTAATGACATCAATGCGGACAAAAATGCACATCGTTTTGTGGGCTGTGTTAATACTATTCTTATTAAGTATGACAGTCGGTGGACTCGTGGGCGGTGCTGATATTTTAGATCAATTATTAGGCAAGACCAATCCCGCCGAAGCGATTGGAGTTATAAATGGAGAAAAAATCCCACCGGATTTTTTCAATCAATTAGTAAATCAACAATTGGAACAATATCGGGCAAGCGGACAAACTGTTAGCGATCAGATGCTCGAAGATATCCGCAATCAGGTGTGGAATAATATAATCCAAGAAAATCTTGTTGCAGCCGCAATTCAAGATATGGGGATTACCGCGACTGATGAGGAAGTCATTTACCATCTACAGAATAATCCACCGCAGTTTTTACGCACTATGCCTGCTTTTCAAACCGATGGACAATTTGATTCTCAAAAATATCTTAGTGCCGTAAATAATCCCGAAGGCAACGAATGGGCACCTGTAGAACAGATTATGAAAAGCAGTGTAATTCCAAATTATAAATTACAGAAAATGCTATTTTCTTCAATTACTGTTTCAGATTCTGAAATTCGTGAAGAATATATTCGCCGAAACGTTGAGTATACCATTGATGCTGTTCACATTACCGAAAACAATGTTGAAGAATCAGAAGTTGAAGTGTCTGAAAGCGAAATCAAGCGTGCCTATAACGACCGGAAAGATGAATTTGATCGTCCAGAATCGAGAAAATTGCGCTTTGTATATTGGAAAAAAGGTTCAACCGCTCAAGATACTATTTCAACATATAACGACGCACGAGACATTATTGATCAACTCAATTCTGGGGCAGATTTTGCCGATCTAGCAAACTTATATTCTGAAGATCCCGGTAATAAAACTCCCGAGGGTTCATTCCGTGGTGGCGATTTGGGTTGGTTTGAACGTGGTCAAATGGTTAAACCATTTTCAGATGCAGCATTCTCAGCCCGCAAAGGTGCGGTTGTAGGACCAATTTTATCGCAATTTGGCTATCATATCATTAAAGTATTAGATAAAAAGACCGTTAATGGAAAAACGCAAGTGCACGGTGCACATATCTTGTTAAATATAACTGTTGGTGCCGATACACGCGATGCAATACGGCGTGACGCAACATTATTCAGTTACGATGCTCAAGATTGGGGATTTGACGCTGCCTTAGATACGCATTCTGTATCAGCAACCGAAGTAACATTAAATGAAGATGGAATATTTGTCAATCCTATTGGACAATTACGTTATGCAGCACAATTTGCCTTTAATAGTCCTCTCGGAGAAATATCATCACCAATGGAAAATGATGACTACTATGCGGTTTTTAAGCTTGAATCTATTAATCCAAAAGGACCTGCACCACTTAAAGATGTTGAGAAGAGCGTAAAAGAAGATATCCGAAAAGATAAAATTGCTATCGTAACTAAGAAATTAGCTTCCGATTTAAGAGAGACCATAAACAAAGGATTAACATTTGACGAAATTACGGCGCAAAATAAAGGCTACGAATTAGTAATTAATGAATCAAACAATCTTAATCGCGGATTTACCTCTATTGGACGCAGCAATTTTATTACCGGTGCTTTATTGAATGCTAAACCCGGCAAAGTTTTAGGTCCCCTAAAAACTGTCCGTGGATATGCAATAATATTTGTTAAAAATATTTCAGAAATTGATTCAACTGAATATGATATTCGCAAAGATATACTAAAAAATAATCTACTAGCAAATAAACAAAATCAGGTATTTGAAAATTGGTTAAAACAATTAGAAGATAAAGCTGATATAGAAGATTTTAGGAAATACCACTATTAATATTATTAGTGTTTAAAAAGTAAAAGGGCTCCCAATGGAGCCCTTTTTATTTATTGTATAATTCTAGATTATACTACACCTTGATCTAACATAGAGTCGGCAACTTTAATAAATCCACCAATATTTGCACCTTTCACGTAGTTGATGAACTTTCCTTCAGTTCCGTATTTTACACAAGTTTCATGAATATCTTGCATGATCTTTTGTAGTCTTTGGTCAACTTCTTCACGAGTCCAGCTTAATCGTAGTGAGTTTTGGCTCATTTCCAAACCTGAGACTGCAACTCCACCGGCATTGGCAGCTTTTCCGGGTGCAAAACCAATTTTATTTTCTATAAAATATTTTACTGCATCTGCTGTACAACCCATGTTTGATGTTTCAACAATATATTTTGCACCATTTTTTAGCAGAGTTTTTGCATCTTCCAAATTAAGTTCATTTTGTGTTGCGCATGGAAATGCGATATCCATTTTAACTCCCCAAGGCTTTTTGTCAGTAAAAAATTGGGCATTGAATTTTTTTGAATAAGGTTCAACTATGTCTCTATTTGAATTGCGAAGTTCTAACATATATTCAATTTTATCACCTGTTATACCATCAGGATCATAAATATAACCATCAGGACCAGAAATAGTAACTAATTTTGCACCTAATTGTTCTAATTTTAATGCAACACCCCAGGCAACATTCCCAAATCCTGATATTCCCACAGTCTTGCCTTTAAGCGAGTCATTATATAACTCTAACATTTCTTTTGCAAAATATACCGAACCATATCCTGTCGCTTCCGGGCGGAAAAGACTGCCACCCCAATTCACACCCTTACCTGTTAATGTGCCGGTAAATTCATTTCGCAAGCGCTTATACTGTCCAAACATATAACCAATTTCACGTCCGCCTACACCGATATCTCCGGCAGGAACATCGGTATTTGGACCGATATGACGTTGTAATTCAGTCATGAATGATTGACAAAAACTCATTACTTCATTATCGGATTTACCTTTTGGATCAAAATCTGATCCACCTTTCCCACCACCCATTGGCAGGGTAGTTAAACTATTTTTGAGTACTTGTTCAAAACCAAGGAATTTTAGAATACTAAGGGTTACTGATGGATGAAAACGCAATCCACCTTTATAGGGACCTATAGCCGAATTGAATTCAACGCGATAACCTTTATTAATTTCAATCTCTCCAATATCATTACGCCATGGCACTCGAAACATAATCACGCGTTCCGGCTCAACCATTCGGTCTAATATCTTGGCTTGTATGTAATGAGGACTATCCTGCAAGAAGTCCCAGAGTGATTCAACTACTTCAAAAACCGCTTGATGAAATTCTTTTTCTCCCGGATTTTTTGCTTTTACCATCCCTATAAAAGATTCAATTGAGCCATACATAAATTCTTCTCCTAATATTTAAAACATTGACGATTTAATTAAATAATAATGTATAAAATTACTATTAATAGTTATTATCTATCCAATTAAATCGGGTATAATAGTACAAATATTTTAATTTGTTTTTGCGTCAGAATCCCGTTAATTTTGCGCCTCTTTTTAGACGATTGGCGGAGTAGCTCAGTTGGTTAGAGCAGCGGAATCATAATCCGCGTGTCGGGGGTTCGAATCCCTCCTCCGCTACTCATCTACACTTCGTTACGATGAGCAAGCCAATCATGTGGTATGTATATATTATCAAATCTGAAGAATCATTAGTTTATACAGGAATTACCGAAAATATTGAAAAAAGAATTATATCTCATAATTCAGGTAATAATTATTGGACAAAGCGCGGTACAAATTGGAAATTGATCTATTCTGAACTACATAAAAATGCAAAAGAAGCCCGAAAACGCGAAAAATATTTCAAGAATAATGCAGTAAAAGAATGGCTCAAACGGCAAGGTTATTTATAAAGAACTTGCCCCTCGTCAATCTACGCTAAAGCTACGATTGATAAATCTATCTACGCCAAGGCTACGATTGATAAATAAATTTAAATGTGGAGGGACTTGTCCCTCGTAGTCCCAGTTGTTTCGGGACGTAGAGGGATCCCTCCTCCGCTACAAGAAAAAAGGGCTGTTAAAACAGCCCTTTTTTCTATATTTTATGATATTCTACCAGTTACCAAGTCCATTATGGTCTGGACTACTGTATTGTAATCCATGAATTCCAGCACAAGGATCATTAGAAACTTCCTGTATAATTGCAAAAGCTCCCCATATCTCCGGACCAATTTCTATTCCATCAGCGTTATACCAATAATCACCAACAAGAACGGCATCTAATGGGACTGCAACAATCTTACAAAAATAATTCCACTTACAAATATTACCATTCCCATCATCATATTCTCCAGAAATATGGTTAGTCAACCAAGCACCTGATCCGATATAGCTATCATGACCATAATGTCTATCCAACAATCCATCTCCATCACAATCTTTATTTGAAAGCCAAGCATCGTTCCATTTCATAGACAATTTATCTAATTTATATGGTTGACACCAAGCTGCATCACGATAAGCATCACAATAATATCCATTGAATAGATGCGCTTGATAGTTATATCCCCATTTATCAAATCCAGTTTCAATTACCGTTCCATCAGACGCTAACAACTCTCCTGATTGTATTGTTGTGCATCCTTTATTGGCTAATCCATCTCCCTTTTTTGCTAAACTAATTCCTTTATTATTATTTTGAGTCTGCGACTGTATCGGATTATATGAATTTTCACAGGTTACCATAAATAGTACAAATAACACTATTGTCAGTATGGTTAATGTTTTTCTCATTATAACTCCTTGTTATTTATAATCTTTGGGATTAAAAGTCTACCCCCCATAAGATTAAGTTTACTCACCAATCTAGGTCACCATACCTAGAACTTATAATATTATTACAAGAAATAGATATAATGCAAATAACTACTGTATATATGTATTATACACTTGAGGTTTAAAATTGCAGAGAAATTAGCTAGTTAATGCTTCTCCGCGCTTAATTGGAATAACAAATAATAAAGCAATCACTAAAGTTACCGCTCCGTACATAAAGGCAATGCGATAGTCATTTGAGAAAATAGATATTATTTTACCGGATAATACCGGACCAACAATTGCGGATGTTTGCGATGACAAATAATATAATCCGGTATAAGCACCTAATCGGTCTTGCGGTGCCATATCAACGACCATCGGCAGTGAATTAACAAGTATCATTGACCAGGCAACTCCACACAATGGAAGCACGATCTTAGCTTGTAAAACTGATATTATAAAATAACCGTAAGCCAATAATATCGCAAATGCGATAATACCAACGATCATAGTGCGTTTTCTGCCTACTTTTCCACCGATATATCCGGCGATTGGAGCGGTTATAATTATTGCCAAGGAGAAGTATGCTAATAGAAAAGTTGCTTCACCACTATCAACATGGAGCACATTCACCGCAAATGATGTGAAAAATACTTCCAATGCATTATACCCTAAAAACCAAAAGAATATAGCTCCAAGCAGATATAAAGCCGATTTATCATTATCTTTTACAATAGTTTTGAAGCTACCGATCAGTCCGGGTTTCCCTTCTGCCGGTTCAACCGATTTGGGCTTCGGCTCTTTAATAAATAACAAAACGATACCACAGGCAATCAACATTGTAATTCCGCCAAAATAAAATGGAGCTCCGACTGATACTTTAAAAAGAATGCCACCTTCTCCCAAACGCTCTCAAGCCAACGGAATGATAAATTTAATGGGGGGAATTGGTGGTGTATTAGCATTTGCGATACAACCGGAGTGCGGAACAAATCCATTGCAAATAATGTGAGGAATATTGCTCCCATGAATAATAAAAGTGAGCCACCTAAGAACATCGGTATGCCGATAAAGCCGATGAGTGCTAAAGGTGCGCCAACAGCAATGAATGGTTTACGTCTTCCCCACTTCGTCCAAATTCTATCGGAATAAGCACCTACAAACGGTAAAATAAATAATGCGGCAATATTATCCAATGTCATAATGAAACCGGTTGTATCCGCTCCCATTCCAAAACCGACCACCCCGGCAGTTGAACTGTAATCCGCCCTACCCGCTTGCAAAAATATAGGAACATATGCATTATAAATACCCCACAACAGGGAAACTCCCATAAATCCAAAACCTAATAATAATAATCGTCTATAGCTGAACATGTTTTCTCCCTTTTATTATTTCCTATTTATTGAAACTGTAATATATGAATCACTTCCGCAACTATAGCTAGCTAAATCTTGTACATACTGACTATTGGTTTCCTTCCAAGTAACATTAATTTTTGAGACATTGGTTCCATCTTCACCATAATCAAAATAGCTATTTGTTGGATTTAATTGTACATATGGTATATCATTATACTCCATTGTGTAATCAAATGTAACTGTTCCAAATCCAAAGTTACTTTGATAGAACATTGTATTGTCTAATAGTATATCCATGCGATCAGGATCTTCTTTAAACCTTAGAGATATATAGCCTGAGAATGTTCTACCTAAACTTTCATAGCTATAAGCACCTGAGAATCGACTATGACCAAATACTCCGTTTGCCCCATTCAAATATAATACCTCATTGAGATTTGCATAAATTTTTGTACCATCTGATCGAGTAAATTCTGCATCATCAATATTAAATTCTATTCTTCCTTCCAACAACTCTTTTTCCCAAAATGTTAAATCTCTACCTGCTTGATTATAAGTAACCATATGAACCCGATCCATCCCATCAAAATACCAATACCCGTATGGTTCATTAATTATCCCATGAATACAATCACCAATTTCTAAGGGTTCAGTATATTCAATGTCGCACATTCTTTTGTACATTTTTATTGCCCAAAATTCTTCCCAATTTGATTTCACAGAATATTTATATGCTACCATTTCTTTTGCTCCGGCAGATGACACCATTTCTTTCAGCCACCTCCTAGCACTTGAACAAAAACCTCCATAAATGAATGTGTTTTTACCATGGAAATCATTTCTATCAGATACAAATTTGGGACTTACCCAATATCTATTTTCTTTTGTTTTATAATCTTTTGCTATTATTACATTTTTTTTAAGTAAATCATTCCATAATTCACCGAATGTTGTATTTATACTTACAATATCACCCGTCATTAAATATGTAATATACTTCTCAATTACTCCTGCTTCATAACGTTTTCTCCAACCATGTCCTCCCAAATGAATAATTCCATATTGATCAAGTGATGATAAAATTTCAATTTTGGCATTATAACCTAGATATTGATCAAAATGGTCTATTCCCACTTTAGAAAATCCAATATTTGCTTGTTTTATTATCTCATCTACACTATTACTGAACTGTGGATAAGCAGCATCAAATATGATTGATTTTCTATTAATTGGCACTGTAGAAAATGAATTCAATAATGGTTTACTCAACTCATTATCATCTATAAATGGATCAAGTTCAGTTGGAGGATTGGGATCATTTATTACATCCGGAAAATATCTACGTAAAAATATCCCTCCCTCAATACCATTTTTATATTCAACTGATACTCCCTCTGAATCAGGCCAAACTGCTTGAATAGATGTATCTTTTAAAAAGAAATTTGCAAGTGAATCGATTACGCCCAGCGTATCAATGCCGCTAGAGAACAAATTATCAACTATATCTGACGCATTGTCTTGAAGATTAATTACCGTATTAAGAGCTTGTTCCTGTTTTTCTAATAAATCTTTATCATCATAATTACCCGTTAAATCGCTTATGAAAGTGTCAATTAAATCACAACCAGAATTAAATAATAGAATTAAAATGATGAGCAATATTGAGGTTATTCTATGTTTAAACATGCATTCTATCCCCTGAGATTGTTATATCAATTTAATAATCTTCTAATTAGAACATCAATTAATAAGATTAACTTATCATATTTTATAGTACTTGATACTATTATGAAATTTATTGTAGCATTGCATATAATTAATTAACCAAATAATAAACTGGAGTAAGTAAATGAAAAAAATAAGTATGGTGTTGTTCGTTGTTGTAGTTGCTACATCAATGATATTTGCACAAGGCGCATTACCGCAAAAAGGAGACAAATTTGTTGGCGGTAGATTAGGTTTAGGTTCTCTCGGTGCGGGAGTTGGATTTGGTGGAAATTTTGAACTGGTTACTCAAGAGGATTTTTTAAATCTCGGTGATATTCCTGCAAGTTTAGGGTTTGGCGCCACAGTTGGGTATTCAACATATACAAGTGGATGGTGGGGATATCATTGGAGGTATACTAATGTCGCAATATTAGTCAATGCAATATACCATGCTGATGTTTTACAAAATGAGAAAATTGACACTTTTGTAAAATTTGGTGTTGGTTACAATGTTGGAACTGTAAAATACGACGGTACTGGTGTATATGATGGAAAATATCCTGCTCATGGAGGTGTTATTGTAGGATCATCAGTAGGTGGCAGATATTTCGTCTCAGATGCATTAGCATTAGTTGCTGAACTAGGATTAGGATTCGCATACTTGCAGCTAGGCGTTGATGTAGTATTGTAATAAACTTATTATTTAACTCAACAAGGCTCTCCGACAGGTCGGAGAGCCTTGTTGAGTTTACTTGTAGACATTGTATATTGAAAACCCTGATTCAGCGGGACAACATCTATACAATATTTATATTAAATCGATTAAGGTAGTATAATTTTTAATTGATTCTGCTAAAATACTTATTTTTTTATCGTCTGTAACATCAACCAAGGGCACCATCTGATCTATCTTTTTTGCTGTTTTATGTGTATCACTATGTACTAACAGCAAAGGAACATGCTTCTCCGAAGCCAATGCTATAATATTTGGTTGAGGAAGTATATTATTCGTCAATATTATTCCGACGCATTGTGTTTCAATCGCGGCTAATATCATATCTGATCTATCCCCGGCAGTTATAATCAGTTTATTCTTATTTTTAAATTTTTCTACGCGCTGGGCAGCATCGCCTGACATGGCGCCGACAAATACTTCTCTCACAACTTGATCCAATTCCTTTTCACCTGTGATAACTTTTGCCATTAGCATATCAGAAATTAACTGCATCGATGGGTAAGTCAGTTCAGCTTCATAGGGAATTACACCTAATAAATTTATTCCGATCTTATTTAAGATATCTTCATATACCATTTTAAAATCATCAACATCCTTGACCTTATTAACAACGACACCTGCAAAATCAATTCCTTTTAGACTTGTATGTTGTTTAAAATAAAGTAATTCATCAGCTATGTCATCACTGTCTCCGCTAACCACAACAATTAGCTTGGCATCCGCAGCTTTGGCGATGGTGAGAGCATCCAAGTTTACCGTAACACCGTGCATGATATTTTTACCGCTTTCGATAAACAATATTTCGGTATCCGATGGCACTGTATTAATAAGGCTTTTGATTTTTTCTACGATATTAGTTTCATCATACATATATCGCAATTTGGAATGATCAAAACCCAAAGTCATACCTTCAGGGCTATCTTCAATATTGAATAGCTTTGACATAACAGCAGAATCAAAATCCCATAGACGTTTTTTATGATATAATAAGTGATCTCCAAATGGTTTTAGGTAACCAATCTTTTTATCGAGTGCCTTCCCTAAACCAATGATTATACCTGTTTTACCGGCATTTTTATTTAACGATGTAAAAATAAATTTCTTCATTATTATTTTCCTTCATTTTCTGATAACATAACTCTAATATCTACTGCCTTCACTCCTGAACCCTGTTCGTAAACCATTAAAGGATTTACTTCAATATCTGTTATTTTTGGGCATTTTTGTAAAATATAACCAACTCGATAGATTGTATTTATTATCTTTTCGATATCTTTTCTCGGCTCTCCGCGAACACCCAATAGTAGCGGAAACGACTTAATTTCTTCGACCATTAAACGCGTTTCACGATAACTAATTGGCAGCGCACGGAATGAGACGTCTTTCATTACTTCAACATAAATACCGCCTAAACCAAACATTATGATTGGTCCAAACGCCTTATCTCTACGACCGCCAATTATTACTTCTGTCCCCGGTTTTACCTGTTCTACAATCTCAATTCCATCAATAATTGCATTTGCTTTATATGCTTTACAATTATGTATTATGGTTTGATAGGCATCTAATACTTCCTCTTTATTGTCCAAATCAAGCAAAACTCCCCCTACATCACTTTTATGGAGAATATCTCTTGATACAACTTTCATCACCACCGGATAACCGATACCTTCTGCAATATCAACCGCTTGACCGATATTTCTTGCAATTCCACTTTTTGGTCCCGGTAGTCCGGCTATATTCAGTAATTCCTGTCCCTCATTTGCTAATAAAAATTCTCTACCATCATGTAATGCGCTATCAACTATTTTTGAAATTTTAGGAATAGATACTTTTGGTACTCTTTCATCTTCAACAATTATTTGCGCGTGGCGATATTGTATATATGATGCTCCCAAACAAGATACTGCATCATACACATCTCGAAAGACAGGAACATTTTCTTTAGTAAGTACACTTATAACGTTTTCAGTCATTTCACCACCAAAAATCGAAAATATTATCGGTTTTTTCTTCTTTTCATATCTATTATAAACATTTTTAATCATGTTAGAAAGTGACTCTGCATCTATCATCGCAGTTTCGCAAAACAGCGCTAAAACAGAATGGATTTGTTTATCCTTCAATGCCACATCAAGAGCATGTTCATATTCAACTGATGATGCTTCCCCGGTTAGGTCAATCGGATTTTTAGTTGAACCAAATCCATGTGTAACTGAGGAAAATAAAGTGTTTAAATATGATGTGTCATCAAATAATCTAATATTATATTTTTCACAGGCATCGGTAGTTAGTACACCTACTCCACCACCGTTAGTTATGATTACAGTATTTTCCTTTGCAGGAATTGGTGCTTTTGACAAATATTTACACCAATCAAGCGCTTGTTGAATATTTTCAGCTCTCAAAACTCCGCATTGACGCATTATTGCATCAAATATTTCGTCTGCTCCTGCAAGCGATCCGGTATGTGAAGCGGCTGCTATGGCACCACGCTTAGAACGTCCTGATTTAATTACAACGATCGGTTTTTTCTTTGTTGCCTCTTTCAGAACGTTTACTAATCTTTCACCTTTTTGTATACCCTCGATATACATTAATATGCTTTTGGTGTCATCTTGCTCTACCAAATATTCAACTAAATCCGCCTCATCGATATCTGATTTATTCCCAACTGAAATAATTGATGATAATCCGATATTTTGCACCGCAGTTTTACCGATCATTGCAACTCCCAAAGCTCCGCTTTGGGTGATAATTGCCACATTTCCTTTAGGGATATTGGTTGGTCCAAATGTTGCATTAAGGGATACTTTAGCAGAATAATGTCCAAAAATATTTGGTCCAAGCATTCTAATTCCATTCTCGACTGCAAAAGAATGAATTCTTCGCTCTTCCTCTAAATTGCCGACTTCCGAAAAGCCGGAACTGATGATCGTGACAACTTTAATATTTTTCTTTGCACAAGCTTTTAACGCTTCAAAAACAAGTTTAGCAGGTAGAACGATCGATGCCATATCAATTTCATCTTTAATATTTTCTAAAGATGAACATACTTTTTGACCTAAGATTTCATCCGCATTTGGATTGATTGGATAAATCTTTCCTGCAAATCCTACTGAAACAATATTATTAAGAATTTTATATCCAACTTTTTTAGGATTTGTAGAAGCACCAATTATCGCAATGGATTTTGGCTCAAACAGCTTTTTCATTGAATTATTATTTTCCAATGGCATCATTCCTTAAATAACATTTTCAGTTCGTATAAACCTTCAATATTTCTTTTGGTAACATCAAAACCTGCAGTTTCGAATAGGTGCTGCATCAACAAGTTGTTTACTAAAACTTCAGCAGTGAATCCAAGTAGTCCCTGTTTAGTGGCAAGCAGCGTTAAATATGATAATAGCTCTCTACCTATACCTTGGTTTTGAGCATTATCTGAAACGACAAAAGCGACATCAGCCATATGTGTTCCCTCGATTATTCCATATTGCCCTAAACCTAATATTTTTTCTTGTCCATTTTCTTGTTTGATAGCAAGAATTACCATTTCTTTTCTATAATCAATTATCACAAAATCTTGCAATCTTTCGTGTGGCATGTCTTTCCGAGTAGAAATAAATCTTTTATACATGCTATTGTCAGAAAGTGAATAGAAAAATTCTTTTAAAGCAGGTTCATCACTGATTTTAACCGGTCTTAATTGTATCTTGAATCCGGTTTTCGTTACACGATGTGTTTCCAAATCTGACGGATATTCCCCCCCC
>RRYU01004878.1_pt1 | contig 27314 bp, 26 predicted proteins | sample 2162651 | NCBI WGS metagenome assembly RRYU01 (sample SAMN10267283, study PRJNA491782) | microbial mat metagenome | isolation source: biomat in the production well | place: Japan: Minami-Kanto gas field, natural gas well KTG3 | collected 2017-06 | reverse complement strand
AGAGCTTCTCTGCGGTGTCGAGCAGCGCCTGAGCGGGCTTGATGCGCACCGATTGGTACTCCACCACCTTGCCGTCGCGCATGATGGGGGTCACGAAGGCATCCACCCAATAGTGGTCGCCATTCTTGCAGCGATTCTTCACCACCCCCATCCAGGTGTGTCCGGCCTGGACATGGGTCCAGAGGTCGGCGAAGGCCGCCGGTGGCATGTCGGGATGGCGCACCACATTGTGGTTGACGTTCAACAGCTCCTCGGCGGAGAAGCCGCTGATGTCGATGAAGGTCTCGTTGACGTCGGTGATGGTCCCCTTGAGATCCGTCGTCGACATGATGTTGTCGGTGGGGGCGAAGGTGCGCTCCTTGCCGGTGACAGGTAGATTCGTTTTCATGTGCCCAGCCTCAGCGGCGATGTTCCCAGAATTGTCTGGCGAGGATCTGCATGTCGCTCGACAGCTCGGCGACCCGTCCGGCGGCCTGCTCGATGGCCAGACTGGTGTCTGCGTTGCCATCGGCGGCCTGGCGGATGTTGGCCACGTTGCGACTGATCTCTTCGCTCACCGCGCTCTGCTCCTCGACCGCGGTGGCGATCTGGGTACTCATGTCGGTGATCGCCTGTACGCTGCCGGTGATCTCTTCCAAGGCCGTTCCCGCTTCCTGGGCCTGGTTGACGCTGCGTTCGGCCTGGGTGCGGCTGTTGCGCATCACCTCCACGGAGGAGCGCGCCCCGGCCTGCAGCTTCTCGATCATGCTTTGGATCTCGGTGGTGGAGCTCTGGGTGCGCGAGGCGAGACTGCGCACCTCATCGGCGACCACCGCGAAGCCGCGTCCCTGCTCGCCCGCGCGGGCCGCCTCGATGGCGGCATTGAGCGCGAGCAGATTGGTCTGCTCGGCGATCCCGCGGATGACATCGAGCACCGAGCTGATCTCCTCGCTGCGTTGCTCGAGTTCGTGGATCACGCTGGTGGCCTGCTCGATCTCGTTCGAGAGGTTGCTGATGGACTCTCCGGTGGAGAGCACCACCTGGCGGCCCGCCGCGGCGTTGGTATCGGCCTGGTGTGCGGCGTCGGCGGTGGCCTGGGCGTTGATTGCGACCTCGCGCACGCTGGCCGACATCTCCTCGACCGCGGTGGCGACCTGGTCCGTTTCCGCTTGTTGACTGAGGATCGCCTTGCGTGCCTGTTCCACGGACGCGACTATCTGATCGGCCTGTCGGCGCAGTCGCGCGGAGGCGTCCTCGACACGTCCGACCGCAGCGCCCGTCTCGGACTCCAGCATGCGCATGGCGAACTCGATCGCGCCGTATTCGTCGCGCCGTCCGGTATAGATGTATTGGCTGATCGGGTTATTGGTCACCCGGCGCGCATGCGCGTCCAGTTGCGCTAGCGGCCGGATCACCATCCAGCCCGTACCCATGGCGATGAGCGTGAAGACGGCGATGGGGGCGGCCAACTCGGCGAGGGCCAGCCCCCAGCCCAGCCCGGCGAGCAGCGCGATCGCACCGGTCGTCGCCAAGGCGCCGATCAAGCGCCAGCGGGCGCCAAGCTGGGGTAGGCGCCAGCTCGGTGGGGTCTTTCCCTCCAGCAGCGGGCGATAGAGTCGCTCTGCTGTCTCCACCAGCGTGCGCGCGGGCTTGGTGCGCACCGACTGGAACTCGGTGATCGCCCCATCGTGTGTGATCGGGGTGACATAGGCGCTGACCCAGTAATGGTCGCCATTCTTGCACCGATTCTTGATCACCCCCATCCAAGGACGCCCGGCCTTGAGAAAGGACCACAGACTCTCGAAGGCCGCGGGCGGCATCTCGGGGTGACGGACCATGTTGTGATTGTTTCCGAGCAGCTCGTCCTCGCTGAACCCGGAGATACGGATGAATTCGTCGTTGACGTAGGTGATGGAGCCCTTGAGATCCGTGGTCGAAAGGATGTTGGTATTGTCGGGAAAGGAAACTTCCCGATCGGTCACCGGCAGGTTCTTCTTCATTCGGACGACTACCTTGCTAGCTGGCCACCGCTGTCCATCGCGCGTATTTGGATGACCCGGAGCCTCTGCCCGGGGTATGTCGCTTGCGCAACCGCAGACTATACATGGAGCTGAGCGCAATTGGACCGTACAGTGACGGGGTCATTGTGCCGCCGGATCGGTCAGCGAGTCCTGCCGAGGCGTCACCACCAATCGGCCAAGTATAGGCAATGGTGGTGACCGGGTGCGGTGTCAATCCGGCGCTCCGGGAACAGGTCACTCTTTTTCGTTGCGGCCCGTCTCGACTGGCCTCTATGCGGACTCGCCGTCACCTCGATCCTTCACGACTGTCCGATCCATGTCTGCAATGAATGCAGTTCGGAGTTACGAAACAGGATGACGCCGATCAGGATGATCAATAGCATCGCCCAAAGCATTAAATAGAGGGCCATCGATTGCTTCGCTCGGTTGCGCTCGGTCCACGAGCGTGGACGTACGCCCTTGATGAGGAAGACCAGCTTGGCCGAGAGTAGGATGCAGACGATATTGACCGCGAGCAGAAGCAATGCCCCGATGGCCAGATCCCAGCGCGCGCTGCCGAGCGCCATGCCCATGGTCGCGGTCGGGGGGAGCAGGGCGACGGCCACCATGACGCCGACCAGGGTCGAGGACAACCCGGTCGTCAGTGACAGCACCGCTGCGGCACCGGAGGCCAGTGCCAGCACCACGCCGCCGAGTCCCACATCGGTGCGCGCCATGAGCTCCGGATTGTCGAACCCGACCGGCCAGATCAGTGCGATCAGGATCGCTAGCAGCAGCGAAAGCCCGAGCCCGGCCGCGTTGGTCTTGAACGCTTGCCAGGTGAGGATCTTGTCGCCGAGCGAGGTGGCGAAGGCCAGCGCGATGTTGGGTCCGAGCAGTGGGGCGATCACCATGGCGCCGATCACCACGGCGACGTTGTCCTCCAGCAACCCGATCGCGGCCACGATGGTCGAGAGTACCGATAGCACCAGATAGTTGGCATCCAGACGCGCCCCCTTGGCGATCTCGGTATAGAGTTCCTCGCGGGTGGCGGCAATGGCCCTGGCCTTGCGCAGTTCCTCGTCTTGGCGCGCCGGTGTGTCGCGTGTGAGCACCGTGTCGACGGGCTGGATGACGATGTGGGCGTCGGCGTCGGCCTTGAGCAGGTCTTGGAGCGAGTCGGTCAATGCCTGGCGGGCCTCGTCGGGGACCAGCATGCGGACGCTGCAGCGTCCATCGGCGTTGTCGGCGCCCCGCCAAGCGTCCTCGGCACCGTAGAATCCGGCCATGCCGAGTAAGGTCTGGGTATATTTGGTGTCTGCGACGACCTCGACGATACGCATGGGGCTCCGGGCTGTCGGTGTGTTTCAGAGACCGACGATGAAATTGAGGACGAACAATAATACGACGGCAGCGATCCCCACGCCGGTGAAGATTCGATCGATGCGCCGTCGTCGGAGCTGATGCCGCCGTGTGAGCAAGGTGCGTCTTGGATCATCGACCAGCTTCGGGTCGAGATAGACTATGCGGTGGCGCAGGTCGATCGCGTCCACCGCGGCGACGCCCGCGGCGGGATCGACTCGATAGAGACCGGCTTCGGCGTCGACCGTGTTCCGATGCAGGTGGCGATGGGCATGCATGCGCGCCGTATCGACATCGCTGAACTGCGCCGCGCAACACATCCGCGGGGCATGCGGGGTCCGATCGTCCGGGGTGCATGGCGCCGGTGGTCGTTGCTCGGCGATCCACACGCGGATCAGACCGCCGCGATCGGCGGGCGTCTCCACGATCAGATAACCCTCCCGCATCTTGTTCGGGCCTCGATTGCTCTGAGTCGCGACCTGGAGTGGGTCTCTTTGCGTCATCGCAGGCCGACGATCGCTCGAAATCTCGAACCATCGACCATCGGTGCGAATGGCGTCTGGCGCCCACCGCTGGTGAGCTGTGAACGCCTCTGAGCGTGCAATGCGTTCGGCTTCCTTAGGCGGGCTCTTGCGCTCGTTCGATCTCCCAGTTGCACTGATCGATCAGCGCCTCCAACGAGCGCGGGACGGGCAAGTCGTTGGTCAATTGGAACCGTTCCCCCTCCTCCCAGCATCGAGCCGCGGAGTCCGCGGCCTGCGGGAATCCTTGGCGGCACAGCTCCCAGAGTGCTTGTGATTTCTTCGTGCTCATGACTTCGACCCCCTGAAAGACGGCGGATGGGTTCGGGCGTCGACCGCGTGAGTGCGGATTTGCGCCATAGAGACCACAGTCTTCGTCCCCGGAACCCCCGATGCTTGTTGTAAGAAAGTTACGTTGCGTTGCGGTTCGATCCTTGTCGACCTATTGAGATGTTAGCTGATCCGAGGATTCTTGCTAGGAACGAGAGCTCCATCACGGTTCGTCCTGACGGTGCTCGAGTCCAGCGATGCGACTCGAACTGTTTGATCGCTCTTCGATTGTTGCAAGGAGAAGAGGCATTTCAGCAACTGAGGACAGGATCCGCCACAATGGAAAAAATAGCGTCGAGAGCCTTGCGGTGGATCATGCGGGATCATGGGGCGAGGCGTTGGACGGTATTGGGTAGATGCCCGCGCACCACGTCGGCGAAGGCGGTCAGCGCGGGGCGGCGTGGAAAGCTGCGACGATAGACGAGCGAGATCCGCCGATAGGCGTCAGGCAAGTGCAACGCCCGTGCGATGATGCCGCTATCGGTCATCCATCCTCCACGGATGGCGAGGGCTGGGACGAGGGTGCAGCCGAAGCCGGCACCGACGAGCTGGAGCAAGGTCTCTAGACTGGAGGCCCTCAGATCGGCCATCTCGCCGCGCGTGGGCCGCTGTGCCAATCGACAGACCTCCATGACTTGATGGGCCAGACAATGGCCGTCGGCCAGTAGGAGAAGATCGAGGTCCTCGAGATCCTGGGCGCTGATGTCCTCGTGCTCGTTCAGTGGATGGCCGAGCGGGTGGGCGAGCCAGAAGGGCTCGTCGAAGAGGGGGATGGTCTCGAGGTCGCTGTCCTCGACCGCCGTGGCGAGCAGGGCGGCATCGATCTCGTGGCGCGCGAGCCGAGCGAGCAGGGAATCGGTGATCTCCTCGGACAACACCAGCTTGAGCTTCGGGCAGGTCCGCTTCAATGGGACCAGCACCAATGGCATCAGATAGGGACTGAGCGTCGGGATGGCCCCGATGCGCAGCGGACCCGCGAGTGGGTCTTGATGCGCGCGGGCGACCTGCTCGATGGCGTTGGTCTGCTCTAGCGCCAGACGCGCATGGGCCAGGATCGCCTCGCCGACGGGGGTCACCTCCACCGAGCGGTTGGTCCGCTCGAAGATGACCACGTCGAGTTCGTCTTCGAGCTTCTTGATCTGTCCGCTGAGCGTCGGTTGGCTGACGAAACAACGCTCCGCGGCACGCCCGAAGTGACGTGTCTCGGCCACGGCGAGGATGTATTTGAGGTCGCGTAAATTCACCTGGTCATCATAGCGGAAATCGATCCGGAGGTTGTGTCTGGAATCGTGACTCGTCTGAGCGTCGAGGCTCGAGGTCGTGACCTGGCAGCGAGGGTGCGCGACCCTCGGGAGGAGGCCGTCGGCCTCCGATCATGGTTATCAGATGCTTGATTCGGTGGCCAATCTTCCCCAATTTTAGCGAGGAACCTCATCAAACGCGTCCAGCGCACAATGGCTCGATCGGTCGTTGCCTTGAGTCGCGCGGTCGTCACGCACGGTTGGTGCGACGCGATTGAACATCCTTTTAAATCAAAGTTTCAAGACGCGTCAGTACGACGCAGGGTGACGGTGCTGGACGGCCTGGTACAGTCCTTTCCGCAAATCGCCTGAACGACGATGCATCCCGTGTCGGTCGCGTTTAATCAAGACATCTTGGAGTGATCACGGTGAGAATGGACAAGCTGACGGCGAAGTTTCAAATGGCCCTGGCCGATGCGCAGAGCTTGGCGGTGGGGCGCGATCATCAATTCATCGAGCCGGTCCACCTGTTGACCGCGCTGCTCGACCAGGAGGGGGGCACGGTGCGCCATCTCCTGACGCGTGCCGACGTCAACGTGAACCAGTTGCGCTCCGCGCTCGGCGAGATCCTCGATCGATTGGCGGTGGTAGAGGGCTCGGGCGGTGAAGTCCACCTCGGTAACGAGCTCAATCGCCTGCTCAATCAGACCGACAAGCTGGCCCAGCAGCGCAACGATCAATACGTCTCCTCCGAGCTGTTCGTCCTGGCGGCGCTCGAGGATCGTGGGGCCGTTGGCAAGGCGTTGCGCGAGTCGGGGGCCAGCAAGGGCGCGCTCGAGCGCGCCATCGACGCGGTGCGGGGTGGTCAGGCGGTCAACGATCCCAACGCGGAAGAGCAACGTCAGGCGCTGGAGAAGTACACCATCGATCTGACCGAGCGCGCCGAACAGGGCAAGCTCGATCCGGTGATCGGGCGTGACGACGAGATTCGCCGCACCATCCAGGTCCTGCAGCGGCGTACCAAGAACAACCCGGTGTTGATCGGCGAGCCGGGCGTGGGCAAGACCGCCATCGTCGAGGGGCTGGCCCAGCGTATCGTCAATGGCGAGGTGCCGGAGGGGCTGAAGTCCAAGCGGCTGCTCTCGCTCGATATGGCCGCGCTGATCGCGGGGGCCAAGTTTCGCGGTGAGTTCGAGGAACGTTTGAAGGCGGTGCTCAACGACATCGCCCGCCAGGAGGGCTCGGTCGTGCTCTTCATCGACGAGCTGCACACCATGGTCGGTGCCGGCAAGGCCGAGGGCTCGATGGATGCCGGCAACATGCTCAAGCCGGCGCTGGCACGCGGTGAGCTGCACTGCGTTGGGGCCACCACGCTTGATGAGTACCGCAAGTACGTGGAGAAGGACGCAGCCCTGGAGCGACGCTTCCAGAAGGTGCTGGTCGACGAGCCCAACGTGGAGGATACCATCGCCATCCTGCGTGGTCTCAAGGAGCGCTACGAGGTCCATCACGCGGTCGAGATCACCGATCCGGCGATCGTCGCCGCCGCGGTACTGTCGCACCGCTATATCGCCGATCGCCAGCTCCCCGACAAGGCGATCGATCTGATCGACGAGGCGGCCTCGCAGATCCGCATGGAGATCGATTCCATGCCCGAGGAGATGGACAAGCTCGACCGTCGGCTGATCCAACTGAAGATCGAACGCGAGGCGCTGAAGAAGGAGTCCGACGAGGCCTCGAAGAAACGACTTGCCGACCTGGAAGAGCAGATCGAGCGGCTGGGGCGCGAGTTCGCCGATCTCGACGAGGTCTGGCGCTCCGAGAAGGCCGCCGTGCAGGGGACCGCGCACATCAAGGAGGCGCTGGACCGGGCGCGCGTCGAGATGGAGACCGCGCGCCGAGCCGGTGACCTGGGGCGAATGTCCGAGCTGCAGTACGGTCGCGTCCCCGAGCTCGAGAAGCAGCTCGCCTCGGCTGCCAGCGCCGAGCAGGGTGAGACCCGGCTGTTGCGCAACAAGGTGACCGAGGAGGAGGTCGCGGACATCGTCTCCAAGTGGACCGGCATCCCGGTCTCGCGCATGCTCGAGGGCGAGCGCGAGAAGTTGCTGCGCATGGAACAGGAGATCGAGCAGCGGGTGGTCGGTCAGGGCGAGGCGGTGCGCGCGGTGAGCGATGCCATTCGCCGCTCGCGTGCCGGGCTCTCGGATCCGGCGCGCCCGATCGGTTCCTTTCTGTTCCTCGGCCCCACCGGGGTCGGCAAGACCGAACTCTGCAAGACGCTCGCCGCCTTCCTGTTCGATACCGAGGAGGCGATGGTGCGCATCGATATGTCCGAGTTCATGGAGAAACACTCCGTGGCGCGCCTGATCGGCGCCCCTCCGGGTTATGTCGGCTATGAGGAAGGCGGCTATCTCACCGAGGCGGTGCGCCGGCGTCCTTACAGCCTGATCCTGCTCGACGAGGTCGAGAAGGCCCACCCCGATGTCTTCAACGTGCTGCTGCAGGTGCTCGACGATGGTCGTCTCACCGACGGTCAGGGCCGCACGGTCGATTTTCGCAACACGGTGATCGTGATGACCTCCAATCTGGGTTCGGACGTCATCCAGCAGCAGGCGGGCGAGGCCAACTATGCGCAGATGAAGGACGCGGTGATGGAGATCGTGCGCCATGCCTTCCGGCCGGAGTTCATCAATCGGCTCGACGAGATCGTGGTCTTCCACCCGTTGCAGCAGGCGCAGATCCGTGCGATCGCGCGTCTGCAGATCGGTTATCTGCAGCAGCGGTTGGCGGATCGCGATATGGGGTTGGAGGTCGAGGACGCGGCGCTCGATCACCTTGGCGCGGCCGGCTTCGACCCGGTCTACGGGGCCCGTCCGCTCAAGCGCGCGATCCGGGCCCAACTCGAGAATCCGCTGGCCCAGGAGATCCTCGCCGGCAAGTTCGCCCCAGGCGATCTCATCGAGGTCGGGATGCACGACGGCGAGCTCAGCTTCGAGCGTGTCCTGAGCGGAGAGCTGGTGGACTGAGTCGTGGTCCGTGTGGGTGGCGTTAAGGAAGTGTCTATCAACTGTTTCCCGATTTCCTTGTAACCGGTATGCTTGGTCGATCGTGATGATGAGAGTCGAGGCTGTGGAGATGGCTGCGGTTGAGATCGTGATTGCGGAAGCGGTGGAAGGACACGTGAAGGTGGTCTTTGATCAGCTCAACGAGAAGCACCGCCGCTGGGTAGCGGGTCTGTTGTCGGAGGTCGTTGGTCACGGCGGGACGAAGTGGGTGTCTGAGGTAACGGGGCTAGATCCGAAGACCGTGCGCCAAGGGCGCTTGGACGTTGCGGCGGGATTGTCGGACTGCCCACGTGAGCGGGTGCGTCGCGTCGGCGGCGGACGTCCCCCTTTGAAAAAAGGATCCGCGCCTTGAGGCAGATCTGCTGGCGCTGGTCGAGCCGGAGACCGGCGGGGATCCGCAAGGGCATACCCAATACACCCGTAGCAGCTTGCGATCCCTGGCCGAGCGTCTGGGACGAGGCTGTGCCACCACCGTTGGGCGCCTGCTCAAGCCGCTGGGCTATTCGCTCAAGACCAACGTCAAACGACTGATCGGCAAATCCCACCCGCAGCGCGATCAGCAATACCGGTTCATCCAGCGCCTCAAGGGGCAGTTTCAGCGCCACGGCCAGCCGGTCATCAGCGTGGACGCCAAGAAATCCGAGCTGATCGGGGCGTTCAAAAATGCCGGTTCACGGTATTGTCGACACGCCGATATCGTCAATACCTATGATTTTCCCAGTGATGCTCTCTGCCGAGCGACACCCTATGGCGTCTATGATGCCCAGGCCAACGAGGCATTGGTCAACGTCGGAACTTCTGCCACCACCGCCGCGTTCGCCGTCACCTCAATCCGATGCTGGTGGGAACAACTGGGGCGCGCGCGTTATCCGCAGGCCCACCACCTGTTGATCGAGGCCGACGCGGGCGGCTGCAATGGATATCGCCCGCGCCTGTGGAAGCGTGAACTGCAACGCTTCGCCAACGACACCGGCCTGAGCCTCACCGTCTGCCATTACCCCAGCGGCGCCTCCAAATGGAATCCCATCGAGCATCGCTTGTTCAGTCAGATCAGCCGCAACTGGGCCGGCCATCCGCTGCGCTCACTCGACACCATGCTGGCGTTCATCCGTGGCACGACCACCACCTCGGGGCTACAGGTCAAGGCCGTCCTCGATACGACGGCGTACACCAAAGGGATCAAGGTCAGCGCGCAAGACATGGCGGCACTGAACATGCGACGGCGACGACTCTGCCCCAACCTGAACTACACTATCAGGCCAAACAAATCGGTAAATAGTTAATGAACGAGTACTAAGTCGTCGATCATCGGCTTGACGCCGTGATACAACCTTCCCTCGCCTTGCTGGAAACGACGGGTGGCTGGCGAGGTGCGATTTAATATCAAAGGCGTCATTCTCTATCGTTAATCTCGTGTACGCCCCCCGAGACTTGAACGATTGGCGGTATTCACGATAGATTGAGGGCCGATCCCAAACCGCGTCTCGCCGACCGTTGATGGTGGTCGCGCGGCTGAGTAAAGCGATAAAGCGACGCATGTCGCTCTGGACGTGGTTTCAGTCGTTGCGCTCGTCCGCGATTCGATGCCCGGGATCCTCGAACTGGGCCTCGCGTCGCCCTCGATGCTGGCCGACATCGATATCATGCGCACCTGGATTCGACCGACATCAGGCTAGGAAGGTATCTTGATCGCGCATTCTGCCAGGCCAGCCTCTCGGCGATGAAGGGCCTCGCCTGTTTCATCCTCGTCCTCTGGCTCGTTCCGGCCGGTGCCCAGGAACTGATCGCGCACCGCAGCGTCGAGATCCATCATCTCACGCGCAACGAGGCCAGACTGTATCTGATGATGCGTCTCAGACACTGGCCGAACGGGGTCCCCGTCAAGGTCTTCGTGCTCCCCGACGACGATGCGCTCCACCAGCGTTTCGTCAATACCGTCCTTGGGCTCTATCCCTACCAGCTGAGACAGGTCTGGGATCGTCTGCTCTTTTCCGGCACCGGACTGGTGCCCGTCACCCTGTCCTCTCAGCAGGAGATGCTCGAGCGGGTCGCGGTGACACCGGGTGCACTCGGTTACACCGCGCTTGATGTCTCGAGCCCAGATATCCTGACCATCGAGGTCCACTGAGATGCGCCTCAGTCTTCGCGTGACCGTCCTGCTCGTCCTGCTGGATCCGACGGGCGCGGATGCCCTGGAATTCCTGAGCGATCGACTGCAACTGCATGGCTTCGCCAGCCAGGCGGTCGTGCGCACCAGTGCCAACCGGTATTTCGGAGCCAGCACCGAGACCTCGTTCGAGTTCACCGAACTCGGTCTCAATGCCTCCTTCGAGTTCGATCCCCGGGTCTTGCTCTCGGGTCAGTTGCTGGTGCGCCGGGCTGGAGACATGTATGACGGCACCCCTTCGCTCGACTATGCCTTGGCGGATGTCACCCTGACCTCCAACGCGTCGCGGCGCCTCGGTCTGCGTGTCGGACGGATCAAGAACCCCTTAGGGCTCTATAACGAGACGCGCGACGTCCCCTTTACCCGCCCTGGGATCTTTCTTCCTCAGGTGGTGTATTACGACAGGGTACGTAACCTGGTGCTGTCCTCGGATGGACTGATGCTGTATGGCGAGTCCTATGGCGCGGCGGGCAATCTCGCGCTGACCCTGGGAGGCGGTCAGGCGGTCGTCGACGAGAATGTCGAGTGGACCTATCTCAATGGTGATTTCGACGGTAAGCTACGCCCGGATGGCATCACCTGGCTGGCGCGTCTGTGGTATTCCTCCCAGGCGGAGCACATCAAGCTGGGCATCAGCGGGGCGTCCTCGACCATGCGCTTCGACCCCGGAGGGGTCTCGACACTGGATGCCGGAACCATCGAGTTTCTCTATTGGGTCGCCTCGTTCCAATACAATGCGAAGGACTGGACCCTCTCCGCCGAATATTCGCGGGTCCCGGTGGAGTGGTCGAATTTCGGTCCGACGCATCCGTTTCCCCGTCAAGGGACGGAGGGCTACTATCTGCAAGGCGCCTATCGTCTGCGTCCCGATCTCGAGCTGATGCTGCGCTACGAGGAGGGCGTCGCGGAGCGCGCCGACCGGGGGGGGCGGCGGTTATCCGCCATGACCGACGGGGCCTTGCCGCCGTTCGACTTCTTCTCCAAGATCTGGACGACCGGTCTGCGCTGGGATATCAGTGCGAATTGCATGTTGCGCCTGGAGTATCAACGTCACCACGGAACCTTCGCGCTCTCGGCGCGCGAGAACCCGATCCCTGCGGATCAGGAGGAAGACTGGGACGTCTTCGCGGCCTCGATCTCGGTGCGTTTCTGAGGCGCTCGTGTGACGGACACACATGGTTCGACGCCGCCAAGACCCTTTTTCAGCCTGCGCTGGAAGGCGCTGATCGCACTGAGTCTGGTCCTGGTGGTCGTCAACGCCTCATTGGCCTTGCTCGCCAATGCGCGATCGGTCGGTCAGTTCGACCTTCAGCAGTCTCAGGTTCGCGACCAACAGGGCCGTCAGTTGCGTGCGCTGCTCGAGCAGCGCGGTCGAGAGATGACGAGGCTGGCCAGCCTGGTGCCCCTGTTCGGGCCGAGTGGGGCGCCCAACCTGGACGCGCAGCTCGAGCAGGCGCTGGATGTCAACGCCGTCTTGCTGGATCTGGAGTGGGACATCCGCTCCGTCCATTGGATCACTCCGGCGGGGGCAGCGGCGATCACCTGGCCCGAGGATGCCCAGGAGATCCCGGCCGAGTTCCTGGCTCGCATCACCCGCGTACCCGAGCGCACCGCCTCCTTCCTTTCCTGCCGACCGGGCTGCATCCAGTATCAGGCCACGCCACTGCTCTGGCAGGGCGTCTTCGCGGGCACCCTGGTGCTGGGACGCTCCTTGGCCGATGTCTTGCTTGCATTCAATGCCCTGACCGGGGCCGAGATCGCCATCGATCTGACCAATGGAACGGCTCGCCGGCTCGATCCAGGGGGAGGCGATTATCTCGCGTTTGCAGCGATCAGCTATCCGGCGCAGTCCTTGCCAGTGCTGCGTGCGGCAGGTCCATCGCTGTTGCGTTTGGCGAGCGATGACGCCGCCGAGCCGGTCCTGATCGAGCATGACGGTGGCTGGTTCGAGATCTTTCGCATCGATGCGCTCGCCCCTGGCGTGGATGCCTACGTGATCAACGGTGTGACCGAGCAGCGGCGCGCCATCAGGGACGCGACCCGTGACAGTCTGCTGCTCGGCATGCTCGGGCTGCTGGTGTCGGAGACGCTGCTGTTGATGATCATGAAGCCGCCGTTGTATCGATTGCGCGATCTGGCGAGGGCGCTGCCGCTGCTGGCGGAGAAACGCTATGCCGATTTGAACGAACGCCTGGCCGGGTTCGGGACCTCCGCGCTTCCACGCGATGAGATCACGTTGATGGTCGAGACGGTCAGGAGGCTGACCGAGCGGATGAAGCGGTTACAGCAGGATCACGAGCAGGCGCAGGAGCGCTTGGTCTGGCTCGCCGACCACGATCCACTGACACGGCTGACGAATCGCCGACGCTTCAACGAGGACTTCGAACGCATCGTCGACCAAGCGGTGCGCTACGGACATCAAGGCGCCCTGTTGTTCCTCGATTTGGATGAGTTCAAGGACGTCAACGATCTCAGTGGCCATCAGGTGGGCGATGCCCTGCTGCAGCGCGTTGCCGAGCAATTACGTGGAATGACCCAGTCGAGCGACCTGCTCGCCCGTCTCGGTGGGGACGAGTTTGCCTTGGTGTTGCCCGAGGCCGCGGCGCAGGATGCGGTGACCTGCGCCGAGTGCCTCCAAGAGGCGATTCGTTTCGTCACCGTGCGCGAGCAGGGACGCCAGCACCGCATCTCCGCCAGCATCGGTATCGTCATCTTTCCCGATCAAGGGCGAGACATTCCGCAACTGCTGGCCAACGCCGATCTGGCGATGTATCAGGCGAAGGATCGTGGACGTGGCCGTTGGCACCTGTTCACCGATCAGGATTCGGGGCGCGAGCAACTGGATGCGCGCATCCTCTGGCGCGAGCAGATCGCCGAGGCGTTGACGCACGACCGTTTCGAGCTCCATGTCCAGCCGATCATCGAGATCGCCACCGGTGAGACCTGCCACATGGAGGCGCTGCTGCGCATGCGCGATCATCGGGGTGACATGATCTTCCCGGACCGCTTCATCCCGGTCGCCGAGAAGACGGGTCAGATCCAGGCCATCGATCATTGGGTCCTGGCCCAAGCGCTTCGGCTCCTCGCCGAGCGGCCGGGGCTGCGACTCGCGATCAATCTGTCCGCCAACGCGATGGACGATCCGGTCATCCTCTCGACGCTCGAGCATTTGCTGGAGCGCGATCAGTTGGCCCCCTCGCGGATCGCCTTCGAGATCACCGAGACGGCGGCGATCAATTGTCTGGGGAGTGCGAGGCGGCTGATGCAACGCATCCAGGCGCTGGGCTGCCGCTTCGCCCTGGACGATTTCGGCAGCGGCTACGCCTCCTATGCCTATTTGCGCCAACTGCCCGTCGATGACATCAAGATCGATGGATCCTTCATTCGCGACCTGGAGCGGAGTCGCGAAGACCGGATCTTCGTCAAGGCCATCACCGATATGGCGCACGGCATGGGCAAGCGCGTTATCGCCGAGTTCGTCGAGAGCGCCGAGGTCTTGTCGATCCTCGAGGATCTCGGGGTGGATTACGCGCAAGGATACTATTTCGCACGCCCAAGTCCCTTGCCGGACCGCTGAGCGCATTCCACGCGATCAGGGATCGATGCGGTGTACTGGCGCGGTTATAGAATGATCGCGACGACGGCCCCCGTCATGAGCGTCGCGAGGGTGCCGGACAGGATCGAGCGCAGACCCAGGGCGACGATCTCGTCGCGTCGTTCGGGGGCCATCGCGCCCAGTCCGCCGATCATGATGCCCAGGCTGCCTAGATTCGCGAACCCGCAGAGTGCATAGGTCATGATCAGCCGACTCCGCTCGCTCAGTGCCTCGCTCGGCGTTCCGGCCAGTTCGAGATAGGCGACCAGCTCGTTGAGGACGGTCTTGACCCCCATCAAGGCCCCAGCCGTCGGCGCCTCAGACCAGGGGATCCCGATCGACCAGACGACCGGCGCCATGACCCAGCCGAGTAGGCGCTGGGCGCTCAAGGGTGCCCCGGCAACCTCCGGGAGCAGGCCGAGTGCCTGATTGACCAGGCTCACCAAGGCGACCATGACCACCAACATCGCCAGGATATTGAGCCACAGCGGGATGGCCTCGAGTGTCCCGCGCGTCACGGCGTCCATGGCGCTATGCGAGGGCGAGACGATCGGCGGCAGATGCGCCTCATGCGCATCCGGGTCGCCGGGGACCAGGATGCCCGCGATCAACAGCGCCGCGGGCGCGCTGATCAGGGAGGCGGTGAGGATATGGCCCATGGCGTCGGGGATGACGGAGCCGATGAAACTGGCATACAGCACCATGACGGTCCCAGCGATGGTCGCCATGCCGCTGGTCATCAGGGCGAACAGCGCGGATCGTGACATCCCGGAGAGATAGGGGCGGATCAGTAGCGGCGCCTCGGTCATGCCGACGAACACATTGGCGGCGACGCCGAGTCCCAGCGGGCCGCCAGTGCCCATGGTGCGGCGCAGCAGCCAGGCGAAGCCACGCACCAGCGAGGGGAGGATGCGCCAGTGGAAGAGCAGGGCGGAGAGCGCGCTGATGACCAGGATCAGGGGCAGGGCGCGGAAGGCCAGTACGAAGCTGTTCTCGGGAAACTGGACCTCGAAGGGTGCGGGTCCTCCACCCAGAAAGCCGAATACCAGCCGCGTTCCGGCTTGAGTGGCGCGCTCGAGGGCGAGCACCAGATCGTTGAGACCCAGAAACGCCTGTTGGATCAAGGATAATTTCAGCAAGGCCAACGCGAGCAGAAACTGCAGCGCCATGCCCACGAGGATCAAGCGGGGCCGGACGTGGCGACGGTGCTCGCTCAGCAACCAGGCGAGCGCGATGATCAGACCGAGACCGAGGAAGGGCTGCAGGGTCGTCGGCATGGCGATAGGGTCCGTCTGGCTTCCGCTGCTCAGTGGTGCGAGGATGGCGGTTCGTGGTGGGTGTGCTCGACCAGCAGTTGGCGCGCGTCGATGGGATCGAATCGGTATTCGCGGTTGCAGAACTCACAGGTGACCTTGAGCGCCCCCTGCTCGGCGATGATCGCTTCGATCTCGCGATCGCCCAGCAGCTTCACCGTATCCTCGATTCGGGCGCGCGAGCAGCCGCAACGGAAGGCGAGCGGCTCGGGTTCGAACAGTCGCACCCGCTCCTCATGGAACAGGCGGTAGAGCAGACGCTCTGCCGGCAGCTCGTCCAGCTCTTCGTTGGTCAAGGTCGCCGCCAACAGGCCGATCCGCTCCCAATCCTCGTCCTCCACCGATTCACCCGGCAGTCGCTGCAGCAGCAGACCGGCCGCTCGCTGCGCATTGGCTGTGAGCCACAGCCGTGTGGGCAGCTGCTCCGAGCCGCCGAAGAAGTGCTCGACGGCATCGGCCAGGGTGTGACCCTGGAGGGACACGATACCCTGATAGGGTTCGCTATTCGCTGCTTCGATGGTCATCACCAGGCGGGCGTCGCCGAAGCGATCGGTCAGGGTGCCTTGTCTGGGGATCTCGCCATCCCAGCGCGCCAACCCACGCACGGTGCGCGCGCTCGTGGCCTGGGTCACCAGGGTACGCAAGGGGCCGTCGCCCTGCGCTTGAAGGATGAGTGAGCCCTCGAATTTGAGGGTCGCGGCGAGCAGTGCGACTGCGGCCAAGGCCTCGCCGAGGAGGCCGCGCACGACCTCGGGGTAGTCATGGGTCGCGAGCACGGCGCGCCAACTGGCGTCCAGGTGGACCAGGGTGCCGCGGATGCCGCTGTCCTCGAACAAGAAACGCGACAGTGTATCGGAGTCGCTCATCGGTCGATTTCCGCGAGGAAGGCGTCTACCGCAGAGGCCAGGTCGCGCTCGCCAGCGAGTACGGCTGGCTCGAAGTCTCGCCGCCAGTGCGGCATCAGCAAACGGGCCTGCCACCACTCCTCGTAGAGGATACGGGCGAGCGGGCCGCCTTCGGCGATGAATCCGGAGTCGAGAAAGTCCCGCTGGGCACGTCCCCGGTCGTAGTCGAAACGGACGATTTCCCAGGTCCAGTGGTGGTCGCGCAGTTCCAAGCGTGCATAGCTACCGCGCGGATCGCCGTCGAACGGCGATCCGACCGAGCCCACATTGAGGATCGGAATCCCGTCGAGCACCCGAGTGAGCGGACGATGGGTATGGGCGGTCACGAAGAGGGCGATGTCATCGGGCAGCTTGCCTCGCAGGTCCTCGTCGGGGACGTTGCTCGAGATGCCATGCCGATTGCCCACCATGGTGCCATGGGTCACATGGACCCAGCTCGCCTCGTCGCCGCCATGGAAGCAGAGATGATCGGGCCAGCCCTCCAGTGCGTCGAGCCGAAGTCTGACCTGTTGAAAGGTCCAGTCCGCGAAGCCTCGCATCTGGGCCTCGAGCGGGTCGCGCGGGGGCTCGCGCCCGCAGCGCAGGATCCAGGTCTCGTGGTTGCCTTGCACCGGTAGCCAGCCGCGCTCGTGGCGCAGACGATCGAACAGCTCCAGGCAGGCGAGGCTGCTCGGGCCACGGTTGACCAAGTCGCCGTCCATGATGACGAGGTCCGGGTCCCAGTCGAGGATCTGTTCGACGGCCACCTCCATGGCCGGGAGATTGGCCTGGACGTCGGAAAAGATGGCGACCTTCATGATGCGTGTGGAGTCCGGGGGGCTTGCAATACCGACACGATACCGGGATCGCTCGGAAAGTGCAGCCCGGACCGATCAGGCCTCGCCGATACGCGCCTTGATCGAATCGATCTTACCGCTCAGACGCCCCTTGGGGCAGCGGCGGATATCGAATTTGGCGATGACGTAGACGCGCTCGCAGTCCATCCCGTCGAGCAGGGATTGGGCCTCGGCGATCAGGTTCAGTGCCTCGGGTAGGGTCTCGGTCTCGACCGTGGTGCCCATCGGCGAGAGTCGATAGTCGAGCCCGCTGTCACGAATCATCGCGACGATCGGGGCGACGAAACGACTGACGCTGCCGCCCTGATCGAGGGGGAAGATCGTGAGGTCGAGGATGACGGACATGGATCGGGTCCTCTGCGCCCGGTGGATGAAGGCGCGGTTGGGCGGGTCCGGTGCGGTCGGTTTGCTGCACTCAGGCCCACGGACTTAGACTAACGGCTTGAGCCCCCATGCGGGTCGCATGATACAAGCGAGATTTCGACAACTGAATGACAGCAGAAGATAACGCGGCGGATCCTGACTTGGATACCCCTTTGTCGCTCAGCCTCACGCCATCGATGATGATCCACGCGTTGATGGGGTCGGCGACTGCGGTCCATACTGGCTGGAGCAGCTGTGTCGACGACACCCTGGTCCTGTCCAATCTGATCGCCATGGACGATCGGGCCGGAAACTACGTGCGCCTCGTCGAGCAAGAGTTCGTCGAGGATGAGCAGCCGGACATGGTTTGGCATGATTGGACCTTGGAGCTGCGTGTGGGGACAGTGCTGGTCACCGGCCACTGGCAATTCCCGGTACCTGCCCACCCCTCCGAGTGGGAGTGGAATGCGCGCGAGGCGCGGCGTGCCTTCGAGCTCGCCTGCGTGCTGATTGGGCGGCGCGTGCGACGCACCTTGTCGGTCGAGGATCCGACACCGACGGAGCCGGTGCCACGAACCAGTCGTCATTGAGTCGCTCCAGCCTGCCGTGCACGACGTCCAACAGGCTCGATGCGCACCGCGAGCGGATGTCTCGGATCCATCCGTGCCGCCCCCTGAATCGCAACATCGCGGCCGAGTGCCGCAACCCACGGAGAAGCCCATGAAGGTCACGGTCGATTTCGATATCACCCCGGAGGAGGTCCGCAAGCTGTTCGGGCTCCCAGACGTGGAGGCCTTCCAGCGCCAGATGATGGAGGAGATCCGCGAACGGATGACTGCCGGCGTCGAGGGCTACGACCCGGTCAAGCTGTTCCAGCCCTATATGGCGGGGACCATGGCCTCCTGGGACATGTTCCAAAAGATGCTGACGAATGTCGCATCCATGTCGGGAGGCGCGGCGGCGCGGCGCGGCGCACAGGAGGCGGACGACGATTGAGGCGCGCCGAGGGTCAGGGGCGATGTCTCGTCGCATCCAGCAACCCGGTCGAAGACATCGATGCGGAGCTGAGGGCCGGCTGAGAATTTGATCACGATCGCACTCTCTACAGTGGGCAGGGCTCACGGGTCCTCATGGGCCTTGAGGAGGGCCCCGTGAGCCGCTCGGATCGGTTGGCGACATCCTTGGACGATTCGCCACTAGGCCAGTGTTTTGCCGTCGAGTTGGTGCGCCAACTGGTCATTCCGACCTTCGTGCTGGACGCCGAGTGTCGTGTCATCGTCTGGAACCAGGCCTGCGAGCAGCTCACCGGCATGACGGCCGCCGAGGTGATGGGGACGCGCGATCATTGGCGGGCCTTCTATACCGTACCGCACCCTTGTCTTGCGGATCTGGTCATCCAGCAACGAATGGGGGAGATCGCGCAACATTACGATATCCGCGAACCCCTACCCTTCGGGGCCCTTGGCGCGCACGTCGAGCGCTGGTGCGTGATGCCCTTGCGGCGCATCGAGCGCTTTCTCGCGATCGATGCCGGGCCGATCCGGGGCGAGACTGGACGCGTCGTCGCGGTCGTCGAGACGCTGCGAGACATCACCGATCGCAAACGCGCGGAGATCGAACTGCGCTTGACGGCCAGCGTCTTCGAACACTCCCAGGAAGGCATTTTGATCACCGACACCGCCGCGCGCATCCTGGATGTGAATACGGCCTTCAGTCGGGTGACCGGGTACGGTCGTGAGGAGGTTCTCGGGCGTACGCCGGCGCTTTTGCAATCAGGGCTGCAGGATGCGACCTTCTATCAGGAGATGTGGCATCGGTTGCGCGAGTGTGGTCAGTGGAGCGGGGAGGTCTGGAATCGCCGCAAGTCCGGTGAGGTCTTCCCGGAGATCTTGCGGATCAACGCGGTCAAGAATGCCAATGGTGAGGTGAGCCACTATGTCGGCATGTTCTCCGATATCACGGACTTGAAGAAGACCCAGCGACGTCTCGAGAGTCTTGCCAACTACGACGCCTTGACCGGGCTACCGAATCGCGTGCTGCTTGGCGACCGTCTCCATCAGGCCCTGGCCAACGCCAAGCGGGATGAGCGTCTGGTCGCGATCTGTTTTCTCGATCTCGACGACTTCAAGTTGATCAACGATCGCAATGGGCATGCGGTCGGCGATCGCTTTCTGATCGAGATCGCCAGACGCCTGATCCGCGTCGTTCGCGGCGGCGATATGGTGGCGCGTCTCGGGGGTGACGAGTTCGTGCTGCTGGTCACCAATCTGAGCACCGCTGATGAACTGGAGGTCATCCTCGAGCGGATGCTGAAGACGGTCAGCGTCCCCGTCGAGATCGACGGCGTTGCCTTGGGTGTTTCGGCCAGTCTGGGTATCACCCTCTTTCCGTTCGACGACGCCGATCCCGATACCCTGCTGCGCCATGCCGATCAGGCGATGTATCAGGCCAAACAGCAGGGACGCAACCGCTACCAGTTGTTCGATATGGATGCGGCCGTCAACCTTCAGCTCAGGCATCAGGAACTGGAGCGAATCCGCCAAGCCTTGCAGCACGGCGAACTCCAGCTCTACTACCAGCCCAAGGTCAATATGCGTAGCGCCCGGGTGGTGGGTGCGGAGGCGTTGATTCGCTGGCAGCATCCAGAGCGCGGCCTCGTCGCCCCGCTCGAGTTCCTGCCGCTCGCCGAGCAATCCGCATTGATCGTCGACATCGGTGAATGGGTCCTGCACGAGGCGCTGGGGCAGCTCGCTCAGTGGCTGCTGCAGGGGTATCGGATGACGGTCAGCGTCAACATCTCGGCCCGTCACTTTCAACATATCGACTTCGTGCCACGGCTGCAGGCCATCCTGTCCGAGCACCCAGGCGTGCCGGCGGATCACCTGGAACTCGAGATCCTGGAGAGTGTGGCGCTGGACGATGTCGAGGCGATGCGTGCCGTGATGGCCGCCTGTCAGGCCATCGGGGTGCGCTTCGCGCTCGATGACTTCGGGACCGGTTATTCGTCGCTGAGCTATCTGAAGCAATTGCCGGCGGAAACGCTCAAGATCGATCGGTCGTTCGTGCGCGACATGCTCGATGATCAGGAGGATCTCGCCATCATCGAGGGCGTCATCGGTCTGGCGCGCATCTTCAACAAGGAGGTCATCGCCGAAGGGGTGGAGACACCCGAACACGGTGTGATGCTGATGCGCATCGGATGCGACTGCGCACAGGGCTATGCCATCGGTCGTCCGATGCCGGCGGATGCCGTGGTCGATTGGCTCGAGCGCTTCGAGCCGGATCCCAAATGGCTCCTGGGGGGCAGCCACCAGATCGAGCAGCTGGATCTGCCATTGCTCTTGGCCCAATACGATCATGTGAAGTGGGTCCGCCAGGTGGTGGGCTCGCTCGATGGCAAGGCCGCGGGTGCGCTCGGCGCGAAGGAGCTGAGCGACCACTGCGACTGTCGGTTCGGGCTCTGGCTGGCGGGTGAGGGCCGGGATCGCTATGGACACCTTCCAGAATACGCGGAGATCGACGGCATCCACGCCGGGATGCACCGCTTGGCCCACGAGATCCTGCGTCTGCGCGATACCGGCCAGATCGATGCCGCACGGCGCATGTCGAAGGACTTGGTTGCCGATAAGCGTCGTATCCTGGAGACTCTCGATCGCTTTCAGCGCGCCTTGGTGCGATATCAAGGCGCATGAGGTGCGAGGCCGCCGCCGGGTGATGTTCGCTCAGCTGGCGTCGATCATCCGTGGTGTCTCCAGGGGGGCGCCATCCAGCCAGGGGCGACCGTCCTCGCCAAGACGTAATCGGCCCTGCGCGAACCAGCCGACCACGGTCGGGTAGATGAGATGCTCCTGGGCCAGGACGCGTGCGCCCAGGGTGTCCGCGTCGTCTCCCGGCTGGACGGGCACCCGGGCCTGCAGGACCACCGGCCCGCCATCCAGTTCGGCGGTGACGAAGTGCACGCTGGCGCCATGTTCTCGCACCCCCGCCTCCAATGCCCGCTGATGCGTCTTCAGGCCTCGAAAGCTCGGCAGCAGCGAGGGATGGATGTTGAGCATCCGCCCCTGGAAGCGGGCGACGAAGGCGGGTGTCAGGATCCGCATGAAGCCGGCGAGGACCACCAACCCGGGTTCGTAGCGCTCGATCAGGTGGCCCAGGTCGGCGTCGTAGGCCGCGCGGTCGGGGTAGTCGCGATGGCTCAGGACCTCGGTGGGGATGCCCTGGCGGCGCGCGCGCTCGAGGCATCTTGATCTCGCTGGCCTGGACGCGCTGGCGGAAGGTGCGCTCGCCGAGCGCCTTGGCGATGGCCTCCTCGCGGGTCTCACGCATGCGCAACCGCTCGGACGCCTCGCGCAGGATGCTGTCGCGACTGCGCCCGGCGCGCTCACGGTACTCGCCGGCCAGTCGTTCGGCACGGGCCAGGATGGCCTGCTCGAGTTCTTCTACCTGATTCACGATCGTTCCTCGGATTGGAGGGTGGCGCTGCCGAACAGGGCGCTGAGCCGCTGTGCCACCTCGCTCGAGAGGCGAGGGGAGGTGCCGAGCGCCGGTATCGCGATCACGACGATGCGCCCGCCCTCGCGCCGCACTCGCTGAAGATTCGGAATGTCCTGCCGCATGATCGCGTCGTCGACCACCACGAAGGCCTTCTGCCGATCCCGCAGCAGTGTGCGCAGGATCTGGTCGACTTGCTGCGGATCGGGGTCGGCGTGGGCCTCGAATCCGATCAAGCGGAAGCCATCGGCCAAGCGCTCGTCACCCAGGAAGAGCATCCGGGTCGGCTGGCCGAGGTCGAGGTCCTGATCGGTGTCCATGGTGTCGTTCTCGCGCTGGCTGGATCGAAGGGGGCGCTGTCGGGACCGATTCGCCAGGCTTGAGGCCGGGCGGGTGCTCGAGCGCCGCGATCGGCTCAGATCTTGTTGAGCAGCAGGATCGAGATGACCAGGCCGTAGATGGCGATACCCTCGGCGAGCCCAAGATAGATCAGGGTGCGTCCAAGGTTCTCGGGCTTCTCGGTGATAGCGGCCAGCGAGGCCGCGCCGATGGGGCCGACCGCGATCCCGGCACCGATGGTCGAGAGTGCGGTGGGGATGCCGACACCGATGATGGCGAGCCCCATGCCGACGGACATCTCGTTGATGTTGTCGACGACCACGGTGGCGGTCTCGGGGTCGGCCGCGAAGGCCTGGTCGATGCCGAGCAGCAGCAGGGCGAGTTGGGCGCCGACGAAGGTGACCAGCTGGGTGCCCACCGCCGGGCGGTACCAGGGCCTCAAGCGCTTGGAGAGGTGCGGGCGCAGCTCGAGCAGGATCCCGGCGAGGATCAGACCGAGGATGGCGAGTGACATGAGTGCGACGAGCCAGTACATGGTGAACTCCCGGTGTGTGGTGTTGCGATTCGAGTGGATCGGTCGAGCGTGGCGATGTGGGTCAGGGTGACGCCCGTTTCAGCCCTTGGCCGTGCCGAAGGCGTAGCGGGGTGAATTCGTGCCCGTCGCCTGAAAAATAGCGTGAGAAACCTTCGTAGTACTGCAAGCGCATCACCTGAATCATGACGATACCGCCCTCCAAGACCAGCACGAACAGATTGCCGAGGACGATGGTCACCCAGTGCCCCAGGCTGCCCATCATGCCCGCCAGGGTGAAGACGGCGATCGAGAGCGCGACGTGGTTGAGGCTAAATGCCGCGACGCGCAGGAACGACAGCGTGTTCGAGAGATAGCCGACGACCGTCTCCAAGGTCTCGATGAAGACGACCAGGACCTTCTCGCTCGCCGGCGCGTCCTGGTGGCGCCAACTGTGCCACGCCAGTGTGCCGAGCGAGACGAGGATCAGCGCGATGGGCAGGTGACCGAAGTCGCGCCCCTGTGCGATCTGAAGTCCCCCGCCGATCAGGGCGAGATAGAACACCAGATTGACGACGCCGTGGTGACCGAGCAGCGCACCGGACCAATTCTTGATCGCCAGCCGATTGTAGATCGCCAGCAGACAGGCCAAGGTCAGGAAGGCGACGCCCCAGCCGAGCGCGATGCTCAGCATCAGGATCGGGTCGCTGAGCGGGCTCATCCACAGCGCCGGCAGGACATGCTCGTAGCCGAAGACGCTGCCGAACAGCACGCCGAAGGCCATCGAGGAGAGTCCCGCCATCAGCCCGAAGGGCCAGAAGCGCCCCAGCTTGTCGCGCAGCAACCAGGCGACGATGGCGATGACGGCGCCTTGACCGAGATCGCCGAACATGCTCCCGAACATCAGCAGGAAGGTGACGGCGAACAAAGGAGTCGGGTCGACCTCGCCATATTCGGGGATGCCGTATTGCTTGACCAGCATGGCGAAGGGGGTGAGCAAGCGACTGCGCACCGGGACGGTGGGCACCAATTTGCGTTCGTCCGAGCGCGGGTCGCGGCTGCTCAGATCGAAGGGGTGCTGGAGCGAGCTGTCCAATTGGGCCCGTAGCTGCTTCAAGGCCGATGCGGGTACCCAGCCCGCGAGCCGAGCCAGGTGGCCTGCGCTGCGCATCGAGGCATCCAGCGTGACCAGCGGCTCGACGAGCAGGAGGGTGTGACGGACATCGAGCAGTCGATTGCGGAATCCCTCACCCCAGTGGGCCAGGGTCTCATGCAGATCGCGTTGCTGCTCTTCGAGTTGCTGACGTTGTCGCTCCAGGTCTTGGCGCATCTGCGCGGGCTCGCGGTCGAGTTCGCGCGGGATGGGGAGCGTCTGGAAGCCGGCCGCGGCGAGCACCGCCGAGAGCTCGGACTCGCGGGTGCCGGTCGGTCCCACGATGACCACATGGGCGTGTTCGCCCTGCTCCATGTAGACATGGAGCAGGTGCTGGGCCAATCCGACCGCCCCTTCCAGCTGACGCAGGTTCTCGCGCGGCACCATCCCGACATAGAAATCGAGGAAGCGTGTCTTGCTGCGCAGCATGCCGAGGTCGATGTCGAGATCGGCGAAGTTCGCCAGTGCCGTGAGCTGCTCCTTGAGCAGACGCTCGGCATCGTCGAGACGGCGCAGATCTTCCTCGTAGCTGGAGGCCTCGTTCCAGATGTCACCGAGCCAGTCGTTCACTGACTTGAGTTCATCGAATTCCACCACGCGCACCGGACCGATCCCCGGGGCGGGGGTGAGCGGGATGAGCCGGGTGATCTTCTCGAGTCGGGCATGCGCCTGACTATAGATCTCGCAGTAGGCACGCCCGGGCAGCGCGCTGAGCCGCTCCTCGGAGGGGGCGCGGGTGTCGGGGTGAAAGCTCTCGGTCTCGGCCAGGGCGAGCGACGCCTGCGGTAGATCCTCGGTCAGGACCAGCAGACGGACGTGCTTCATCGGCGTGGGTCTCAGCATCGATCGATCACCGGCGTTGGGTTGCGCGACACGATCATGGCTCAGGCCGCCTGAGTATCCGACCAGGCGCAGTTGGGCGGGCTCAGGTCGAGTGCCACCTCGATCGCGCCCTGAGGCAGCTCGAGCAGCCGCCCCTGGACCACCGCGAACAGCGCGAGCAGGTCGCCCTCGCGCAGCATCAGATAGGCCAAGGCTCGCGCCAGGCCCGACCGACTGCGCTGGAGGACGAGTCGCGCCTCGTGGGTGATGTGCGCGTTGATCCGCCGTTGCACCTCGGCGATGCTGGTGCTCTCGGCCATCTGTTGGCGCAGCGGCTCGGGCAGTTCCTCGAGTACCCGTTCGAAGGTCTCGAGATCGACCAGCTTCAGCAGTCGCTCACGGGTCAACAGCCCCTTCGGTGGCACCAATTGATAGAAGGTCTCCGAGGGCGAGAGTCCGTAGCTGAAGCGAAAGCGCAGTAGCCAGAGCAGGTTGACACGATCGAGCACGGCGCCGATCAGTCGTCTCAGCGGTTCGGCATGGCTCGCGGGGAAGCCGCTGGATTGGCGCGCCATCCAGATGAAATAGCGCTGGTCGATGGCCGCCTCCAAGGCGAAGGGCTCGCGCTGTCGCTCGTAGACCTCACGGGCCTGACGGGCGATCTGGCGGTAGGGTCCACTCTCGAGTTGGCGTAGGAGTTCCTCGACGTTCTCGGCCTGGAACAGGGCCTGATTGGGCAATCGAATGATCGCCGGCAGGTCGAACAGATGCTTGCGGATCTCTTTCTGATCGAGCGCATGGAGCTTGCCGCGGATCAGGGTCTTGAGGTTGTAGAGCGCGTATTTGCGGCTCCAGGCCAGCAGCAGCGCGCGCTCGGGTGCGTCCATGGGGCGGATCAGGATGTGCAGCTCCTCGAGCAGCACCCGGATCAGGCTTTGTTCGATCGCGCGACTGCGTGCCTGTCGTGACTGTTGCTCGTCGAGGAGCGAGGTCAGCCCGAAGCGTTCAGCGAGCGCCGGCAGCTGTTGCTGTGCCAACTGCCCGAGCGCATCCGCGGCGAGCAGTCGGATCGACATCACCGAGACTCGAGTATTGAGATAGGCGTGCTTGGCGGCGAGGGACATGGTGGCGAGGGTGCGGTGGATGGCTCAGCGATCGGTGTCGATCAGCACCTGGAAGGCGGCCGTGAGCGCCTCGTCCTCGCGCCGCTCGGCCTGGTCGCGCAACTGGACGTGGCGTTCGTCGTAGCGTCGACGCAGCTCGGCGATGTTCTGCTCGGCGCGCTCCTCGGCCTTGGCGATGAAGGTGCGGTGCAGATCGGGGATGCGCGCGGTGAAGCGATCGTTCTCCGCGCGAGCGTCGGCCATGGCCTTCTGGATGATGCGTTCCTGCTCCTCTTCGGCCTGATGGGCCAGTTGCTCGGCGCGCATCTCGACATCGAGCAATCGCTTGAGGGTGTCGTCCATCGATCGTCTCTCGGGACAGCGTTGATGAGGCCATACGATACGCGAAGGCCCCGAGAAATGCGCGTGGCATTGTTCGGGGGTTTGCGCTAAATCAGCTTGAAACCGTGGCCATGATGGGATGCGTCGTTTCAAGTGTTTGTCCAGGGGGGCGGGTGTTTGAGTCGACTTCCAACAGACGAAGCGGCCTATCGAGCTGACACGGATCAATAGGATTGGGTTCGACCCCGACGCGTCGCGTTCCAGAGATTAAGCTTGTAGCGAGCGAGTTCTCACCAGAACGGCCCCGTAGTGATCGGCACGTCGACATCGATGGGTCGGGGAGGGCGCATGAACAGACATCTGTCCGAGGTCGAGGGCGATCGCGTCGACGCCGCCTTCAATCGGGTGTTGGACGCCGAGGCCGCGGCGCGCGATTGGCTCGCCGCCTGTCGGCGCGAGGCGCTCGCGCTGATCGCCGATGCCGAGGAGCGGGCGCGGCGGATCGGCGAGCGTGCGGAGGCGCGGATGGTGGCCGTGCACGACATCGCCGATGCGGGTGTGGCGCGGGCGGTCGCGCAGATGCTGGCGGATGACACGGAACTCGAACGCGACCGTCCCGATGCCCAGACCCAGGTGCGTCTGGAGCAGGCGATCGTGGCCCTGGTCGAGGAGATGCTGGACGGTACGCGGTGATGAGTGCGCGCTGGCGTTTCGCCTATGCCCAGGCGCGTCTGCAGGCCCGTCTGGCGTCGCTACCGAACGAGCCCGAGTGGCAGCGTTTGGCGGCGATGCGGACACTGGCGGCCTTTCTCGAGGAGGCCCGCTCCGGGGTGCTGCGCGATTGGATTCGTGGCTTTTCCTCCCTGAGCGATGTCC
>RRYU01022558.1_pt1 | contig 27423 bp, 23 predicted proteins | sample 2162651 | NCBI WGS metagenome assembly RRYU01 (sample SAMN10267283, study PRJNA491782) | microbial mat metagenome | isolation source: biomat in the production well | place: Japan: Minami-Kanto gas field, natural gas well KTG3 | collected 2017-06 | reverse complement strand
AAAAAAAACGGCGGTACAATCGAGCAGGTCGATCTGCACATCTTTGACCGGGAAACCGATGTTTTCAAAAGTTTAAATGAAAATACCCTTCGACTCACCCAGAAAAAAATTCTCAGCCTCGTCGGCCTCGATTACGATGCCTTTATCAGTTCCTCGTTCATAAGCCAGGGACGTTCCAACGAATTCACCCTGAAATCTCCGAAAGAACGCAAGGAGATCCTGGCACAAATCCTCAGGATTGACCGCTATGCTACCCTTGCGGAAAAAGCAAGGGAAAAAACAAGAGTGCTCGGCGAGGAAATCACCTACCTTTCCGGCAGAATCGGCACGTTGCGTAAAGATATTTCCCGTTCTCCGGAGTTGCGCACAGAACTGAAACAAATCAGCTCGAAGTCGAAGAAAGCGGAAAAGGAACTCAACGGCTGCACTGCATTATGTCGTGAGCTGGAAAAACAGTTGACGACAATGAAAGAGCGGGAACTGGAACAGCAGTCTCTTCGTACCCGGATTGCAGGAATAAGCTCCCGCAAAGACGACTGTGCAATCCGCGAAAGCCGGCTCAGGGAGGAAGCAACGAAATTGCGGATGCTCGTCGACAACAGGGAAACTATCGAACGAAATATCAGGAAGTTCAACGAGTTGAAAGAGCAACTTGCGGCTCTTGAACGTATTTCCAAAATCGTAGACAGGCTCTTTCAGGACAGCATGCGGATCGAATCGACGAAAACGCTTAAAACAGAAAAAGCCTCCCACAAGGCTGAAACCCTCGAGTCGGCTTTGGAAACATCCGGTTCAACCTTGCAGCATCTCAAAGAAAAAATAAATCTCCTGCAAGCTGAACGCCAGACGGTTCCGGACCTGCGTAAACAACAGCACATACTGGAAACATCAAACCGGACGCTTGAACAGGAGCTTGGAGGGAAAGATCGCTGCATACGTTCGCTTTCGCTGGCCGACAGCCGCATAAACACGCTGCTTGAAAGTCTTGAAGACATTAAGAAAAAGGGTCTGGAGTTCAAGGGCATCGAAGGAACAATCTGCCCGCTCTGCCATTCGACAGTCGATGATGCCCATAAGGAAAAAGTGCTCGATGAATACCGCAGCCTGTACCGGAATGCCGAGAAACAGCTTGCGCATGACAGGGTGGAAAAAAAGCGACTGGAAACGCTCTGGCGAGGCCTCGAAAAAAAGCAACAGGAATTCAACACAAAACAGGAGGAACTTCAAACGCTCAGAAGCAGACTTTCAGTGCTTGAAGAACGGTTGAAACAGCTTGACGAACTCGAAACCACATACGAAGAAACGGAAAAAACACGGGAAACCCTGGCGACGGAGCTTCGGAAAATCCGTGACGCTCTTGCTTCGGGGAGCGTTGCAGCAGCAGAACTCCGGCAACTCTCACTGATCAACGCAGAAATAGCTTCGCTCGGTTACAAACCTGAAGAGCACGAATCCGTAAAAGCGGAGCTGGAAACCCTGTCGGCTGCCGAAAGCCGGTCGGAAACGCTCGCCGTGGCCACCTCGCGCCTTGAAAAACTGACCGTTGAACTCGGAGCCTGCCGGAAAGAACTCACCGACCTTGAAAAAGAGCGGAAAACACTAACCGGTCTACTTGACAACATAATAAACCTGCTTGTCGGCAAACCTGAACTCAAAAAGAAGTTTGAGAGCGCCGAACAGGAGAAAAAAAAAGCGGAGCTTGCGCTACGGCAACACCTGGTTGCAAAGCAAAGCCTTGAAAATACCCTTGACGATCTTTCCGAAAAAGAAAAACAAAGAAAGGAACTGTCTACTGAACTGGAAAACAGAGAGGAGAAAAAAAACGTTTACGCCATTCTGCAGGAAGCTTTCGGGATCAAGGGAATTCAAAGTCTCCTGATTGAAAATGCCGTACCGCAACTCGAGGAACAAGCCAACAATATTCTGGGCAAGCTCACACAGAACCTGATGGCGTTTGAAATCCGCACACAGAAACAGCGCATCAATAAAAACATCACCGAAACCCTTGAAATAGCTATCTCGGACTCGCAAGGTGAGGTGAGGGACTATGAAAGCTTTTCAGGTGGAGAAAAGTTTCGTATCGACCTTTCGCTCAGAATCGCCCTTTCAAAGCTCCTTTCGATGCAAACAGGCCACGGCCTGAAGTTGCTGGTCATCGACGAAGGCTTCGGCACCCAGGATGAAGACGGGCTGGATGCAATCATCGACTCCATACACCGCATTACCGGAGAGTTTGAAAAAATCCTGCTCATCACTCACCTTGAGAAACTGAAAGATGCATTCGAAGTGAAAATCGCCGTATCACGACAACCGGAAACGGGCTCAACCTTTTCCGTTGTAACAGGAGATCAGACACTGTCAGGGCCGGAACCCGCATCGAGCTGAACCGCAGCTTCTTTCAGGACTCTCCGTGCACGCCTTTGGAACAAACTATGTGTTTTTAAAGTTATAATTTATTCACCCATTTTTGCACTGCACCATTTGAAACGATTGATTCAGGTATGAATATTCTGCTCCTTTATCCGGAATTTCCCGACACGTTCTGGAGCTTCAAGCACGCGCTTAAATTTGTACGCAAAAAAGCTTCTCTTCCTCCTCTCGGCCTTTTAACGGTATCAGCCATGCTGCCTGACGGATGGCAGAGGAAACTGGTTGACCTGAATGTGTCCAAACTTTCCCAAAAAGAGATCGAATGGGCAGACATTGCATTCATCAGTGCAATGGGTGTACAAAAAGAGTCCGCACAGCAGATCGTAAGAAGGTGCAAAAATGCCGGCCTCAGGGTAGTAGCAGGAGGACCGCTTTTCACTTCCGAGCCGGAACAGTTTCCGGACGTTGACCACCTGGTATTGAACGAAGCGGAAATCACCCTTCCCCTCTTTATCGGGGATCTTCTTCAGGGCACTCCGAAAAAACAGTACCGGTCGAACGAGTTTCCCGATATCAGAGCAACCCCGGCTCCTCAATGGGAATTGCTCGACATGAAGAAATATGCCTCGATGGCGCTGCAGTTCTCGAGAGGGTGTCCTTACCGCTGCGATTTCTGCAATGTCACGACGCTTTTCGGACACAAGATCCGGATCAAAACCAGCGAACAGATCATCGGTGAACTGGAAGCCATGTACGAAAGAGGGTGGCGGGAAAGCATTTTCTTTGTCGATGACAATTTCATAGCACATAAATCCTACCTGAAAAAGGACTTACTACCAAAACTCATAGCCTGGCAGGAGTCAAAAAAAACAACGACAAAGTTTTATACCGAGTGTTCTATCAATATAGCCGATGACGAGGAACTCATGGATCTTATGGTAAAAGCCGGTTTCAACCAGGTCTTTATCGGCATTGAAACCCCAGACAGTTCCGCTCTGGAAGCATGCGGCAAACAACACAATACCTCGAGGGACATGCTTGCCAACATCAAAAGAATCCAGCGAGCCGGGCTTGAGGTACAGGGAGGGTTCATCGTTGGATTCGACACCGACACCCCATCTATTTTTCAGCAGCAGATAGAGTTTATCCAGAACAGCGGTATCGTCACCGCCATGGTCGGGCTGCTTCAGGCTCTGCCCGGCACGAAACTCTATGAGCGCATGAAGACCGAAGGAAGACTGCTGAGCAGTTCAACCGGGGATAATGTCGATAACACCACGAACATTGTTCCCAAAATGGAGATCGAAACGTTACGCAAGGGGTACAGAGACATGATGGACTATCTGTATTCGCCCAAAAACTACTACAACCGGATCAAAACACTGCTGATCGAATACCAGCCCCCGAAATTCAAGTCCCGTTTCCGTCCGGGCCAACTGGTGGCCTTGTTCCGATCCATGGTGGTACTTGGTGTTATTGGCAAGGAACGGTTCCACTACTGGAAAATGCTCATCTGGACGATTTTCAGGCAACACCAGTCACTTTCACTTGCTGTAACGTTATCCATCTACGGCCATCACTTTCGTAAGGTCTGCGCGCTGCACCTGAAAACCGAAAAAAACCCTGCGACATCTACAGTATAACGCAATGATAGACCCTTCATGATTTCCGATAATTTTCTTTTCCGTTCAGAGGGGGGCTTTATCCGGCTCCCTGTATGGGGTCATATTCCACTCAACACACCGTTAAAAAAAATTCTGGCGCACCCCGCGTTTCTGCGGCTGAAAGGTATCCGGCAACTTTCATTTGCCCAGCAGGTCTACCCCGGAGCCAATCATACCCGCTTCGAACACTCGATCGGGGTCTATCATCTCATGAAGCTCATTCTGCAAAGGATACTGACCAACCCCCTTGCAGAAAACTTGCAGGGTGATGCGCTTGTCTTCGATAACCATACCTGCAAACTGCTGCTTGCTTCCGCGTTGCTTCACGATATCGGGCACTACCCGCACGCACACGTTCTTGAAGAGCAGGCTCCCGTATACCATGGTCAACCCGTCTTCACCGCTCACGAGTCTCTGATTGACAGGTTTCTTTTTGAAAGCCATGACAATTTTTCTTCAATAGCACAGATACTCGAAAACGAATGGGAGGTAAACCCTCAAGAGGTTGCCGATATTATCGCGGGAAACGCATCCGGCAGGTTTAAAAAACTGATAAGCGGCACACTGGACCCTGATAAAATGGACTATCTGATGCGCGATGCACATCACTGCAACATCCCCTATGGCAGTATCGATATCGAAAGGCTTGTCGAGTCGTTTGTCCCCGACCCAGAACAGGGCCGTTTCGCAATCACCGAAAAAGGTATCGCGCCGCTCGAAAGCCTGCTTTTCACCAAATACATGATGATGCGCAATGTGTACTGGCATCACACCAGCCGGTCCTTTGCTGTCATGTTGCGCAGAATGCTTCAGGATGCGATCGATACATCAGTTATTTCCCCCGAAGAACTGCGCACACTTTTCTACGACAATTCCGATGACAGGGTGCTGTACGAGCTGACGCAACGCCTTTCCCCGGCATGGCCTCCATCAGGCGAACTCCTGCACAACATCATGCAGAGAAAAATATACAAACGCTCCCTCACCCTTTCCCCTTACCGTAACGGCGCCAACCAGCCGGTCAACTGGATGTTTGCCTATGCAACCGACCACGAACTTCGCAAGGAAAAAGAAACCGAGATCAGTAAGATGCTGAACGGGCGCTACGCCCTTGGCCTGAAAGGTCATGAAATACTTATCGATCCGCCTTCATTGAAAGATGTCTTCGACTATGCCGACCTCAGCGAACTCAGGGTATATCCAACCCGGCACGAACATCTGAACGATTCCCGATCGACTCCGGAACGCTATATTCGTTTTGACGATTTCGGTGAGTCGGTATTCCTCTCGGATTTTATCCTCTCATTTGAGAGGTACACAAAAAAATTCAAGCTCGTCTGTCGTAACGACCTTTGTGAAAAGATATTGATGCATCAGGACGAAATCCTGGAAATACTTCATGAAGGATGACAAACGGTAATCGACTCTTCACACTTATTTTTTTACATTAAAAGCAACAGGGTATCCCGAAAAACGGACCGGCCATCAACCCGTTTTTCGTTTGACAACGGAGCCTTTCAGTCAATCAAACAAACGATATCATGGACAATCAGGACAACTATTATAAAGGACTTTTCTATGGCGCCGCTCTCGGTGCCGCTATCGGTACAGTAATGGGGTTGCTCTTCGCTCCCGATAAAGGACAGGAAACACAACGGATCATTACCGGCAAACTGCGCCGAGCCCTCGACATGGCAACCGACAAGGCTGCCGAATTCTATGATGTTGATGAAAATGGTGAAATCTTTGATAACGAAGCGAGAGAACGTTCAAAAGAGATCATAGAAAACGCAAGGGATGAGGCAAGCAAGATCCTCAACGATGCGAACACCATTCTCAAAGAGATAAAAAACCAGGCGAAGGGCGGGCAACCTAAATCCAGCGACCCCCACGACAATTAGCAGAAATGCTTCCGGGAAAAGGAAGCGCATCGGCGTTACGGGTCGTCAAAACAACAAAGTCATGCTGAGCTACAAAGGTGTTCATATTGATTCCGGTAACACGTCCACTCATGCCGTGCTGCTGCTTCACGCTTTTCCGCTTTCATCCGAAATGTGGGCTCCTCAACTCTCCATGCTGGAAGCAGAGGGAATACCCGCAATAGCTCCCGACGTGTTCGGTGTCGAAGCGTCACCCCCAAAAGAAAACTGGACTTTTGGTGATTACATCGAAGAAATAGCATCCCTCCTTTCATCACTGCGTATCGGAGGGGTAAGCGTCGTGGGACTTTCGATGGGCGGTTACCAGACTTTCGAGCTCTGGCGGATGTTTCCGCAAAAGATCCGTTCAATGGTGCTCTGCGATACCAGGGCGGAGCAGGATAACGAGGACGCTCTTGCCAGCCGCCGGGATTTTATCGCGGCAGTCCGGGAAAAAGGACCGGAAGAAGCTGTCGCAAGAATGCTGCCCAATGTTTTCGGATCCGAAACCTATGCCACAAGAACTGCTGCCGTCGATTCCTTCAAACGAATCGTCATGCGGCAATCCGGAGCCGTCATAGCCGCTGCAATGCAGGCAATCGCGTCAAGGGTCGATTCACTTGAGTCGCTTGAAACGATAACCTGTCCCGTAACCTTTATCACCGGCATGGAAGACAAGCTGACCCCTCCCCCACTTGCGGAATCGATGCACCGGAAAGTCACCGGTTCAACGCTGCATCTCATTCCGGAAGCAGGTCATCTTTCGAACATGGAACTGCCGGAACGTTTTAATGCCCTTCTGCTGAAACACCTCCGACAGGTAACGCCCGGAAAATAATCCCTGGTCATTGTGCCAGACTCTCGATGATCCCGAAAAATTCCGGAAAAGAAACCCCGATAACTTCGGCATCGGAAATATCGAGTTCTGCCGGCAGCACGGTATCGGCTACAGCAAAACTCATGGCGATACGGTGATCGTCGTAACTCTCGACCGGCACTTTTCCTCGTACAACCGAGCCTTTACCGGTAACGGCAAAACCATCGGCGTACTCGTCACAGAGAAATCCGAGGCGCTCCAGGTTGTTGACCACCGCACTGATTCTGTCACTCTCCTTTCCGCGAAGCTCTGCGGCGTTATGCAGTTCAAATTCACCGGTTGCACATGCCGAAAGCACAGCAAGCATGGGAATCTCATCGATAACGTTCGCCACCATGGCCGGATCGCTTAGCCTGAGAGAACTCATGGCGGGGCTGTATCTGACAAGAATATCTCCGATCTTTTCACCGCCTGTCATGCGAATGTTCTCAAGCACGACGTCTGCGCCTGCCCCGTCAAGAATATCGAAATAACCTGTACGGGTAGCATTCAGACATACATCCCGAAGAAGAATTTCAGAGCCGGGGTTCAGCAGGCCGAGAGCAATAATGAAACAAGCGGCTGAAGGGTCTGCCGGAACATGAAAAGGCCTGGCAGAAACCGTCATCGGCCCGGGAACAATAACCGAGTTCCTTCCATCGGGAAGCTTTTCAACATCGAGACCCAGCATAAGCTCCGTATGGTTTCTTGACGGAAGGCTCTCGATAACGCTGCTTCGGCCTTCCGCGTGCAGGGCGGCAAAAACAACGAGCGATTTCACCTGTGCAGACGGAACCGGTAATGCATAATCGATTGGATGCAAGCCTCTGGTTCCCTTTATGACGACAGGAGCTGTGTTCTCCGAAGAAAGTCCTACGTCAACTCCCATAAGACGCAAGGGATCGGCAATACGTTGCATCGGCCGTTTCATCAGGGAATTGTCACCGACGAGGGTACTCTCAAAAGGCTGGGCGGCAAGGATTCCCGAGAGCATCCTCATGGTACTCCCGGAGTTGTTGCACATCAGCTTGTTTTCCGGCTTCGAAAAGCTCCACAACCCGTCGGAATGAATAACAACCTTCCTGATAACGTCACCGTTACCCACGGTTATTTTCTCCTGGCTCAATGTGATACCACATGCCTGCAGCACACCGAGGGTTGACTGATTGTCGAACCCGGCTGAAAAATTCCATATTTCCGTTGTCCCATCCGCAAGAGCTCCTATCAACGCTGCACGATGGGATATTGATTTGTCCGGGGGAAGAGCGGTAACCTCTCCTTTATAGTGTTTCATAAACTCCGGCTGGTTACTGTATTGATTGATGGCTTCAGACGGCAAAAAAAAAGCAACTCCGCCTGGAGCTGCTTTGCATCTCTTCCCTGATTATCGTCAATCAGGAGTTGCGTTCTTCGTTGGCTCTCTGGGCTCTGCGTTTACTTCTTGAACGTTTCAGACGACCGTCGATCGAAGGCTTTACAAAGTATGCTTTTTTACGAAACTCCTTCAAAACACCTGCACGTTCATATTTTTTCTTGAAGCGTTTGAGCATTTTGTCAATAGACTCGTTATCATTTGACTGTACACTTACCAACTTTTTCACCCCCTTATGGTGCGTTTATCGTTTTAACTTCATTTTTAAAATTTCCGTGAGGGATTCGGTCTCACCCGATTTACCCTGGCTCAATTGTACGTTTTCAAGCAGCTGCTTTTTTCCGCTTTTGATAAACTCTACGATAATAACATGCGCTCCGCTGCCTGTTGCATTTTTCTCGCGGACGACGCCTACTTCATCCAGAGACTTGTGATAGACGGCATCTCCCTGAGCATAGATACCGTGAGGAGAATATAACTGACAGTCCTCGGCTTTAAGTTCATGAAGGTTCAGTTCCTTGTCTATCTGAATCTGCCACTCCTTGAGAAGATACACCTGGTTACAGGATACACACCTTATCCAGTACTGGTTCTCGGCGGCTGACTGTGTCCCGTCTTCGTCCGTTTTTTGCTTTCCTGATTTCCCGGAACCGGATACACCGAGAATATCACACTCCCTCGACTTGTCACTGGGTTTCCACTCGCCGACAAAAACCTTGTCGGTCAACTCCTCACATCCCTCGCAGAAACAGGACTTTATCTTTCCTTCAAGTATGTATTGCCTTTTTCTCGACTCAATTACAGGCAGCTGCTGCTGTTCGGTATCTATATTCTTCCCGGTATGCCTGACAGCCCTATTTTTTCTCGTTTTCTTTTCAGAAGCCATACCTGCTTATACCATGTTTTCCTTATGGAAAAGGACATTTTGAACGGTTACTGTCAGGGCACCTGTAGATCGTGATAATGAGAACATATGTTCAGGATTGCTTAAATAAGTAAATCTCTCCAAAAAAACAACCCTATAATTCCAACCGATATCCTAAACTGTTTAAATCCGGGCAGATACCACGGCAGAAAGAAATGACCCAGGGCTTATGAAACAAACAACCTGATAGATGGTTAACATTCCGGCTATTTATGGGTCAACGCTTCGATAAGATCTGATCTGGTCAGCAACTGAAGATTCCCGTCAGAAAGCGTTATCAGAACACCGGATGTGCTTTCCTGAAGTTTTTCGGACAGTTCGGAAATGGTTGCATGCGAACTGCATACAGGAAAAGACTGTTCCATGTAACCGACAACTTTGGAATTCATGGCTTCGTCATTCTCAATCAGGATGGAGAGTATTTTATTCTCGCTGATGCTCCCGATAGCTGTCCCGTAAGACACTACAGGAACCTGAGATACATCATGTTGCCGCATCATCTCGAAAACTTCGGAAAGGGTATGTTCCGGATGAGCGAAAATAAGCTCTTTCCTTGTTTTGAGTCCGACAATATCTTCCGCAGTAATCTCATCTTTTGAAGAAGACGCTTTCAGGTAAAAACCCTTCTGTTTCATCCACTCGTCACTGTACATCTTGCTGAGATAATAACCCCCGTAGTCGCTCAGGATAACCACGATACGCGCATCCTCATCCAGAAGCGCTCCGGCCCTCAAGGCCGCAAAAAGCACTGCGCCGGAAGATCCCCCTGCAAAAATCGCATCGGTACGAAGCAGTTCTCGACCGCAATTAAACGCATCACGATCACTGACCTGAACAATATCATCGATAACGGAAGCATCCCAGAATTTAGACTCCCAAGCCCCGCCTACCTCTTCAAGCTCGTAACCTGCAGTTTTGCCTGCTCTGCCTGCATGCAGCAAATCACGGTAGATCGAGCCTTCCGGCTCGACGCCGATAATCTTGATCTCGGGACGTTGTGCTTTCAGAAAACGCCCCAGGCCCGCAATCATCGCACCTGAAATAACCGGAACAAAAAGATGCGTAACTGCTCCCTCTGTCTGTTCCCAGATCTCGGGGCCTGTTTTTTCCGTATGCACCCTGCGGTTGAGCTCGTTCTCATACATGTTGGCAAAAAATGCGTGCGGCAGGTTCTGAACAAGATTTTCCGCGACATTCACGCAGCTCCGCGGTTCACCGGGAAGCGCGTCGGACGGCGTAATAACAATTTCAGCACCCATAGCTTTGAGTACCTGCTGCTTTTCCCTGGAAATTTTGTCCGGGACAACAAGCAGCACCTTGTACCCCCTCGTTACCGCGGCCATGGCAAGAGCAATCCCGCTGCAGCCATAGGTCCAGTCAACCAGAGTCATTCCCGGCGTTATAAGCCCCTCCTTCTCGGCATGATCGACAATAGTGTTGGCAACACGACTGTAATGTGTTCCCGAAGGATTCAGAAACTCCACCTTCGCCAGAATCTGCGGCTTGATATGCCGGGCCGAACGATTGATCAGAACCATAGAGGTCTGATCTGTCCCCGTGAAAATGTTCTGCTGCCACATAGAAGTACCGGGAGTTGAATTGACAGGATTAAAGCTCCTTATGCCTCTACAATGTAATGGACTTGAAAAACAACAACAAAATATGTTTTTTACCTAAAAGGCACCGCAGGCCTCTCCTCCCGTTCACGCAGGATCAACAAACACTGAATACGCCATTGACAGCGGATACAACAACGTTTCCAGACGAAAACACCTTGCGCGAAGAGCATATGGCAGAAGCGATAATCTCTTCGAGCAACCTTGTACACAACTTTCACAGGATACAGGAACGGATCACGGATAATTGCCGCATCATGGGCATTGTCAAAGCCAATGCATACGGACACGATGCGCGGCATGTATCGAAAACACTCGAAAGTCTGGGCGTCAGTGATTTCGGAGTGGCGAACATTGAGGAGGCAATCCCCCTGAGAACATGTGCGACAAGCTCTCCAGACGTTACGATCCTTGCTTTCTGCTCACCCCTTCCCTCGCATCTCCCTCTCTACCTGAAACACGATATCACAGCGACCATCTGCGATTTCGACACCCTTTACAAAGCCGAATCCATAGCCTCGGCATACAATATACCACTGAAGGTCCATGTAAAGATCGATACAGGGATGGGAAGGCTCGGAATACCGCCGGATACCGCCTGCAGCCTCCTGCAGGCAGCAGAAGAAAGCCCCCACCTGAAGCTTTCAGGCGCCTATACCCACTTTGCGCAGAGTACGCTGCAGAACGAATTTACCGCAAGACAGCTTGAAACATTCAGGAACGTCTGTTCGGAGTTCGAGCACCATGCAAAAAGAAGTCTCTGTAAACATGCGGCAAACAGTGGGGGTGTGCTTTGCTGCAAGGAGGCCTGCCTCGACATGGTAAGACCGGGAATAACGCTGTACGGATACCATCCTGACGAGAACATGCAAAACCGGATCGACCTCAAACCGGTGATGCAGCTCCGCGCCAGGGTGATTTTCATAAAGGAGGTGGAGGCCGGAACCACGATCAGCTACAATCGCACCTGGACCGCCCCGTCCAGATGCAGAATAGCAACCATATCCGCAGGCTATGCCGACGGATACCATAGAACGTTGTCCAATCTGACCAGCGTGTTCATCGGGGGAAAAGCCTATGCTCAGGTCGGAACCGTCACCATGGATCAAATCATGGTGAATCTCGGAAACAGCAGCAGCGTTCGTGTCGGCGACGATGCCGTGCTTTTCGGCTGGGACGGTCCTTCTGCTGCAGATCTAGCAACAGTTGCGGGAACCATAAGCTATGAAATACTCTGTGCGGTCTCTTCACGGGTCAAGAGAGTCTTTGTATGAAATTTCGGGACAAAATAGCGGTCATGCTGAGCATGACCAGAACGGAAATCGCTGTTGTCACATCCATGTTGCTGTTCGTCGTTCTTGGCATCATGGTCAGAAGCAGCCTCTCCTTTCAGGAAGCAGCCCTGTTTTCCGAAAAAGAAAACGCTGAACGTTTCACCGATGCGGAAGTAGACAGTCTCCTCAGAGAAGCAGCACTTCTCGAAACGGCTCTTGCAGAAAAAGGCGCGCAAGCTGAGCATATCCGTTTACAGCAGAACATGCTGTCAACAGGTACCGGCGACTCGAAAAAAATTGTATTTTCAAACGCGACAGTCGACGAACTGGGTTCCATACCGGGCATAAGCACCATCCTTGCCGGCAGACTCATTGCATTCAGAAAATCAAGGCAGGGAAAGGTTGAACGATTTCAGGATTTTTTGGAAATTAAAGGCATCGGCAGTAAAAGAATAGAAACCTTGAAACAGCACCTCACCCTCGATTAAATGAGTATGAACTGCCACGCATGCGCAATAGACACCGATGCAACTGCAATTGCAAGTGTCTCCTACGATGCTGCCGGGGGTTATTCGATCGAGGAATGCAGAACGATACATACGGGAATCGGGGAATACTGCCGTCCCGGAGGAGAGAAAGCCGCAAACAAACTTGTGTCTCTCTTAAGGAAAAAACAGATTGACGACCTTGTTCTCTCCATTCAGACACCGCATTTTTTTCCGCTCGACACCCTCTTTTCCCGGAACATTTCCGACAGGACTTTCGACGCTCACTGCAGAGCAGAAGCAGCTTTTTTGCTGAGCAAACCGGGAGATTTCATACACGACCACATCCCGTACGCTCCCGGCCCGGAGCAGAATCCTGTTCGCAAACATCTGCTTTTGTACTACCCCGAAAATTTGTTTGGGGCACTGCTTGAGAGGCTTCGCACCTGCTGCTCCGTCAGCAGCGTAACGCACTATCTCAAGCCGATGATTCAGAGTATCGCGGCAACCCTTCAACCGTTTGTCCTGCTGGAAATTGAACGCGGTTACGCGACATGCTCTGCCGGAAACAACGGCGAGCTCGAGCAGTTCAGCTACTGGAAACTGAACCACAAAAGCGATGTGGAATATTTCGCCCTGCGGGAACTACAGCTCAACGGGGATTACCGGCAATATCCCGTGTATATTACGGGAACCCTTGCCGGCGACAAGCTTCTTGCCGAAAGGATAACAAACGCGACAGGCGTAACCCTTTATCCCTTCAACCTTGTTGATCTGTATGGAATGGAACGAAACGTTCGCGCTTCCTGCCGATCACCGATTGAACAGAAAGCGTTGAGCACGGCGCTCATCAATCTCGACAGCCGTATACCGTCATAACATACCAACCACTGTTTCAGCAATCTGCACGGCATTTGTGGCGGCACCCTTGCGCAAATTATCGGATACAATCCACATGTTCAACGTCTTCGGATGCCAGAAATCCCTGCGTATACGCCCGACAAACACCTCGTCTTTCCGATAGGAAGTCAGCGGCATGGGGTACAGATTTGATCCCGGATCATCCTGAACGACGATTCCCGGCGCTCCGGCAAGCAGATCCTTTACCCCGTCGATATCGAAATCTTCATCGAACTCAATATTCAGTGCTTCACCATGCCCACCGTAAACCGGGATGCGTACGGTTGTGGGTGAAACACTCAGAGATTCATCACCCATGATTTTACGGGTCTCGTTGACCATTTTCATCTCTTCTTTCGTATAGCCGTTCTCCTGAAACACATCGATATGCGGCACCGCATTGAACGCGATTTGATGGACATGAGTAAAGGATTCGGGAATCCTGCCTGTCAGCTCCTCTTCAAGAGCGTCCCTCCCGGCTTTCCCCTTGCCGGTTACGGACTGGTAGGTTGAAACAACCACTCTCCTGATACGGTACCGGTCATGCAGGGGCTTGAGGACAACCACCATCTGAATCGTCGAGCAGTTGGGGTTTGCGATAATTTTTTTCAGACTGCCGTCCTGACCGATAATGGCACCGGAATTAACTTCAGGAACAACCAGAGGCACCTCCGGATCCATGCGGAATGCCGAGGAGTTATCGATAACGATGGCACCGGCTTCCGCTGCCACCTGTGCCCACTGCCTGCTCGCTTCGGCACCGGCCGAGAACAATGCGATATCGGCCCTGCTGAAAATTTCAGAGGACGGCACATCAGTGAGAAACGTTTTGCCCCGGAACTCTATTTCCCTGCCTCTGCTTCGCTCGGAAGCCAGAGGAATAATTTCCCTCACCGGAAAATCGCGCTCATCAAGAACATCCAGCATGGTTCTGCCCACGAGCCCCGTCGCCCCGAGAATAGCCACACTGTATTTTTTATGTGTATGAGTCATACTATCGTTTTAATTATATGCGATTACTTTAAAGAGTGTAAATATCAACAACGAGTTATAAAAAAACAATGAGATCTTTTACAGGTCTTATAAGTCCTATGGGACCTATAGGACTCATAAAAACTTCCGACTCTTTTCGCTCATTGTCATCCGGCTTTCAAGCTGCTCTTGTCACAATCACTTCAGCACCAGTCGCTTCGAGTGATCATTGAGATACTCTGCATATTCGCGGATTTTCCCTTCCCGTTCGTATTGTTCGCATTCTGTCTGGTAACCCCTCAGTATCTCTATCACGCGCCGCCAGTTATCCTCCCTTACAAGCTTGTCTCTCACCCGTGAAACCCTCGGCAAACCTTTGAGATATGTCGCGTAATGGCGCCGCATCTCCAGCGAGCCGTATTTTTCCCCCTTGAACTCCACGGAAAGCTCAAGGTGTTCGATGGCTACCGCTATCCTGTCCCTGAAATCAGGCAATGTCGTCACGGCGCCACTCTGCCGCAACTCCTTCACCTGCATGAATATAAACGGATTACCGATTGCACCTCGCCCTATCATGATACCGTCCGCCCCTGTATGGCTGAACATGGCCAGAGCATCCTGAGCCGACCAGATATCACCGTTGGCGATAACCGGGATCTTTGCATGCTCCTTCACTCTTGCAATCCAGTCCCAGTCGGCCATCCCTTTATACATCTCGCTCCGTGTTCGGCCATGAATGGCAAGCGCGGCAATACCCGCGTCTTCAAGCCTGGGGATAATATCGAGAATATTGACGGAATCCCTGTCCCAGCCGATCCGGGTTTTCACCGTCACGGGAATCGATACAGCTTTCACCACTGCGGCTGCAATACCTGCCATTTTTTCAGGCTCTCTTAGCAAAGCTGCTCCCGCCCCTTTGCCGGCAACCTTTTTTGCCGGACATCCGAAATTGATATCAAGGTAATCCGGACGGTTCGATGCAGCAATGACTGCCGCCTCGGCCATCGCTTCCTCGGAGTTTCCGAAGATCTGAATGACTGCAGGCCGTTCACAATCTTCGAAAAGCATCTTCTGAACGGACTTTTCGACACCTCTCCGGAGTGCCTCTGCGCTGACAAACTCGGTATAGACGATATCCGCCCCGAACCGTTTGCAGATCTTTCGGAAAGACCTGTCGGTAACATCTTCCATGGGAGCGAGGATAACCGGCCGCTCAATGTGCAGATCTCCTATTCTCATATTTCCTTCCTGCTAAGCCCCGGCATCTTCCGTTTTCGAGAACGGCGTCATCATCTCTCTTACCTGCTGCTGAATTGTCCCGAAAAGTTGAGCATCTTCGCGCAGGGCTTTTTTAACCGCTTCCCTGCCCTGCCCGAGCTTCTCCGATTCATAACTGAACCATGCCCCTGATTTTTTTACAATGCCGAACTCTACGGCAAGGTCTATCAACTCTCCAAGCATGGAGATCCCTTCACCATACAGAATATCGAACTCTACGGTTTTAAACGGAGGGGCGACCTTGTTTTTGACCACCTTTACCTTCGTGCGATTGCCGATAATCTCTGCACCATCCTTGATCTGTGCGGTTTTGCGTATCTCAAGACGAACCGATGAATAGAACTTGAGCGCCTTTCCCCCTGTCGTGGTTTCGGGATTACCGTACACCACGCCTATCTTGTCACGAAGCTGGTTGATAAAAATAACAACCGAGCTGGATTTCGAGATAGCTCCGGTAAGCTTTCTCAACGCCTGACTCATCAAACGGGCCTGCAGTCCCATGACGCTGTCACCCATCTCTCCCTCGAGTTCGGCCTGGGGTACAAGCGCCGCAACGGAATCAACAACCACGATATCGAGAGCCCCGCTGCGCACCAGCGTTTCGACGATTGAAAGAGCCTGTTCACCGGATTCAGGCTGACTGATCAGGAGCGCGTTGATATCGACACCGAGTTTTTTCGCATAGGCCTGGTCAAACGCGTGCTCAGCATCGACAATGGCCGCGATACCGCCTGCCTTCTGCGCTTCTGCAATGGCATGAAGAGCAAGGGTGGTCTTGCCGGAAGATTCCGGCCCGTATATTTCCGTAACACGTCCCCGTGGAAATCCGCCGACACCGAGAGCAAAGTCCAGAGCGATTGAACCGGTGGAAACCACCTGCACAGGCATTACCGCACCATTATCTCCCAGACGCATGATGGCACCCTTGCCGAACTGTTTCTCCAGCGTCTCGACGGCAATGCTCAACTGTTTAAGCTTTGCCGGATCCGCTTCTTTTTTTACCTGTACTGTTTTTTTCCCTTCCATTGCATTTATCCTTCACTTTCAAAAATATTTGACCCTACTATCGACCGCAAAATTTCTCTTACCGAACGGTATGACATACCGAGATTGTCAACAGATTTCCTGTTTGAATAATACAGTTTCCGTTTTGCGAGCTGCATACTTTCGAGACTGATGTACGGTCTTCTTCCCGTGAAAAAGGCAAAAAGCTCACCGCCCGCCCCGGCAATTCCATAGAGAGATTCACCCGCAGCAACAGCATACCTCATTTTGCTTCCGGGCAACTCACGAATCATCGCAAACAGCTCACTGTAAGAACGGTTTTCAGATACAACGATATACCTCCCGCCTTTATCCCCGTTCCTCCATGCCTCGATATGCACCCTCGCCACGTCCCCGATATCCACGAGGCTTATACCGCCGGCAGGGTAGAGCGGAATTCTGCCCTGGTAAATCGCCGTAATCGCTTCCGTCGCACTGTTGGTGGCAAAAGAAATACTCTCACCTTTTCCGACGACAACGCCGGGATTAACCATCACAACATCCAGCCCTTCGGCAATACCTCGTTCTCCCTCCATCTCCGCGAGACGTTTTGACTCCATATAGGCAATCCTGTGCTGCCAATCGGCGAATGCCGTTTCTTCATCAGCCGGTTCACCACCATCTTTTACCCCGATTGCGGCTACGGAACTGGTCAGAACAAGACGGCCAACCCCTTTCTGGAGACACGCATTAACGACATTGGCAGTTCCCGTCACATTGGTTTCATGAAGATTGTACCGGTAATTCTTCGTATAGGCAACAAGCCCCGCACAATGAAATACCGCCTCTGCCGAGTCACAAGGATCCTGAAGGGATACCGGATTCATGATATCCCCCTGCACAATCTCCACGGGAAGCTCCGATAACACCGACAGATCCGAACTCGGCCTGGCAAGAGCTCTGATATGCAACGTATCACCGTACATCTTTCTCAGCGAATACACGACCTGGGACCCGATGTAGCCTGTTGCGCCGGTAACCAGTACAACCCGTTTTTTTTTGTCCAATACCTCTCCTAAACTGAGCGTTTCAAGGGTACCTCTATTTATTTATTCCGCGATTCAATTGCGTCGTTGAGCGGATAAGAAGGGGTTTCTGCGCCCCGTTCGCCTTGCACTTGAACCGCTCATGACAATACATAGAGGTGCCCTCAACACATGCAAAAAATGAAAACTATTGTGAAAGAAAAACCCTTTACGATATATATTTAATGCAATTATTCCTCTCCTCCCCCGTGAAATCCGGACATCTGTTTCACGAGGCGGCATGACTCTCTGCGGAAAAGTGATTCATGGTGACTGATAATCGTTAAACAGTGCTTTTGAGACAGCCTCGTGCCGATCAATCAATGTTTCTGTTATTACAACTGATCGGGGTACAATTAGTTTCTGTTCTTAAAAATAAGAAGAAAAATTACATTGCATTCAAATCCAGCAAAAGGAAGTGACAACGTTGCCGGGCAATCGGGCAAAGATAATCAGACTCATGCACATGCAGGATAACAAACAGTTTCTTTCAACCGGTCCGTTCCTTGAAAACCGCCTTTCCAACGGCCTGCGTGTTTTCAGCAATCATGTCCCTCATGTAAACAGCGTCACGGCGGGCATATGGATCAATACCGGGTCAAGAGAGGACCCTGTCGGCATGGCCGGCCTTTCCCACTTTCTTGAACATGCAATATTCAAAGGAACCCGATCGAGAGATTATGTAACCATAGCACAGTGCATAGAACAGGTCGGCGGTTATATCGACGCCTACACCACCAAGGAAAACACCTGCATATACATCCGTTGCCTTAAAGAGCACGCCGCACTTGCCTTTGATCTTTTAGCCGACCTTGTCTGCAACCCTGTTTTTCCCGAAGATGAAATTGAAAAAGAAAAAGAGGTCGTTATTGAAGAGATTCACGGTATTAACGACTCGCCTGAGGAACTCATTTTCGACCAGTTTGACGACCTTGCCTTTCCTGTGCATCCTCTCGGTCCCTCGATTCTCGGTACGGAACAATCCGTTGAAAACATCACGACAGAAGCGTTACGAGGTTTCATGCGCAGGCACTACGTTGCGCCAAACATGCTGATCACCGTTGTGGGAAACCTCGAACATGACGAGGTCATGCAACATGCCGGAAAAACCTTTTCAGGACTGGACAGCAACGGAAAGTCACCGGCAAGCAGCAGGGTCTTCCGGGAAAAAGACTACTGTGCCTTCAACACCCGCCAGAAAAAACAGCTGTATCAGGCACAAATGCTTTACGGCAGGGCCGTGCCCCGCAATGACCGCTATTTTTTCAGCCTGCTGCTTCTCAATACCATACTCAGCGGCGGCATGAGCTCCATACTGAATCTCGAACTGAGAGAAAAAAACGCACTTGCGTATAATGCATATTCCTCACTCACGTTTTTCGACGATACAACGATGCTCAATGTCTACGCCGGCACAGACCCTGAAAATACCGGTCAGGCCCTGACAATTATAAAGAAAGTTCTCAGCGCCGAAACACTTGACCGAATACCGGAAACGGAACTCAGGGCAGCAAAAAACAGGCTTCGGGGTGGCCTTGTGCTGGAAATGGAAAAAATGACGCATAGAATGTCAAAAGCAGCAAGGGACATTTTTTATTTTGGCAACGCCATAGAGCTTGAAGAAAAAATCACCCGCATCGAAAGCGTCACCGGTGACGACCTGGGACACGCCGTGGCTTATTTGCAGCTGGACAGGGATGCCTCGACCCTGATCTATGAACCGGATGAGGAATGAAAAGAGGAATATTGTTGAACTGTTGATTTGTTCAGGAAGAAACAGAAAATGCAACGGTATATCCCGAAAGTCGAATAATCGAAAATCGGGTCGGCACCTGGAAGCAGCTTTTCCAAAGTCTGGAATTAATTATATATTGCGGGTTTTATGGCATCTCCGGAAATGAAGTCTTCATAGAGCTGCCTTTTTTGAATAAACTTTCAGAGAAATACTGCCTTGCAAAAAAACATTACCAACGTCAGTGATACCGAGCAGAAACTTGAAATAATACTTTCAGCCGAGGAATTCACACCCGAAACAGATCGTGAAATAGAAAGCGCGAGAAAAAACGTCGAGATCAAAGGATTCAGAAAAGGCCATGTTCCTGTCGGCATGATTAAAAAGCTAATGGGGCCGGCCATCGAGGCAGCAGTTGCTGAAAAGCTTGCATCGAAATACTTCGTTGAAATATCCGAAGCAGAGAACATAAAGCCCGCAAGCCGGGCAGAGCTCCAGGATTACTCATTCGACAACGACCAGCTCACGATCACTCTTTTTTATCAGATTCATCCTGATTTTGAAATCAGGGATTTCAGCGACTACTCGTTTGTTCAGGACATCTATACGGTAGCCGATGAGGATATCGACAGGGAAATAAACCTTATCCTCAAAGGCCACGGCACTCTTGTTCCGGTTGACACTCCTTCTGAAGCAAAAGACACTATTATCGCGGATCTGGAAAAACTGGATGCCTCCGGAAATGTCATTGAAGATCAGAAAACCGAGAATTATCATTTTAACCTCGAATATCTCCCTGAAGACAACCCCTTTCATACATCGCTGCTCGGAAAAAAGGCAGGTGAGAACGTAACTGTCGATATAGAGTCCGAAAAAGAAGACGAAGAAACATACCGTTACGAAGTCACTATAAAAGAAGTAAAACGACTCGAACTCCCGGAACTGAACGATGAGCTGGTCAAAGAGATCTCACAGCAAAAATTCGAATCGATCGATGCTTTTCGTGAAGATGTCAGAGGACAGCTCGAGCAGCACTTCAGCAGCAAATCAGAGCAGGATCTTCTTGAAGCCATTTCCACGAAGTTTATTGAAGAAAATCCCGTCCCAACACCTTCATCGATGGTGGATTCATTCGAGAACATGCTGCTTGAAAACGCCAAACGGCAGATGGGCGGGAACCTCCCTCCCGGCATGGATGAAAGCGAGCTTCGGGTATCGATCCGTCCCAATGCGGAAAAACACGCCCGCTGGATGCTGATAAGCCAGAAAATTGCCGAGATGAACACGCTTGAGATCACCGATGACGACATCAAAGCATATGCAGAAAAGGAAGCGGAGAAAAATCCCGAGCTTAAAACAGAGGATCTGGTCAACACCTATATGTCAACCGAGTTCAGGGATTATATCACCGATACCATTCTCAAGGACAAGATTTACGACATCATCAAAAGCTCCGTTACCATTAATGGCGAAAACAAACCACTCCCTGCTCATGATAATGCATGAACAGTAGCAGCTTATCAGCAAAGGCACAATCACTTTTTCAGGAGTGCTGCAACGGGTCCTATATACGATCCATACGACATATAGGACCCTATGGCGCCGCTTGCAAGATCTTTTCTCCGCTCTCACACAGCGTCTCAGGCAAACCGTACGATCATCGACAGATCCAGAGCCGTTACACTATGGGTTAGTTCACCGACCGAAATGTAATCCACCCCTGTTTCCGCAATTTCAGCAACATTATGCAGCCCTACATTACCCGAGGCTTCAAGCCGTATTGCAGGCGCGCTCTTCCTTGCTAATGCAACCGCAGCCAAAAGCTCATCAACCGAAAAGTTATCGAGCAGGATAATATCCGGACCCGCACCGATAGCCTTTTGCAGCTCTTCTATCGACCGGACCTCAGCCTCAATGTTCATCACCGTCCCTTTTTGAGAAAGGTAGTTCCTTGCACGTTCAATGGCCTGAACAACGCCTCCAGCTGCATCGATATGGTTATCCTTGATAAGAACCAGATCGAAAAGCCCGAACCGGTGATTCCGCCCTCCTCCGATCTTTACCGCTTCCTTGTCAAAATACCGTAATCCGGGCGCTGTTTTTCTGGTATCGAGAATTGTAGCCCCGGTATGCGAAATTTTTTCAACATACAACCGGGTTCGTGTTGCGATCCCGGACATTCGCTGCATAAAATTAAGTACGGTCCTTTCAGCGACAAGCAGCGAGGCAACCTTTCCTTCTGCTTCAAGAACAACTTCCCCGTCAACTATTTTTGCGCCGTCACTGACAAGCGGTGTAATCCGTATATCCCGGTCGATACCCGGAAAAACCTGCTCTGCAACGGCTACCCCAGCAACAACTCCAGGAGCTTTCGCCCGGATAACGCCATGCCCGACCTGATCTGGCTCAATAGTCGCCATCGTTGTCACATCACCGTCATATCGGTCCTCCTCAAGTGCCTGCATGATCGCCCGGGACTTGCACAGAGCAAAAAAATCATAAAAATCCCTTTCTCTCACCATATTGCTTTACTGATCCGGACACATGGTCCAATGTTTGAAATCGTGTACCCACTTCAAGGTAACATTTCCTGATAATCTCACCCCGGTCAGCATTTTTTTTTGCCGACACCATCGTAATACGTAATATGTTCTTAACGTTATACTCTCCGCAAGAAACATATCCGTCATGAAAAACAACCCTTCGACGTCCTGTGTCAGACTTGTGAACCTGACCTTTTATGCACATCACGGTGTACACAAGGAAGAACATTTTGTGGGATCAAAATACGAAGTGGATGTCGAAATGTATTTTAACTATAGCAGCGCCGCCCGAAATGATGATATAACCAGCACAATCGACTACAGGCTGGTTTACGAAAAGGTAAAAAGTGTGCTGACCCAGCAAAAATTCTTTCTTATCGAAGCCGTTGCCTACTCCATAGCGACGGAGTTTCTCGCCGACTTTTCCCTTCTGGACATTGTCACCATCAAGGTCAGAAAGCGCAACCCTCCGATAGGCGGTGTTTGCGATTATGCCGAAGCGGTCTATTCCGCGAAACAGAACCGACCGGCATCATGAACCGGCATCAGGGAAAACATACTGTTTTTATCGGTATCGGATCGAACATCGGCGACAGGGCAAGGAACCTGCAGCAGGCTCTCGACATGCTTGCCGAACTCCCGCAGACATCCATTGCAAACGTGTCAAGGATCTACCATTCTGAACCGCTTGGCCTGGCCGAACAGGAGTGGTTCTATAACACAGCCGTTGAACTGCATACCGAACTGGCTCCCGATGCCCTTCTTTCCCACTGCCAGCAGATAGAAGCCCTCATGGGGCGACCGGCAGAACACAGGAGATGGGGACCGCGAGTCATCGACCTCGACATACTGCTCTACGATGACAGAGCATACTGCAGTAATAACCTGACCATCCCCCACCCCGAACTCCCCAACAGAAAGTTCGTCCTTCTCCCTATTCTTGACCTTGCCAACCCGGTACACCCTGTATCGGGAAAAAAAATGCTTGAACTCCTGGAAACATGCCCCGACAGGTCATACATTGAAAGCAATGACCGTCTGCTCCTGAGCATTCCATGATTTTCGCGGGGTACCACAAAGTAGTGCTCGAACGCTTTATAGTTATCGGACCACCGAGTCGTCGGGAGTAACTGCAATGTCATGCCGGGCTTGACCCGGCATCCATACGAAAACGTACAAATACACCCGTTGAATTGTTGAATCGTTACCGGTAGTAGATCTCCGGGTCGCGCTCCGCTTGCCCGAAGATGACTGAAAAGAAAAAAATCCCTATCGCCCATCCTAATACCTATTCTCTGTTGCCTATTCACTTTCCGGCTTCTGAAACCCTGCTTCATTAACACGCTTACCTCTCTCCGGAAAACGGTTAGCCGACAACAACAAAGGCCCCGAAAACGGGGCCTCTTTAAGCAATCGCTTTTTGTGCAGGGCTTGCTCAGTCGGTAAATGTAATGTTCAGATGACCTTCCTCGAAATCGGCACCTTCCGTCTTCCTTCCGACGAGGATGTTAGGCAGGACAATGCTTTTCCTGAAGTTGTTGATATCAACGAGCAGTTCATCCCCCTTGATATTGACATTGAGCTTCGTAATCTCGACATTCGGCATATGCAGCCTGAGAACATACTTGCCGTCGATTTTCTCCAGCGACTGTGTCTTGTCGTCTTTATACAGCACCTCCGAAGGATTATGTCCGTTGAACATCTCCTTGCTTAACTCATGCAGTTGATCGGTCTTGATGACCTCACGGGCAACCTGTGATGCCTTGAATATAGGGATGGGATAGAAACAGTCGTCAATGACTTTCAGGTATTTCTGCTGCAAGGCGATAAGGCTTTTGAGATAATCGTCGGGAGAACTCTGGGGAAGAATCTTGTTGACAACAACAGCATCGAGCTTGTAACCGAAAAGATTGAGATAGGTCTGGACACGCAGAGCTTCCTTGATAACCATGTTTTCAGGATTAACCACAACCCTGAACGTCGTAATACTCGTATCCTGAAGCATGCCGTGAAGCTCTTTCATGTGCTCATTGACTTCCGGCATGAGCTTGAAAATATTTTTCTTCGGCATAAAGCGATTCAACAGTGGCGCAGCAAAGCCGATTGCCTTCGAGTGCCATCCACCGATCTTTTCTGAATACCAGCCATAGGATTCCGGCATTCCAAGCAATCGCATGGTTTCACCTGTCGGTGCCGCATCGACGACAACAGCGTCATAGTTGCCTGATTTTGCAGCCTTCCAGATATAACGCAAACTGATCATTTCTTCCATACCGGGCACAATAGCCAGCTCTTCGGCAACAACTTCATTCGCACCGTCACTCATCAAAATAGACGAGAAGTAGGAATAGAGTTCTGTCCAGTTGGCTCGTATCTCATCAAGCACATTGACCTCCATTGCAAAGAGGTTTTTTTCCACTTCAACGGGCTTCGGAGAAAGCGTTGCTCCCAGAGCATCCGCCAGGCTGTGAGCAACATCGGTACTCATAATCAGAACTTTTTTACCACTGCGCGCAATTGCCGTTGCTGTAGCGGCTGACACCGTCGTTTTTCCAACGCCGCCCTTACCCAGATAAAGAATAATTCTCATGTTTTGTACTAAAACTGTTGTGTGGACGTAACCTTAATTACTACTTGCTTTTATTGAGAGGTCCTCGAGGTTCGGAATTCTTGGCAGGCTTGTTCTGCTGTGAGCGGGTGTCACTGCCTGGACTTTTTTCCTGTCCGGATTCCGATTCCATGGTTCTGTAAACTTTCGGCAGGCCGTTTTCCTGATCATTGTTTTCGGCCGGTTCACTTTGAACGGAAATTCTTTTCCGTGTTATTTCCTTGTTTTCCTGTATCCCGTTCATATCCGGTTCCGGCTTCCCGGGATCACCGGCATTCTGCAAAGCCTCTCTCAACTGCTCCTCAACGGAGAGGGGAATGGCAACCTGCCCGCCTTGAGTTGAAGAGCCTGTCCCGGGAGACTCCTGTACGGCAGAAGAAGAACCGGTACCGGCAACTTCCTCCGTCTCATCAGTCACAATTTTAACTTTTTTGCGCTGCGTACCGCCTTCGGTCCTGTTTTCCGAAACCCCCGGGACATCGGACGGCATATTGGCCTCCATATCATGCAACACCTGATCAAGCGGGTCGGCGGAACCACCAGGCAGTGTATCGTCACTATCAGCCTGAATTTTCACTCTCTTGCGACGGATCGATCCACTATGTTCATCCGGCATCGGAAGACCCTCTCCTGGTTCCTGGGAAGAGGCACCTTTCGCCGAACGAGCGGAGGAAGAGGGCTGCTCCGGCGGTTTATTGCCCATGGGCCCGAAACTCGTGGTCAGTTTGAGCATTTTACCCATCGAGCCGAGAATACCGTCATTCTTAACTGCAGTCTGAATAGCATTCAAAACAAATTTTTCAGCCTGCGGATTATCGGCTATGTTTGTCACCAACTCGTTAATAGCTGAAAGTACTGTAGCAACATCGTTCGGAACATGCTGAAGATCTTTCATCACCTGATCGCGGAACTTGAACGGAGCATCACCGATCGTATCCTTGAGGTTAGCCGCAATACGCTTCAATGCATCAGGATCAGTAGGCAACATACCATCAAGGCCTTTCGGTATACCGGGAGGCATTTGATTCTGTGGCCCCGGTTGCTGCTGTGGTCCTCTACCGCGTGCAGCAGGTTCGTATGGCCGCTGTTGTGCTGGCGATTGATCCCCGGAAGTATTATATCCTATTGAAGTTTTGTACTGTTCGAGCAGATCCTGACCGTATCCTATCCGACTGTTCTGGTCTGCAGCCGGCCCTGCCGGGGCGTTGAAAGAAAGAGGGCTGGGCGGACAGGTATTTCTTGCCGACTGAAAAACCTGCTCGGCAATTTCGTCGGGAACTTCGTTTCTGAAATTGTTACCCAGGTGATTTTCAATAATGGACTCGATGATAGTGTGCAACGTATTGATTTTCTCCGCTTCAACTATTTCAACCATATCGAATATCACATAAACAGGCTCTTTGCCTTCCCTTCTGATCCGAAGATTCAGGGTGGCAAAATCGTTATCCTTGTTTCTGCTGTTGATCGAAACCGCTCCCAGCACAAACCTGTCCAGGTAATCCTTGTCTGCCCCTCTGGCCCAGAGATAAAGCGCCCTGTCGGAATAGATCAGGTAATCCTGATAAGCGATATTACCGACACGCTCCTGGTGTGATTCATAGAAGACTCCATCAAAAAATGCTATCGGACGTTCTCCGGCACTGAGTAGTTGCTTTTGAAAAAACTCGGCAATATCAGCCGTTTCCGTGTGTCCCGATACATAGGTAGATATAGTAGCCATCTCAAGTCCTGTCCTTTACACTGGTTAGCCGTGCAATAGTGAAACAATAAAAATATGAAAACAAATAGAAATTATATAATAATATGCCACTTAACAAACACCCTTGCCGCCTGAAGCAAGCCTCCGGCGCGAGCATAAGCACAATGATAGCTTGCATAAAGGAATACCAGCGATAAAGAAGAAACAGAAAAACAACTCGTCACAAAGACGAAAGAGGTGATATAAGCAGGAAAGCACGAAACATTAGCAGCAATAACCCGTTTCAATGTACCCCATAAAACAAAAAAGGCAGTGGTTAGCATAAAGCTATCACTGCCTCTTGAGCTCGCTTCTTTGTGTGCTTACTTGGCGAATTTGGACTCAACCGCTTTGGTTGGTACAGCAAAGCCGGAAACTTCAGGTGAAGAACCGCGAAGGCTTCCGCCGCCGCCACCCATGTTACCGTAAGCATTACGATTGATTCTCATGGTGCCTTTGCCCAAAGAATCAAAAAGCATACCGACTGTCTCCCAATGACCTTCAACCATAACTTCAAAAATACGGCCGGCTGCGGCTAGGATATCGGTAAATACGCCTCCTCCACTCATAATTCCTCCTTTTGGAATTTAATTATTGGAAATTTACCAGGATTTAAACGGAAATAGAAATCTTGATCCAATTTACGCTAAAATAAAAAAAAACACAAACAAAATCACTTTTGCAGAAGCGCCGTGCAGCTACGTTTACTTTTTACCGCCTGACTGCTGCAAAGAACTTTTCACACCTTTAACCGTTTCCGATGCGGACATTCCGGCATCACCAACTGCTGTCGCAGCATTTTCGGTAACGTTTTCAACGTTCTTTACCGCATCCGAATAAAGCTCGCCTGCTGTTCTTGAAACATCCTTGACGGTAATGGCAACTCTGTCAATAGTGTCTCCGACAACACCGCTGGTGCTGCCGAGCATTCTGCTGATTCCGGTTGCATCAACCAGCGAACCGACGGTTCCGGTTACGGTTTCAACAAGATTGCCTGCCAGCTCAAGCCCGCCGACAACAGCACTCTGCCCTGTCAGCAATGCACCTTCCGCCAGAAACGTCATGCGGTCAGTCAGTTCAAGGTCTTTGAAGTCCTTGCGCA
>RRYU01009834.1_pt1 | contig 27463 bp, 17 predicted proteins | sample 2162651 | NCBI WGS metagenome assembly RRYU01 (sample SAMN10267283, study PRJNA491782) | microbial mat metagenome | isolation source: biomat in the production well | place: Japan: Minami-Kanto gas field, natural gas well KTG3 | collected 2017-06 | reverse complement strand
CCCCCCCCCTTTTCAGACAGTCTCTTATAGAGAGATCAGGTAGACGTTAGCCCCCATACACCAGGGCGCACACGGTTGGCATGAAAGTAGGGATGTAGGGGCGACCGGCCGGTCGCCCCTACCGTCCGTTGGCTATTTTCACATGAGCCATCCATGCGCCACGGGCGCACACCGCCGGGATGAAAATGGGTTCGTAGGGGCGAGCAGCCGCTCGCCCCTACCGTCCGTTGGCTATTTTCACATGAGACAAACGCTTTTTGGCGTGCGGCAGCAGCGTGATGCTTTATTTTTTCTCTATCAGAGGTAAAGTTGCCAGAACGAACCGAACACAGGGCATGTTTGCTGGTGACAGCGACTCTGGTAACTACTGGCACAAAGGGGCAGTATAGGGATACGTTTTTGTGTGTCCCATACTACCCCTTCTTGCTGCTGCGGCGTCTCGGCTCTATCGTGCAGTCCCCTGCACAATGAATGGCAACCAGATAGACTGCCTGTTGGAGGGTTGAGCTTCAGGTTCATCTATGATAACCAGATCAGTCTGTGGGGGCAGTGGGACGGATTGCAGGCTCATTGCTTGCTGTCTGATCCAGATACGGTCGCTGCCAGCCCAGAGCTGATCAGTTGCTGCGCTGGAACGACGTCCACCTGACCAGGCATGCATATCGGCTGCGCTGGAACGACGTCCACCCGACCAGATCCAGTTTGTTGCCGCCGAAGAACGGCGACCACCGCCCCATATAGCTACATCTTCGCCGGATTGGGGGTCGATCAGGCGAAACTCACCCGAGGTCTCGTCCCAGGTGGTGTAGCCCCAGTAATGTTCAGGACTGGATGGGTCGAGGTCTTGTGCGATATCCAGGCCCTGGTTGGCCCACTCGGTTGTGGTAGCAAAAATAGCCTGCTCGGCATCAACCAGACCGGCCCCCTGTTCCCAGATGCTGTAGATCGGTTCATTGCTACCCGGATCAATGGCTGGTCTGGCGGTAGACAGCAAGCGATACTTCACCTGGTCGGGCGTCAGATCAGGATTGGCTTGCAGTATCAGCGCCACAATGCCACTGACCTCGGCTGCCGCCATCGATGTACCACTCAACTGGTAATAGGCATAATAGATGGTAGGATTGCTAATCCCAAAATCGAGCCTGTTCCAATCCTTGATCTTGCTATTCTTCACCAGGGGGGCCAGAGAGCTATAAAGTGGCAGGGGTGCGATAGTATATGATGCTGGCACCAGCAGATCGGGCTTGACAAAGGCCGACTCAGTTGGACCACGCGCGGAATAATCCGCCAGTTCATCCAGGCCACTGGCTGTATAGAAACCACTTTTCACCGCACCGACCGTGATCACATAGGGCACATTGCCCGGGGCGGTGATTGTAGCGGCCTCTGGCCCACTATTGCCAGCCACTGTCACAACGACAATACCAGACTGCCAGGCGCGCATCACCGCCTGGTTCAGCGGATCGGCCCAGTAGGGGCCGGTTACTGGTGCATAGAGTGAGAGGTTGAGTACACCCACACGATACGTATTCTTATTGGCCACGATCCAGTCAATCGCGGCGATCACATCGGCATAACTGCCGGAGCCATCGTTACCTAGCGCACGGGCCACGAGCAAGTTTGCTGTGGGCGCAATGCCAACCGGTGTGTCAAAGCCATATGCATGCAGGCGCTTATAGTTATCACCAATTGTTGAGACCACATGCGTTCCATGGCCATTCGGATCCTGGCTATTGAAGCCCCAACTAGAATCGCTAATAAAATCGCGATAAAAGAGACAGCGATCACTATTTTGTACCAGGAAGGTATTCCTATTGGCCTGGGCTGCATCCCACCCTGCTGGCTCAACCTCGGGCCATTGATTTGACGTGACCCTTTTCCAATCGCCTCTTGATTTCATTGGTAACAGGCCGGTATCAATCACGGCAACCGTGACGCCCCAACCGCGCAATTCATAGTCCTTCAGCTTATTCTTGTCGTTAAAACCATTCTGTTTGCATTCGATTTCCGGGCTTTGTACCTTCCGATCATGTAACCGATAGACATCAGTTGCAGCCGATGGATACAGATAGCGGGTCACATTAGCAAGATCAATTGCTCCATCATCGTTTTCATCATCATCCGCAGCGGCGGTTGTACGCACGGCCACATCTGCATGGAGGGTTACATGCGGTTTGGCGTGCAGACGGGTTAGCGCAACTGTGTCAAGCGAGGCAGCGACACCGTTAATAATGCCTAATGTATGGGTGACATCGCCACCAGCCTGGGCAACCGCTGTGGCAGCATCTGCAGACGTGGCGGCCTGGACGATGTAAGAACCAGCCGGGCCATGATGATGCACGAATGGCAGAGTGGGTATACTAGCCATGATCAGAACCAGCATCAGTAACAGGATGAGTTGACGTGTCTCTAGGATTCTATTCGGATGCATATGACTTCTCCTGATAAGATAGCAATATTGTTTGTCATTGATGGTGTTTCTGAAGCATAGAATCTCCTTTTCTGGCAAAATTGTAGTAGATTTCGATATGATATATAGATGATTCTTATTCTTGATCAGAGGAGTAGAGCCACACGCCAGGCGGCTATTTAAGTATATATTAAACAATATGGAATTTTAAGTACTCTGGGTAAAGATTGGGGGGATATTTTGAAGAGGATTGGTAAATATGCCGTGCAGAGCGAACGAGACATGCCTCTTTTTATCGTGGCGGTGTGCGCCTCTCCCTGAGGGCTATACAGTACCTACATATGGCGGCATGCGGGGGCCTCCGGCCCCATATGCATCACGTTACGCCTTCCGGCAGGGATTTGGGGCCTACGGCCCTACAGGTGATGCGTATGGGCCTCCGGCCCTCGCAACAAAAGAATGTCTGGTTTGTTTTGGCGGCTTTGCCGCCAAAACAAACCAGACATTCTCTAATCTTGACGGGGCTGCGCCCCGCCGGTACCCGGGAAAGGCAGGAAGCTTGCTGATGCAGTACAATTGTCGGTAATGCCCGGACGAGGGCATCAATCTAGCTTGCGGATGCCCTCTACTCCCTCTACTATACCGGCCTGATCATACTTCAGGCGGCGCCTCCGGGCCAGGTGGCACGGGCTGTTCTTCGCCCGGTTGCGGTGTGCCCGGTTCGACAGGTGGCGGTGGTGGCGGTACAGGTGTCTCTGTGGGGGGTGGTTCGGGTGTAACGGTTGGGGTGGCGGTTACGGTGGGGGTTGCCGTTGGTGTTGATGTCGGGTTGGGCGTTGGTGTGCTGGTTGGGGCGCTGATCATGCTGCGCATGTTGTCGGTTAGTGTCTGGGCACCGGATGGGTCAAAGAGAATAATCCCGGCCCCACTGACCAGCAGGGCCAGAACAACTGCTGCAACCCAGATTTTCCAGCGTGCTACCGACCAGGGAATAGTACGCGTGCTGCCCAACGAGGCTGGCGGCTCTATTGGCGTCGTATAGTGAGACTGCATATATTCTTCGACAGCCGTGTCGGCATTTAGCCCGAGGTGCGCGGCATAAGAACGCAACATCTGTGTCGCAGCCGGGCCGCTGGGTAAGAGTGCAAACTTCTCCTCTTCCATGGCTTGAAGATACCACATACGGATATGCAATTCACTCTCGGCCTGTACCAGAGTCATACGTTGGCGCAGACGTTCGCGGTGGAGGCGTTGGCCAAGCGGCAAGTCGGCAGGTGCGGCTTCGGCTGACTCGGTTGGCGCATGCTCGTGCGAGCGTATGAGCGCCAGTTCCTCGTTTTCGGCCATAAAGATCGCCCCGCTGCTGCGGTGTTGTTCATATGCAGGTTCAGGCGGATCGTCGCCATCACCATCGGTGGTAGCCGCATAACTTGCCAGCGTAGCATGCACGGATTGGGCCGCATCAGAGCGTTCATCGTTCGCATCGGTGTGTTCAACTGCCTGTTCCGGGACGGGCTGATCGACAGTGAGTGTGTCTGGGGCAAGTGGATCGGTAAGCGCGGACGCCGTGACAGGCCTGGCCATGTTCAGGCGTAGCTGAATGCGCGCCAGTAATTCCTGGGATCGATAAGGTTTGGCGAGATAATCGATTGCGCCAGCACTGAGACCGCGCACAACATCCTCTTCACGACTGTGGGCACTGACAATGATCACAGTCGTCTGCCCAGCGATACGTTCAAGATAGTGCCAGCCAGCATCACGGCCAGACTTGACTTCAAGGATGACCATATTGGGCTGTTCCTCGATAAACTGCGTTTCGGCATGCGAAAGCTCGCTGGCCGTCAATACGGTGTAACCGGCCTCTTCCAGCAGTGTAGCCATACGGGCTAACAGAATCACATCGTCGTCTATGACCTGAATGGTAGTCAACTAACACTCCTTATTTTTGACACTGCCTGAACGGGGCGGTATTATAGCATGGCTATGAATACGTCACCAAGGAGCAGTGTATGACCATCCGTGTGCTGTGCTATGGTCTTGGTTCAATTGGCCTGGGAATAGCGCGTCTGGCTGCCCAACGCTCCGATATGCAAATTGTAGCAGCGCTGGATAGTGACCCGGCCAAAACAGGGCGCGATGTGGGCGATTTGCTGGGCGGTCCTCCGGCTGATATCCTGGTTACGGATAATGCCGCCGAGGTACTGGCGCAGCATCCTGATGTTGCGTTGCATGCGACGGGTTCCGCGCTGGTGCGGGTATTGCCTGAATTGGAAGTACTGATCAGTGCCGGTATGCATGTTATTTCCACCTGTGAAGAATTAGCGTATCCCTGGGCCAATCAACCTCAGCAAGCGGTTCACCTGGATCGGTTGGCACGATCACATGGTGTGACGGTGCTGGGCACGGGCGTCAATCCTGGCTATGCCATGGATGCATTGCCGCTGCTGCTGACTGCACCGTGTGCCACGGTGCGTGCGATCCATGTTACTCGCGTTGTCGATGCAGCGCAACGTCGGGCCGAGTTGCAGCAGAAAATTGGCGCTGGTTTGTCGCCGGAAGAGTTTGTTGCCGGTGTGCGTGCCGGGAGTATCCGCCATGTCGGTTTGCATGAATCACTTTATATGCTGGCCGGGTCGCTTGGCTGGCAACTGGAACGCGTGGAGTATCAGATTGAACCGGTGATTGCGAAGCAAGAGGTAGTAACTCCGCACATGCGCGTTCAGGCTGGTCAGGTTGCTGGAGTCCATCAGGTAGTCACCGGTCGTGTGTATGGTAAAGAGGTGTTGCGCCTTGATCTGCACATTTCGGTGGGTGCGCCTGATCCGCATGATGAAGTGAAGATCGAGGGCAATCCGCCGATCCATGCACGCATCGATGGGAGTGCATCGGGTGATCTGGCAACTTCGGCACTGGTGGTGAATGCGGTTCCAACCCTGATCCGTGCGGCACCCGGCCTGGCTACAATGACTGATGTAGGTATGGTACACTGGAGAGGGTAGTTTCGCAAAGCACAAAGCACAATATGAATGCTATTGATACAACCTATGATCTGATTGTAGTAGGCGCGGGCCATGCGGGGTGTGAGGCAGCCCATGCGGCGGCGCGCATGGGTTGCCGTACCTTGCTGTTGACGATAGACCTGGATAAGATCGCGCATATGTCGTGCAATCCTAGCATCGGTGGCCCGGCCAAAGGCCATATTGTGCGTGAGATCGATGCGCTTGGCGGGTTGATGGCGCGGGTTATCGATGATAGCTTTATTCAGATTCGCACGTTGAATGAGAGCAAGGGGCCGGCTGTGCAGTCGCTGCGTGCCCAGGCCGACAAGCGGCTCTATTCACAGGTGATGAAGGAGACTCTGGAGGCAACGCCCAATCTGGATGTACGTCAGGCTATGGTCGAGCGGATTGTGCCTGTGCGTGTGCATGGCGTACCTGCCCCGGATGCACCTATGGCGGCATTTACGCTGGTGACGCATACGGGTTGGGCCTATACTGCCCGTGCGCTGGTGTTGACCACGGGGACGTTTTTGCGTGGACGGGCAATCACGGGTCAGGCGATCTGGGGGGCCGGGCGAGCGGGCGAAGCGCCGTCTGTGGCGCTGGGCGAGGATCTGGCGACGCTGGGCTTTCCGCTGGTACGTTTGAAAACCGGTACTCCGCCACGCATTAATGCGCGTACGATTGATTTTAGTCAGACGGAACGGCAGGATGGTAGTCCGATTCCGGTCTATTTTGGGCACTATTATGCAACAAACGGCTCTGTACCGTCGTCGCCGTTCGGGCGCTTACCTAATCCGGTCTATCCTCATGCATCGCTAGAGGGCTGGCGACCGCAGTTGCCCTGCTATTTGATCCATACCACTCCCGGTTTTCACCAGTTGATCCGCGATAATCTGGATCGGGCGCCATTGTTTAGCGGTGTTATCGATGGCGTCGGGCCGCGGTATTGTCCTAGTATCGAAGATAAGATTGTGCGCTTTGCAGACAAGGAACGTCACGGGTTGTTTCTGGAACCGGAAGGTTGGACAACCAGTGAAGTATATGTGCAGGGGTGCAATACTTCGCTGCCAGAGGATGTGCAGTGGGCTATGTTGCGCACTATTCCGGCTTTGCGCAATGTTGAATTGATGCGTATTGGCTATGCCATTGAGTATGATGCGGTGGCTACCGGTGAAATCGGGGCAGATCTGAGTACGCGTCGGTTGCCGGGATTGTTTCTGGCTGGTCAAATCAATGGCACCACCGGCTACGAAGAGGCCGCCGCGCAGGGGTTGATGGCTGGCATCAATGCGGCCCGTTATATCCAGGGCCAGTCGCCGGTGATCCTGCGCCGCGATGAGGCGTATATTGGCGTGCTGATCGATGATCTGGTAACCAAAGAGATCCGCGAGCCGTATCGTATGTTTACCAGCCGCGCCGAGTATCGCCTGTTGTTGCGCTGTGATAATGCCGACCTGCGTCTGACGCCACGGGCGTGTGAATTGGGGTTGGTCGATGCCGAGCGTGCGGCGCTGGTAGAGCAGAAGCGTGAGCAGAGCGCTTATCTGGTTGATCTGCTGGCTGGCCGGCGGGTGTTTCCTAATGCAGTCACTAATGATGCGCTGGCCGCCGCCGGTGTGGCCCCGTTGAAGAGTGAGACCACTGTCACCGGTTTGCTCAGCCGCCCTGGCATAGGCTTTCGGCAGATTCAGACGGCGCTAGATCTGCCCGATGCGCCGGATCATGTGGTTGAGCAGGTGGAACTGGACGCCCGGTATGGCAGTTATATCATCCGGCAGCAGCGCGAGGTTGAGCGGGTGCAAAAAATGGAGAGTCGTGCTATTCCTGGCGATCTGGTGTATGCCGATATCAAAGGCTTGCGCAATGAGGCGCGTCAGGTATTAGAACGGTTCCGTCCGGCTACGCTGGGCCAGGCGTCACGGCTGGCCGGGATCAATCCGGCTGATATTGCCATTCTGTTCTTTGTGCTGGAGCGCCAGGGGACATTGCGTAGATCTAAACCGAGCGTACATACTTCTCAGGGGTAGGTTTTTTCCGCTGATGCCCGTGCCAGGCTGGATACCCTACCCCCCGACCCCCTCGCAGGGGTAGGTTTTTCGATGGATGGCGTTCCAACGCGATCCGTAGGGACAGGCTTCTGCCTGTCCGTGCGGAGTTTTTCCGCATCAGGACGCCCTGCGGACGCGCAGAAGCGCGTCCCTACGGAAAAAACCTACCCCTGTGAGACCCCTACCCCTTCACAGGGGGTAGGTTTTTGGCCGGATCGCATCTCAAAGGAATCGGTAGGGGCAACCACGGGGGGTTGCCCCGAACAGCGTTTTCGGCATCAGGACGCCCTGGGGCAGGCACGGGGGCCTGCCCCTACGAAAAAAACCTACCCGTGAGATCTCCCTACCCCCTCCCCGCAGGGGCTATACATGACCCACACATCGGGGGCGCGGGGGCCTCCGGCCCCCGCAAAAAAAAGGTTTTCGGTTTGGTGTGGCGGCTTTGCCGCCACACCAAACCGAAAACCATGGATCTCGGCGGGGCTGCGCCCCGCCGGTACACGTAGAGGACAGGAAGCCGTACTCTCTACCGCATCAGGATGCGGTAGAATTGCGGGTCATGCATAGCCCAAAATGGGAGAGGGGGAGGAACAGCGAATCGGCTTAACGTGATGCGTATGGAGAGAGGGGCTTCCGGGCGTCCTGATGCAATCTACCAAAAAAACGTACCCCTGAGAAGGGTGTTCGGTTTGCTGGCTTTGCCGCCAAACCGAACACCCTATAGCGGTAGACAGAATGGTCGATCCGTACACACGCGTGCATCCGGCGCTTTGCGCTTTGCGCTTAGATCTACCCGATTGCCTCGGCGAAGCGGCGCATCCCTTCTTGAATGTCGGCATTGCTCTGCGCATAGGAAAGGCGTAAATAGCCCGGTGCGCCGAATGCTTCCCCGGGTACAACCCCAATGCGCGCCTGTTCAAGCAGATAGTTGGCTAAATCGTCACTCGAAGCACAAACTGTGCCATTGGCCAGCGGGCGCTGGAGCAGGCCAGCGACGTTGGGAAAGACATAGAAGGCCCCGTTGGGCTGGACGCAAGTCACACCAGCCATTTGCTCTAGCAGGGCCATGATCAGGTCACGGCGTTCCTGGAATGCCTGTACCATCATGGCAACTGTCTTATCCAGTTCCTCTGACGGCCTGAAAGCCGCCAGCGCCGCATGCTGGGCTATCGATGTCGGGTGCGTTGTCGAATGACTCTGGATGTCCTGGATGGCCGAAACAATCGGTGTAGGGCCAGCAACATACCCGATGCGCCAGCCGGTCATGGCATAGGTTTTCGAGGCACCGTTGATCACCAGCGTGCGATTGGCAAACTCGGGGGCGACACGTAGCCAGCGGGCATAGTCGACATAGCAGATCGCATCATAGATCTCATCCGAGATAATCACGGCCTCGGAGGTGCGTAGCACATCGGCCAGGGCGCGTAGTTCATCGGCAGTGTAGACGACCCCGGTTGGATTCGAGGGCGTGTTCAGAATGATCGCACGTGTCTGTGGTGTCAGGCAGGCGGCCAGTTGCGCAGCACTGACTTTGAAATGCGTAGTTTCATCGGTCGGGATAATAACTGGTGTGGCCCCGGACAAGCGTACCTGTTCAACATAGCTGACCCAGTAGGGTGCGGGCACAATCACCTCGTCGCCTTCGTCGCATAATGCCTGTAGCGCCAGAAAGATTGCCTCTTTGGCCCCGGTGGTTACGGATATCTGGGCGGGCGTGTAGGTGATACCTGTGTCGCCCGTAACCCGTTCGGCCACCGCACGCTTGAGATCCATAAACCCACCGGTTGGCGTATAACGTGTTTGATTTTGTTCAATTGCGGTGACAGCGGCGGCCTTGATTGGATCTGGCGTGGGAAAATCGGGTTCGCCCTGACCAAATGAGATAATCGATACACCCTGAGCACGCAACTGAGCGATACGATTACCCAGACCCAGCGTGGCGGATGGTTCGAGTTGGGCCAGTCGCTTGCTGAGACGGGGATGACTTTGCTGTACGATACTGTTCACGGTATGTATCCTTAAATTGCTTTTTGATTGCATAACCGGCAGATTCTGAATGTGCCGGCCTGACCTGCCTGGTCAATCATAATGGCGTAGTATAGAAGTGGCTTGTGATGGTGTCAAGGTACACCAGAACGATGCCAGATGCCGATGGCGCGAAAATCCTGGTATAATCATGAAAGGTTGATACAATCGAGAAAAGTTGTGTGAGGATCTGTGCAAACAGTTATTGACTCTCAATCTACTCAACAGACGCAGATGCCACGCCCCAGTCGCCCCCCCCGGTTCAATGCCCGTCGGCGCTTTATGCGGGTCTGGACCTTTTTTCTGGGCGTGGTTGTGCATATTTACGTCTGGGATATTTTACTGATGCGGTTTGCTGTGACCCGCTGGTATGCGCGGCGTACCGCGATGCGGCGTTGGGTGCGTATTGCGCGACAGTTTCGAGGCATGGCTGTGCAACTGGGTGGCATGCATATCAAGTTGGGGCAGTTTCTTAGTTCGCGTGCTGATATTATCCCCGACGAGGTACGTCATGAGTTAGCTGGCCTGCAAGACGAAGTGCCGCCCGCGCCGGGTGGTCAGGCGCTAGAGCGGATCATTGAGGAACTGGGCGCTCCGCCGACCGAGTTGTTTCAGTATTTTGAGGCCGAGGCGGTAGCAGCGGCTTCACTGGGACAGGTTCACTTTGCCACGCTGCACGATGGGCGCGAAGTTGCGGTAAAGGTGCAACGTCCCTATATCGATGAAATTATTGATATCGACCTGAGTGCCCTGGCCTGGATCGTGCGTCTGATCAAGGATTATCCACCGATCCGGCGGCGTACCAGGTTAGAAGGGTTGCATCAGGAATTCTCGCGCGTACTGCGCAATGAACTGGATTATATCCAGGAGGCGCGCAACGCCGAGTTGTTCCGGGTCAATTTTGTCGATATGCCTGGCATCTATATCCCTCAGCCGGTCATCGATATGACGACGCGACGTGTGCTGGTGATGGAGCGTATCAGTGGGATTAAGATTAATAATCTGCAGGCGCTGGATGCCGCCGGTATCAGTCGGCGCGAGGTGGCCGAGCGGATGAACCAGACCTATCTGAAGCAGTTTTTTATCGATGGCTTCTTTCATGCCGATCCGCATCCGGGCAATCTGTTTGTGCGCGTCGAGCCGAATTTGCCGCTCTCGGCATATACCAACGGGCGTCAGTCGCCCGATACAGCTGATAACAGTATCCCTGCTTCGCAAGGAACGCCCTTTACGATCATCTTTATCGACTTTGGTATGGTCGGGCATCTGCCGCCGCAGACGCGCGAAACGGTGCGTGATGGCGTTATTGGTCTGGCTATAAATGATGCCGAACGGATTGTGGAAGCGCTGGATAAGCTGAATATGATCTTGCCAGGCGCCGATAAGCGTCCAGTTGTACGGGCGATGGAGATCATGCTGCGCTATTCGTACAATCGTACCGTGCGCGAGTTAAATAATATGGATGTTGAGGCGATCTTTGATGAAACGCAGGATATGATCTACGATCTGCCCTTCCAGATACCGCAGGATTTACTGTATCTGGGGCGCGCTATTAGTATGGTCGGGGGCCTGGCCACCGAGCTTGATCCGGATATTAACCTGTTTGAGTCGCTGCGTCCATTTGCGCGCCAGATGGTGCAGCAGGAAGAAAATGGTGACTGGCTGGCTCGCATACAAAAAGAGGTGCGCGAGTTGAGTCAGATCATGCTGTCACTGCCACGCCAGATGGATAACTACTATCGGTCGGCTAATCGGGGTGAGTTGTTGATGCAGTCGGATTTTGGTCGCCTGGAGCGTGGTGTGCGGCGCGTAGAGCGTTCAACCGACCGCCTGGCGGGGGGTATTGTTGCTACTGGCCTGTTTATCGGTGGCGTGCAGTTGCGCATCCGCGGTTTCGAGAAAGAATCACGCCGTGCCTGGTGGGGGGCAACTGCCGCGCTGCTGTGGACGTTGCGCCCGCGTAATGACAAATGACATAGTTACGCGATGGTGGATCAAACCAGGCGTTTGATCAGACGAACGACCTGTGTCGCCTGCGGCAACCAGGTAGGATCGGTGATCGGTGACGAATGAGCGATGATCAACTGAGCGACGATCAGACGGCATGGTACAGGCTAAATAGACGGTGGTGGGGCAGCAGGTTGCTTGTATGTGCATATGCTGCATTGAGGCAACGAAGTTCCTTGATTGGCCGTCTGGTGCAGGTGCTGGTGGTGGTACTGGTAGTGGCCCAGGCGGCCCGCCTGACATTTCAGCCCGATATGCGCGATGGGTTGCGCCAGGCTGATCAGCTTTTCCATAACGGTCAGTATTATGCGGCTTTGCATCTGTATGCGTCTCTGGCCGCCGTATATGATGATGCCCCCGAACTGGCTTTGCGTGTTGGCATGGTGCGGGCCATACGCGGTGAGTATGATCTGGCTGAACATGCGCTCTGGCAGGCGTTCGATCTGGGGCTGCAGGGCCAGCAACGTGATCTGGCGGCGCTCTACCAGGGGCACGTGCTTGACCGGCGTGGTCGGTCGCAACGCGCATTACAGATGTGGTTGCAGATTCCCTCCGGTTCGCCGCTTGATGCGCCGCGCCGTGTGTTACGGGCCGAACGGGCATTGTACCAGGGCGATTATGCCGCCGCCGAGCAAGACTATCGGGCCGCGCGTGACGCTGTTCTTTCAGATGCGGGGCATGATCTGGTGGTCTATCGGCTGGCACTGTTACGCGCTGCCCGCGACCCGGAGGCGGCGCTGGTTGAGCTTGATCAGGCCCGGTCGGCGCTGGTGGGTGCGTCCAGAGTGCCGACTTCCCCGTTTGAACCATTCTTTACACCTCTGCTTGCTGATACCAGTATATCTGCCCGCCAACTCCATGTTGTGCTACAGGCCGATACGTTGGCTCGGCCACACCTGCTGGGACAGTTTTATCTGGATACAGGTCTCTTCAGTCTGGCCGAGGCCCAGTTTGCGCAGGTTGCGCCAGATAGCCCGTATGTGCGGGCGGCTGCCGCCTATGCTGCCTATACGCGCTGGCGTGCTGGTAATATCCAGGATGGTGTAAGCCGCTTGCAGGCCCTGGTAGAAGCGTATCCCGACGATGCGCAGGCACGTACACTGCTAGCCCTGGTTTATCTAGCCCAGGAAGATAGCGCTGCTGCACGGGTGCAGATTGATACAATTACGGCAGAGTCACCAGCTGATCCCGATACACACCTGGCATGGGCAAACTGGTATACCGCTCAACGTGACTATGTAGCTGCCAGTACCGAATACCAACGTGCGCTGGCACAGGTACCCCCTGACCAGCGTGGAACATACGCGCTACTGGTAGCTAGATTTCATCTGCGAACCTTGTATGAAGTATGTAGGTATGGGTTGCCCGTGGCGGAACTGGCCGCGCGTGATTTGAGCGACAATAACCAGGCATGGACAACCCTGGCGGCCAGTCTGTACCATTGTGGCGAACCGGCGGCAGCGGCTGAGGCAGCCCGCACAGCTATGGCGCATGGTGCCGGTGCCGAGGCAGCCTTTTATCTGGGAGTAGCCCTGGCTGACCTGGGTGATCGTGCGGCGGCCCGGCATGCCCTGGTATGGGCGGCTGATCTCTCGCCGGCATCGGTGTGGCGTGAACGGGCCGAAGTGCGTCTGGCTATGTTGCCGTGATAATGTCTGCCAGAGCAGAGTTGGACATGGTACAATAAGCAATTATGATCTACCAGAATTATGCCACTGTGTACGATGGTAGTGGACAGGTGCGTTTTGCGCTCCTGGCTGCTCAATATCTGGTGCAACTCTTGCAACATCATCCCGTCAATGGGCAACGTATGCTTGATCTTGCCTGTGGAACCGGCACCCTGGCGCTGCTGATGGCGCATGATGGCTGGCGTGTCGTTGGGGTGGATGCCTCCGAGTCAATGCTGGCACAGGCACGTGCCAGGGCAATGCATGCCCTTGAGCCAGGTAAAATGACATTTATACACGGAGATATGCGTCAGATCGACACACTGATTGCCCCGCACTCCTTCGACCTGGTAAGCTGTATGTTTGATAGTTTAAACTATATGTTGTGTGAGGCCGATCTTGCGGCCTGTTTTCGGTCGGTAGCCTATGCGCTCGCTCCGGGTGGCCTGTTTATTGGCGATATGAATACACGGCATTTTCTAGAATATGATTGGGCCACCTGTGACGTTCATGAACAGCCGGGCTATATTCAGGTTGGCCAGAGCCGGTTTGATCCGGCAACCGGTACATCAACAATGCATCTGACCGGGTTCATCGGTGACGATCAACAGGGCTATGATCGTTTTGACGAAGTGCATGTCGAACGTAGCTATCCGGTTGCTGTTGTCGCCAGCTTAATCGAAGCAGCCGGCCTTCAGATAGAGGCTACCTATACTTGTTTTACCTTGAACCCTCCCTCCGACACCACTCAGCGTATTGCCTGGGTTGTGCGTAGAACATCGAGGAATAGTCCATGAAACGCGTACTGGTCATCACGACTGGCGGGTCGATTGCAATGAAAAACAGTCCGATGGTCGGCGGGGCCGTGCCATCGCTGAAAGGTGATGAGTTTCTGGCTCTGTTGCCCCGCGATGGGGTCAATCTGCTCTTTGAAGAGTTTTCAAATGTTCCCGGTAGCCATTTCACACCGGTGAATAGCCTGGAATTATCGCAGCGGGTCGAATCGGCGCTGCTTGACCCGGATGTTGATAGTGTGGTGATTACCCACGGAACCGATACGCTTGAAGAGACGGCGTATCTGCTAGATTTGACGCTCAAGGCAGTGAAGCCGGTTGTGATCACCGGGGCCATGCGTTCGGCAACCAACCCTGGCTTTGATGGCGTCTTTAACCTGGCCAGCGCGATTCGGGTGGCCATTGCGCCAGAGGCACGTGACCTGGGGGTACTGGTGGTTTTTGGCGATGAGATTTATGCGGCCAGTGAGGTAGAGCAGGTGTATACCTCTGCCCAGAATGCGTTTAAATCGTCAGGTACTGGCCCGCTCGGGCGTATCGACGGCCAGCGCGTCTGGTTTGGGCATCGCCTGGTACAACGGCAGCATATTCCGTGTGCCCGCCTGGAAGAAATGGTCGATTTGATCCGCTTGACCCAGGGGGCCGATAATCGCATGCTGCGGCATTGTATCGAGGATGGCGTAGCAGGGGTGGTGCTAGAGGTGTTTGGTAGTGGACGTGTGCCGCCATGGTGGCTTCCAACCATTCACGAGGCGTTAGAACGACGTACAATTGTGGCGGTGACAACCCGCTGTATGTCCGGGGGCCTGGGTGATACGTATGGCTATGTCGGAGCTTATCACGATCTGCAGCGCCTGGGGGTGTTGCTGGTGCATAATCTGAGTGGGATCAAGACACGGATCAAGTTAATGGTGGCTCTGGGGTCGGCGCGTAATCTGCAAGAATTGCGCAAGTGGTTTCAAGGGTAAGGGAATATGCTGCTGGCAATTGATATTGGCAACACGAATATTAAAATGGGCGTCTATGATGGTGAGCAGTTGCGACATCACTGGCGGGTTGAGACGCAACGTCATAAGCTGGCCGATGAGTATGCGGTGCTGGTGTTTAATCTGTTTAAAATGGCCAGGCTGAATACCGATCAGGTTACCGGGTGTGCTATCTCGTGCGTTGTGCCTCCATTGACTGCCGAGTTTCGGCATATGGTGCGCACGTATCTGGGGGTGGAGCCTGTAGTTATTGGCCCGGATGTGCATACAGGCTTGCGCTATCTGATCGATGCTCCGCATGAGTTGGGATCGGATCGCATTGCGAATAGTATGGCGGCGTTTCGACGGTGTGGTGGGCCGGTGATCTCGATTGCCTTTGGTACGGCCACGGCGTTTGATGTGATTAATGCACAGGGTGATTATATCGGGGGGGCAATTGCGCCCGGTATCGGCATTAGCGCCGATGCGCTGTTTCGCACAGCCGCCCGTCTCTATCAGGTAGAACTGGTGCGCCCACCGCAGGTGATTGGAAAAAATACGATCCACTATATGCAGTCCGGGTTAATTCTGGGCTATGCTGGCCTGGTCGAAGGCCTGGTGACACGTATGCAGAGTGAACTGGGTGGTCCGTGTGCCGTGATTGCTACCGGGGGTCTGGCTGATATCATTGCCTATGAGACGAAGTCGATTACGCTGGTTGAACCGCTGCTGACGCTTGATGGTTTGCGTATGATTTATGCGATAAATCGGGCACTGTGAAGATATGCGAGGTTGTTTGTGAGTGTCTTACCTCCGCTCGAAAAGAAGGCTGTGTATGTAGAGCGCATGTTTGCGCAGATTGCCCCGGAGTATGATCGGATTAATCGGGCCATGACTCTGGGGCTGGATCAATCCTGGCGATTGCATGCGGTGGATGCGGTTGCGCCGCCAGCCAATGGGCGTGCGCTTGATGTTGGTACGGGAACGGGTGATTTTCTGCCGCTGCTGGGCGCATGGATGCCAGCGGGTGTGGCAGTCGGGGTTGATTTTTGTGTGCCCATGATGCAGGCGGGTTGGTCTAAACTAGACGATGGTGCAGTCCAGCATACGGCTGCGCCGGGTAGCCGGCTGGCGTTTGTGGCTGGTGATGCGTTGCAGTTGCCTTTTCCCGACGAGTGCTTTGATGCCATTACCACAGGTTTTGTGATGCGCAATGTCACCGATATTGTTGGTACGTTTGGTGAGATGTGGCGGGTGGCGCGCCCCGGTGGAGCTATGGCTTGCCTGGAAGTGGCCCGCCCGCGCAATCCTGTGCTGCGCCTGGGGCATCGTTACTACTTTGAGCAGATTGTGCCCTGGATCGGGGTATTATTCGGTGGCGATCAACAGGCGTATCAGTATTTGCCCCAGTCGGCACGCGCTTTTCCATCTCCGCCTGAACTGGCCCACATGATGCATATGGCAGGTTGGCAGCATGTGACCTATCGGCTCTACAATCTGGGGGCTGTGGCTGTGCATACGGGTGTAAAGTTGTAGACGGAAATAGTTATGTCGCACGGTTATGATGATCAAGAATATGATGATCGGACAGATCTGTATGGTCGTCGTGTGCGTCAGCGCGAGACGATTATGGATCGCCGCCTGCGTAAGGCGCGTGGCGAGGATGTTGATGATGTCGTTGATGATTTCTATGATAATGAAGACGACGAGTATGATGATTTTGAACCCGTTGGCCTTAGCCCATCAATGGGCATGCCGCGCCCGCAGTATCGCAGCAGTGGGGGTGGGTGTGCCCAGGCGACGCTCTATCTTGTGCTTGGTGGCGTGATTACGCTGATTGTGCTGCTATTGTTCTTCCGCGATGTGGTAAGCAATATTCGTACTTCTTTTACCGGCAGTATGCCTGATATTGCGGCGATGATGGCAACGCCAACGGTGACGATACGTATGAATACGACGGCGGTTATTCAGCGTGTGCAGCGCCTGAATCGCCTGGAGACAACATCGTATACGGTGGAACGGGTGATTGAGTCTGAACAGACCAGTACGCTTCCGGTGCTGGGCGATTTGCTGGCCGGTGACCGGTTGTTGCTGATTGCTCACGGCGAGGTAGTGGCCGGGCTGGATCTGAGTCAGCTGCGTGAGCAGGATGTTACCCTGTCTGCCGATGGTACGACGGTGACGATCCGCTTGCCGCCAGCGCAGATTTTTAGCACCAGTCTGGATACGACGCAGACACGGGTGTATGATCGGCAGCGTGGCTGGTTTGCGCCCGATAATAAAGACCTGGAGACAATCGCACGCCAGGAGGCCGAGTCGGAAATTCTAAAAGTGGCCTGTGAGGATGGGATTTTGCAGCGGGCCACCGATGATGGCCGCCGTGCGATGGAGCAGTTGTTGAGCTTGCTGGAGGTAGAGCAGGTGGTGATCGAATCTGCGCCGGTTCCGGCTTGCCCCTAAGACATGGTTCGTGGATACGTTCCAATCTGACTGACCTGCACACGAGCTTTCTGGTGGGCGATACGCCCTCTCCCCCTGCCCCCTCTCCCTGAGGGAGAAGGGGGAAACGGGGTATCCTGGCGGCACACGCTGCGCGTGTGCCGCCAGGATACCCCGTCCGGTTCCCCCGCCCCTGCACGGGGCGGGGCCAGGGGTGGGGTGACTCACATGACCAATCTGTCTGTGCCGTGTACAGGAAAACTGGCCTGTCTGAAACCATGTTTAAGGTAAAAATAGCAAAGTAGAAAGTAGAGAACCTGTGGCAACCTCTTCTCATTCACAGCATAGTAGCACTCCATCTGTGATTGAAGTCAACGAGAGTTCTTTTGGTCAGGATGTGCTAGTACAATCACAACAGGTGCCGGTGGTGGTTGACTTCTGGGCACCCTGGTGCGGCCCATGTCGGACGCTTGGCCCTTTGCTGGAACGCCTGGCTACCGAGGCCAGGGGCGCGTTTGTGCTGGCCAAGATCAATGTCGACAATAATCAGCGCCTGGCGGCTTCGTACCAGGTACAGGGCATTCCGGCGGTCAAAGCCTTCCGTGATGGACGCATGGTCGATGAGTTTAGCGGTGCGTTGCCCGAGTCTCAGGTGCGGGCCTGGCTCCAGCGGGTTGTGCCCTCGCCAACTGACAAACTGGCCGAGCAAGCAGCTGTGCTAGAGCAGGCCAATCCTGAACAGGCTCTGGCGCTGTATCGCCAGGCGCTCGAAATCGATGCACGCCATCCCGCCAGTCTGTTTGGCCTGGGACGTATGCTTGTATCTGCCGGTGATGCGAGTGGTGCGGATCTGCTGGCCGAAGTTCCCGCCGGTACGCCGTTCTATCCCCGCGCTCAGGCGTTGATGGGCCTGGCCGATTTCCTGGCGGGTGCCGCCGATAGCGATGCGGCAGTTTTGTCACAACAGGTGGCGCAAAATGGCAATGACCTGGAAGCACGCTATCGTCTGGCTGCGCACCTGGTGCGCGATAAACACTACACCGAGGCCATGGATCAGCTTCTGGCGATTGTAATGCGTAATCGTGCTTTTGAGGACGATGGCGCACGCCGGGTACTGGTGGCACTGTTTGAGTTGCTTGGCGATGAGCATTCGATGGTAGCGGCCTATCGGCGCAAACTGGCAAATGCGTTGTTTTGATCTTAGACATGGTTCGTGGATACGTTACAATCTGGCTGACCTGCACACGAGCTTTCTAGTGGGCGATACGCCCTCTCCCCCTGCCCCCCTCTCCCTGAGGGAGAAGGGGGAGACTCACAGGGGTAGGTTTTTTCCACTGATGCCTGTGCCAGGCTGGATACCCCACCCCCCTTCCCCCTCCCCTTCCAGGGGAGGGGGAGATGATTCCGCGATGTGACGCAGCGGCAATGCCGCTGCGTCACATCGCGAGGACGATCCCCCTCTCCCCAGAGGGGAGAGGGGGGTGAGGGGCCATATGGCATGCTGATGCCATGTATCCAAAAAACCTACCCGTGAGAGGAGGGGGTAGAGGGGGCGTCCTGGCGGCACACGCGGAGCGTGTGCCGCCAGGACGCCCCCCAACTCCCCCGCCCCTTGCAGGGGCGGGGGAGTTGGGGGGTGGGGTGACTCAGGTGACTCATCCGTCTGTGAATGGTACAGTAAAGCTGACTAGTCTGAAACCATGTCTTACCGTCCGAGGTAACGTGCTTCGCCTAGCATCATCGAGTCGATGAGCATTTCCACCGGGGCGTGATCGTCGGTAAAGGGGGCAAATCGCGCCTGCGCTGGCAAAAATTCACGCACCGGCATACTCCCCTCATTCAATGCCCAGTGCATGACCACTTGCAGTGCTGGTATCTCTACCTGTGTGGCATTATCGGCAAAGTGGGCTACCCCATCGCCAACCGGGCGGTTTACCCCTACCAGAATTGTGCTTGCGCCAGTGGGTGTGTCGATCATAAAAACCTGCGGGAAAACAGCTAACATCGTCGAAGCCAGGGCGTTGACCAGCCGATCATCGCCGCTGGGCGGAAGTCCAGCATTGACCACGGCTACCCCGTCAGGCGTCAGATGCGCTTGCACATCCTGGAAAAATTCCCGGGTGGTCAGATGAAAGGGAATGTATGGCTGGTGATACGCATCCATGCCAATCACATCGTAGGTCTGGCTGGTTGTAGCCAGCCAGTAACGTGCATCCATGGTATGGACGGTATAGTTCGGATAGCGTGCATCACCGGCTTCCAGATCAAAATAGGCTTGCCCCAGTTCGGTAATACGGGGGTCGATCTCCACTGCGTCGATGCGTGTCTGTGCGCCATAGATCGCCAGAAACTGTTTGGGAATCGTGCCCGCCGCCGAGCCGAGCAGTGCCATGCTGGTGACCGTGGCGGGGTCACGCCGGGGGTAAAAGTAGGGTGTCACGGCAAAGTAATCCCATGGCCCACCACCAGTTAATACATCCAGAGCATCACCGGTCTGGCGGTAGCGGGTACGAAAACTGGAATGGATCGCCTGCCCCTCGTTTAAAATCAGCACGATCCGTTCGTCGGTGCTACCATCTTGCATGTCCAGGGTTTGCTGGGCAACCTGAATATAGTTATATTGCGACTCATCTTCGGTGAGAAGCTGGCAGCGGTAACAATCGGCTGATTTGATTGTATCTCGCGTATTCTGGGTAAAAGCGGCCAGGGCAACAATCACGAGCAGCATCAGGCCATAGCGCAGGTCGCGCAGCCCGACAATGCCTAAAATTAGCAGGAACCCGGCAAAGAGATAAATTGTCCGTTCGCTGCCGATGGTTGGAATAAGTACCAGCACAGTTAAAAACGTGCCGACAATCGAGCCAAGCGTCGAGAGGGCCGAAATCGAGCCAGCGGTACGCCCGGCGGCACTGATGCCCTCGCTGACACGGTGAATCTGCAACCGAATGGCAAACGGGCCAACCATGGCCATCAGAATGACCGGTGCAGCGAATAGCAGCACGACAGCTAGCAGAGCGGCAATCAGGCCACCGGCTGCTATCATGTTGAGCGACTGTTGGGCAAAAGATAAAATTGGCCGGGCTATCAGGGGAATAAAGCCACAGATAAACCCGGCCCAGGCGATCAGTTGATACAGCACACGTTCGTCAGGACGACGGTCAGCTAGCCAGCCACCCAGGCGATAGCCGATAGCTAGATAGGCCAGGGTCATACCAATGACCACTGCCCAGATCGGTTGCGACGTGCCAAAGAAAGGGGCCAGCAAGCGCGGCATAACCATCTCGATGCCGAGTGTGCCGATGCCAGCCAGGAAAACAACCAGCAGTAAAAAGAAAGATGAGCGGTTTTGCACAGTGTTCAGCCTTGTGCCAGTAGGGCAGGTTACGTTGGATATATAACAGGAAGCATGTGGTTGACCTGGAACGTCGGTAGGGTATATCTAACCACGAAGTTCACGAAGCATAAAAGAGAGCATATGTATACCATATCTTCTAGACCATTTTAACATGACTGTTGGTGTAGGGGCGAAAGATGTTAGTAGTGTAAATACGTAATAGGGAGATCAAGGCCTGGATACCCCACCCCCTACCCCCTCACAGGGGTAGGTTTTTCGATGGATGGCGTTCCAACGCGATCCGTAGGGACAGGCAGAAGCCTGTCCGTGGGGAGGTGTGCCGCATCAGGACGCCCTGCGGACGCGCAGAAGCGCGTCCCTACGGAAAACCCCTACCCGTGAGAGACCCCCTGCCCCCGACCCTGCACGGGGCGGGGTATACAAACGGGGCGTCCTGGCGGCACACGCTGCGCGTGTGCCGCCAGGACGCCCCATTTCCCCCCTCATTGCCTTGCAATGGTTGGGGTTAGCCAAAGTCTCAGAAATCAAGTAGAATCACGCAGCAGTATCAAAAAGCAGAGCATTCCAGGCAAGCCGATATGACCACGAACATGCCTAAAACCGGGCCACGCGTTGTTTTGCGGCACGCAGCATGTGGGGCGTGGCTGCACTTTACTACGCCATATCGCATACTGACGACGCAGCGAATGGACGAGGTACTGCCGCTCTTGCGTCAGATTGATGCGGCAAGCCAGCAAGATGGCGTCTATGCAGCCGGATTTATCGCGTACGAGGCTACGCCAGCCTTTGATGCCTCCTTGCCATCCAGGCATGATCCGACGTTCCCGCTAATATGGTTCGGACTTTTTCGGCAGATCAGCACAACCAGTCACCTGCCAGCCAGTCGAACTGCCCTGCTGCCGCAGGTGTGGCAGCCTTCGGTGACACCAGAACAGTATCAGCGTTGTCTGCACTCGATCCGTACCTACATTGGCAACGGCGATACCTACCAGGTCAATTTTACCTACCGGCTACATGCCAGCACAGACGCCGATCCCTGGAACCTCTTTCTGCAGATTCTGGGCGATGATATCGCACCCTATGCTGCATTTGTGGATACCGGCGAATGGACGGTTTGTAGTGTGTCGCCCGAACTCTTCTTTCTGCTCGACGGTGATCAGATCGAATCCCGCCCGATGAAGGGCACAACAGCACGCGGTCTCTGGTTCGACGATGACCAGCGCCAGGCAATCGATCTGCGATCATCGCCAAAGCAACTGGCCGAAAATGTGATGATTGTAGACATGATGCGCAATGATATCGGGCGTATAGCGTTACCTGGTAGCGTGCATGTGCCGTCTCTGTTTGCGATCGAGCAATATCCAACCCTCTGGCAGATGACGTCTACGGTGCGGGCGCGGACGCGTGCATCACTGGATCAGATTCTGGCGGCGCTGTTTCCGCCTGCTTCGATTACGGGTGCGCCCAAACGGCGTACAATGGAGATCATCGCCGAACTGGAGACACTGCCCCGGCGGGTTTATACAGGTACGATAGGTTTCGTGGGGCCAGAACGTCAGGCGCAGTTTAATGTGGCTATTCGCACCATCCTGATGCATCAGCCAGACGGCCAGATGGAATATGGTGTCGGGGGTGGCATTGTATGGGACTCTGAACCGGTTGATGAGCTGGCCGAAGCGCACCTGAAGGCCCGCATTCTCCAGCCACGGCATCAGGCATTCGATTTGCTAGAGACGCTCTTGTGGTCTCCGCACAGCGGCTATGTGCGTCTGGACTACCACCTGCACCGTCTTGGGCAATCGGCGGATTATTTTGGCTTCCCGGTTGATCGGCAGTCCATCCGCACATATCTGCAAAATAGGGCTGGACAACTGCCAGCCTTATATCACCGCATACGGCTGACCGTCACCCGCGAGGGCAGCGCCTCTTGCACGGCTACGCCAGTTGAACCTGCTGCCCTGCGCTTTGGCGATATTCCGCTTGCCAGGCAACCGGTGGATGCCAGGAACGTATTTCTCTATCACAAAACCACCTGTCGTCATATGTATGAAGAGGCGGTCAGGTTATGTTCGCCCAGCGAAGATGTGCTATTGTTCAATCAGGCTGGCGAGATCACAGAGTCGACAGTGGCGAATGTGGCGGTAGAAATTGATGGAGTACTCTATACACCTCCCGTGCAGTGCGGATTGCTGGCGGGTACATATCGCGCCTGGCTGCTTGATCAGCAGCGGCTCCAGGAGCGTGTTATTTCTTGCACAGAGGTGCTGCATAGTCCGAATGTCTATTTGCTGAATGCGATCAGAGGAATGCAAAAGATACGCATTGTCTCAGCAGTCTTATAATCTGTAACCCTGTAGCCCGCGCTAAAAGCGCTCATAGCACCTAAGGAGGTCGCCCGTGTTTGAACACCTGGTTCGCCCTATTCATATTGGCACATTGCCAGTGCGCAATCGTATGGTTCAGCCTGGTATGGGTACCAACCTGGCCGCTACCGACGGTACTGTCTCTGATGCCCTGGTTGCCTATTATGCCCGTCGTTCGCATGGTGGAATTGGCCTGATCATCACCGAGGTATGTAGCCCGGAGCCTGGCGGTCGTGTCATTCCCGGTGAATTAGATATTTCTAGTAACGCCTTTATACCCGGATTATCGCGCCTGGTTGCAGCAGCTCATGCTGGCGGTGCAAAGATTGCCCTGCAACTGGCGCACGGAGGCTGTTTTGCCAGCGCCGCAGTTACCGGCAAGCCGCCAATCAGCCCATCGGGCGTAGGCACAGCGTTGCTGCCCGAAGATCAGCCGCGTACCCTGACGGTGGACGAGATTCAACACATGGTGGAGATCTATGCCCAGGCAGCCGGGCGCGCCCGTATGGCCGGTTTTGATGCCATAGAGATCCATGGTGCGCATGGCTATCTGCCGCTGCAGTTTCTGTCGGGCTATACCAATCGCCGTAGTGATGATTATGGCGGCAGCCTGGAGAACCGGGCGCGCTTTGCGCTGGAGATAATTCAGGCGATCAAGAGTCAGGTTGGGGCCGATTTCCCGCTGCTCTATCGGCTCTCGGCGGTGGAAGATGTTCCCGGCGGGGTAACCCTGGCTGAGGCTATGCAGTTTGCGCAATGGGCCGAGGCGGCTGGTGTGAATGCCCTGAGCATATCGGCTGGCACGTGGGACTCGCGCATTGCCGCCTTTGGTCAGGTGATGACTGGTCAGATCGCGCCGCAGGATCAATGTCTGAGCCAGGGCGTCAGTATTGGCATGTGGGTGTCGCCGCTGTATGTGCCCCGTGGCAACCTGGTGCCGCTGGCGGCAGCAATCAAAGCCCGCGTAAGCATCCCGGTTATCGCCGCCGGTGGGATTGCGCCGGGTATGGGCGAAGAGATTATTGCCAGGGGGCAGGCCGATCTGGTAGCCATGGGGCGCCAGATGCTGGCCGATCCGGATACGCCGCGTAAGGTGATGAATGGTCAGGCTGGTTTGATCCGCCGCTGTGTGCGTTGTAACGAGTGTCTGGGACATGTATTAAGCTATCGGGGCGTGGCCTGTGCTGTCAATGCCGAAGCCGGCCATGAGCATGAAGCTTTTACCGGCCTGACCCCAGCTACGCAGCCTCGTACGGTGCTGGTGGTAGGTGGCGGCCCGGCCGGGATGGAAGCCGCCCGCGTGGCGGCGCTCCGTGGGCATCGTGTCACGCTCTACGAGGGACAGGCGGAACTGGGTGGTATGCTACGCTATGCGACTATTCCATCCTTCAAACAGGACTATCGTGCTTTGCTGACCTGGCAGCAGCAAGAGTTGACCCGCCAGGGTGTGCAGGTTAAACTGAATACGCGGGTGACCCCCGAACTGGTGCAGCAGCAACAACCGGATGTTGTGATCATCGCCACCGGTGGACGTACGGCCCGCCCACAGTTACCAGGTGCAGACAACCTGGATCTCTATGATGCGCTAGACGTCATACATGGAACAATTCCCCCCGGCCACCATATGCTGGTATGTGGTGCAGGCTTTGCGGGTACCGAAGTGGCCCTGTGGCTGGCCGAACAGCATCAGAAGCAGGTGACTCTGATCGCTCACGGGAAAGATCTCATGCCCCAGGCAGAAATCTTCACTCGCTGGACTGTGCAGGGACGCCTGGCTGAAGCCGGTGTCCAGGTTCAGTCGGGGTGTACGATTACACACCTGAGCAGCACACAGGTTACCTATACCGATGGCCAGTTGACCGGCGATGCAGTGATCCTGGCGCTGGGGCGTGTTGCCAACAACGAACTTGCCGCCCGGCTCGCCGATATGCCAGATATATCGAGTGACGTAATTGTGATCGGCGATGCTGTGGCTGTGCGTAAAGTCATGCCTGCCATTCACGAGGGCTACCACGCCGGGCGGCGGGTGTGAACCCCTTATGCGAACAGACGTCTGGGCATTTCCTACTGCCTTCTCACAAAAGCTGTATGGCAATTCGGCATACACTCGTGTACTGTAGTGTTTGATTGGCGAGACCACCACGTATGTTTTGTTAATGACACGCGTTACGCGGTGGGCCGACAAAGCAGATGTTCGCTCTGCTGAAAGATCTGTTGCGCCTGCGGCAGCGTGGAATTTTACAATCTTTTCTCAAAAATTTTCCCGTAGGGAAAATTTTTGAGAAAAGATCCTTCTTTCCAGAAGCGAATCCCAACGGTTGGCTGAACAACCGCATAAGTCTTGTTAATTAGGTATCCTGTGCATAAACAACTCTGGTCAAAGAGCCTGCTGGCTCGCCTGATCATTTCCTTTTTGCTCCTGTCGGTTGTCACGGTGAGCCTGGTAGGCCTCACGGTCTTTTTTCGTGCGCGCGAGTCGCTCAAGCAGGCGATTGTCAATCGGCTGTCTGCGGTGGCTACGCTCAAGGAAAACGAGCTACAGCGCTGGATCGACGATCAGCGTGAGGATGTCTTTATTCTGTCGCAATCGTCTGAAGTGCGCGATAGAGCCGTGGTGCTATTGACCGAATCGGCCACCAGTGACGAATTTGCCGCTGCCTATGATCTGCTCGCCCGGCATCTTGGCGCCGAGGTGCTGAGCAAGAAGAGCTTTCGTGAAATGTTTATTCTAGCGATGGATGGGACAGTTGTTCTGTCGACCAATACCATTCACGAGGGCCAGAATTATGCCGACATGATCTATTTTCAACGTGGTCAGTTAGCCAGTTCTGTGCAAAATGTCTATGCTGCCCCGGACACCGGCAAGCCAACCATTACGATTGCCACGCCGCTGCGGGCGATCAGCGGTGAGCGCATTGGTGTGCTGGCAACCCATCTAAGCCTGGAGCGCATCGACCAGATTATTCTGGAACGTACTGGGATTGGCTCCAGTGGCGAGACGTACCTTATTGACGCGTCGGGACAGTTTGTCTCGAATAATCGGTTTGGCCGGCCGGATTTTCCAGGCACAGTGCATACCTTTGGGATTGATACGGCACTGCGTCGCACCGATGGATCGGCCCTCTACACAAACTATCAGGATGTGCCAGTTATTGGTGTCTATCGCTGGATCGATGGTCGTGATCTGGTGCTGCTGGCCGAGATGCATCAGGATGAAGCGTTTGCCCCGGCGCGCCAGCTTGGCTGGAGTGTGCTTCTGACCGGGTTGAGTGCAGCCGCTTTCCTGGCAGTGGGCATCTATCTGCTGGCCCGCCAGATTACACGCCCGATTCTGGCTATTCGTGATACAGCCGTGCAGGTTGCCGCGGGCGACCTGGAGCAAATTGCGCCTGTCTCTACCGAAGATGAAATCGGTACGCTGGCACGAACCTTTAATCGTATGACGGCACAGTTACGCGTTCTTTATGGCGACCTGGAAGAGAAAGAGCGGCTGTTTCGCTCGATGATTGAGAATACGTCAGATATCATTACCATCCTGGACAGTGATGGCCTGATCCGCTATGCCAGTCCCTCGATTGAGCGTATCCTGGGCTATGCCCCCGCCGACCTGGTAGGAACAAATGTGTTTGAACTGGTACATCCCGACGATTGTGACGCTACCCAACATAGTTTCCATGCCGAATTGATTGGCTCAGGTGGGAAGCCGGTTGAGTGTCGCCTGCGTCATCATGACGGCTCATGGCGGGCGATTGAATCAATGGGCAGTAATATGCTGGCAGACGCAGCCATCGACGGGTTAGTGGTCAATTCGCGCGATATCACCGAGCGCAAACAGATGGAGCGTATGCGTGAGGCCAGGGATGCCGCCGAGGCGGCCAGTCGCGCCAAAAGCGTTTTTCTGGCTAATATGAGTCACGAGTTGCGTACGCCCCTCAATGCGATTATTGGCTATAGTGAGATGCTTCAGGAAGATGCCCAGGATTTAGATACGACCAATCTGGTTCAGGATCTCGAGAAGATCCGCCGTGCAGGCAAACATCTGCTGGATCTGATCAGCGATATTCTGGATCTTTCCAAGATTGAGGCTGGTAAAATGGATCTGCATATCGAGGCCTTCAGTGTTCAATCTCTGATCGATGACGTGGTGATAACGATTCATCCGCTGGTCGAACGCAATGCCAATACGCTGCAGGTGGTTGTAACAGACGACCTGGGCACGATGCATTCCGATATAACCAAAGTTCGCCAGACGTTGTTGAACATCTTAAGCAATGCGTGTAAATTCACCGAGGCGGGCACGATCACGCTCACTGCTATACGTGAACAGGCTGTCGATGCATCCGGACAAGACTGGTTGCTCTTCCGGGTTACCGATACGGGCATTGGTC